>Ga0190284_1000628_pt1 | contig 18965 bp, 14 predicted proteins | sample 48691812_MG_FD_161668 | JGI IMG/M metagenome (GOLD analysis project Ga0190284, IMG submission 161668) | Hydrothermal vent microbial mat bacterial communities from Southern Trench, Guaymas Basin, Mexico - 4869-18-1-2_MG | ecosystem: Environmental > Aquatic > Marine > Hydrothermal vents >...
CAAGTAATACGGATGAACCGGCGAGTTCGAGAAACTGTAGACGGCTGCGTAGATCACAAACCAACCACCCCACAGCAAGACGGTCAGCTGCAGTGGTGAGAGAGGCCTGCGCAGGCGTGGGACTCGGACAACCGCCAGGAAACCCACAACGGCGAGTGGAATCAGCCAAGTGATGTGGCCGGCCATGTCCCGATTGGCGAGTCGAAACGGGCCGGGCCGTCCTCCTTGGGCGGTTAACCGGTTTTCACCATGAACGCCCCTGCTTCGGGCCGGCCCCGCTTCTTTAGGGTGCGGTGGCGGCGGCTGGCTTTGGCCGGTGAACCGCTCGACGCCGAACATCCCGAACGCCAGACTCAAAGCCGAGTTATTCTGCGTGTCTCCCACGTACGGCCGCGTGTGCGCCGGCGTCAGGTCGACCAGCAGCGGCCAGGAAAGGGAAACAGCGAACACGACGGCCGTGGCCACACACAGGTGAATCACGCGCCGCTTCCGGCTCACCGGAGCGCCGAGCCAGTAAGTCAAGTAGAAGATTGGCAGCACCACAAACGCGGCGATCATCTTGGTGGTAAACGCGACGCCAACCAGAACCATGCTGAGCGTCAGCTTCCGGGCGGACCCTGTCTCAGCAGCCCGCAAGAGCGCCCACGCCGAAAGCAGGAGCACCAGCAGCAGGCAGCTATCCGGCAGATTGCTGCGATCGACGGCGACGCTCGCCGGCGTGAGCGCCATCACCAAGGCGGCGATCAACGCGGCCCACTGGCCAGCCACACGGCGCGTCAGAACATAGACCAGTAACACCGCCGCGACGCCTTCGATCACCTGCGGCAGATGCAGGCTCAGCCCGTTGAAGCCGAACAGCTTCACGCACATCGCCTGAACCCAGAAGGCGAAGGGCGGCTTGTCCAGCATGAGGAAGCCGGCGGGATCGAACGACGCGTAGAGGAAATTATGCCAACTGCTCGCCATGCTCCTGACAGCCGCCGCGTAGTAGATGTTGCCGAATCCATGATCAGCGAGATTCCACAACCGCAGCCCTGCTGCCAGTAGCAGAATCAGCGTCAGGCATGATGGTGGGAGCCAGCGGCGATGATTGCGCTTGCGACCTTGGCCACGGCGCTTGATTGGTTGTTCCGACGTAGTCAGCGTCGCCCTCACGGACTTCTCTCCAGCCTACTCGTAGCGTAGCGTAGCGCATCGATTGGATTCAGAGCTGCCGCCTTGCGCGCCGGATAGAACCCGAAGAACACGCCCGACTCCGTCTCCCAATCGCGAGTCCACTGGTAGCCGGGTACGACACCGAACAGGGATGCCCTAGCAGTAGATGAGCAATTGCAGCATCATCTTGGGCGGGTATTGCTCCGAGCCGCAGCCATGTCGGGAGTCTACCACGGACCGCTGAAAAAAGCGCGCCAAAAAGTCCGACAGACTGCTAGCGCGAACCTACCCCGGGGAAACCCTCCTACCGAAAACGGCACCAGTTCGCAGCTTTGGTTGCGGCCCAGGGCCGCGCTGTGATCTCTGCGGTGTGAGAAAGGCGGCCCAGCCCGTCGATGAGGCAGCCTTCGTCGAGATGGGGCTCGCTAATTGCTCACCGCTGGAATCCACTCTGCAAGATATCCCGGAAGGCATCGTAGTTGTTTGACAGCTTGCCGTATGATTCTTCGCGGTGGTCCAGACCGACCAGCGCCGGCGGCGGGGTCGGATCAACCCCGATACAGGTGCGGATCTCCTCGGGAAACTTGGCCGGGTGGGCCGTCTCCAGGGACACGCTCAGAGCATCGGTGTCCTGGGGATGCTCCTGGACGTACCGCATCAGCCCGTCCCAGCCCACGGCGCCGTGCGGTTCGAGGATCAGCCCAAACCGATCGTAGGCATCCTTGATCGTCTGGCGGGTTCTGTCGTCGTCGATGCTTATGGCGTACAGATCGCGGCGCAGGGCATCGAAGTCAGGCGGCTCGTGCAGCGTCCCGGTCTCATCCATCCGACCGCCGTAGACGTCGATCAGCCTTGCCAAGTTCGAGGGGTGCCCCACGTTCATGGCGTTGGAGATACAAACGCGCGAAGGGATGATCTTCTGGTAGCGCCCGGTGCGCAGAAAGTTGGGCACTTCGTCATTGGCGTTGGTGGCGATGATGAAGCGGCGAATGGGCAGCCCCATCCGCCTGGCGATAATCCCACCCATCAGGTCGCCGAAATTGCCCGACGGTACGCTGAACACGATCGGTTCGCCGCCGGCGATGTCGGCCAACCGTGCGTAGGCATAGAAGTAGTAGACCGACTGCGGCAACAGACGCCCGATGTTGATCGAGTTGGCGGACGTCAGCCGGATGCTCGCCAGGTCCGGATCGGCGAAGGCTCGCTTGACCAGGGCTTGGCAGTCGTCGAACTTGCCGCTGACGGCGTGGGTCGTGACGTTACCGCCCAGGGTGGTCATCTGTTTGCGCTGGCGGTCGGAGACCTCGTCGATCGGAAACAGCACGACCACGCTGATGCCCGGGACACTGTGGAACGCGTGGGCGACCGCGCTGCCCGTATCGCCGGAAGTGGCTGTCAGGATGATCAGCTCGTCGTCCTGGTCGCGCGTGAACAGGCCCATCCAGCGGGCCATCATACGCGCGGCGAAGTCTTTGAACGACGCGGTCGGTCCCCGGTCCAGGCGCAGGATGTGTGTTTTGCGGGTGACGTGCTCGAGCGGGACGTCGAAGTCGTAGGCGTCGTCGCACAAGCGCCGCAAATCGGCGTCGTCCATCACATCGGCGGTGAACCGCTGCAGGACGGCATGGGCAATCTCCGCGTACGTCCGGCCGATGAGTGAGGCCAGTTCGTTAACGGTCCACTGCGGATACCGGTCCGGCATGAACAGGCCCCGGTCCTCGGCCTGGCCCCGCAAGAGCGCCTGGCGCAGATCGACCGGCGAGACTTCGCGGTTGGTACTGTAGTAGCGAATCGGCGGGCTCATCGGTTTGCTCACTCCAAGTGCCGTTTCCAGTAACGTCGCTTCACTTCCGTCGGCCGTTGTAGCGGCCTGCGTCTCGCAGGCCGACGGCCGGCGGGGACGCCGGTCGCTACTCATTGCGGCGTGCGCATCGTAGTCAAAATCGCCCAACGCGTCGAACACCCCGACACAGGCGTGGATAGGTTCCGGCACCTACGCCAAGGGAGGTCTGCCACGCGACGTCTACTCGCGTTTGAGTCGGCGGGTCATGAGTGTTTCGATGGCTTCGGGGGCGGACTGCTTCCCGTGGAGGACTGAGGACACGGCAGCGGTGATGGGTGTTTCGACCCGGGATTCCGCCGCCAATTCCAGAACGCCCTCGGTCGTGGGGATGCCTTCGATCACCGACGATGTGGAGGCAATCACATCGGCTGTGCTCATCCCGCGTCCGATGCGTTCGCCGGCGGTGCGGTTGCGGCTGGAGGGTGAGATGCAGGTGGTCACGAGATCACCGATACCGGCCAACCCCTTGAACGTCGCCGCTTGTGCCCCCATGGCCACGCCCAGGCGGGTGATCTCGACCAGCCCGCGGGTGAGCAGGGCCGCCTTGGCGTTGTCCCCCGCGCCGACGCCGTCCACGATGCCGGCGGCCAGGGCGATGACGTTCTTCGTGGCGCCGGCCAACTCGACACCGATCAGGTCATCGTTGGTGTACACGCGAAAAGTGCGCGTGCTGAAGGCCTGTTGCGCCATCTCGGCAACGCTCGAGTCCGCGCTGGCCACCACCACCGTGGCGGGAAGCCCGCGAGCCACCTCCGACGCGATACTTGGGCCGGACAGGGCGGCGAGCGGCACCGGTCCGACCAATTCTGCGATAATCTCCGTGGCGCACAGCAGCGTGCCGATCTCGATGCCCTTCGTGACGGTCACCACGGGCACACCGGCGGGGCATGCGGACTTGATCGTCTCCCATACGCTACGGGTGTACTGACACGGCACAGCCGATACGATCATCTCGCTGCCGGCGAATGCCCGCTCCGCGTCGCGGGTCACGTGCAACGAATCGGGAAAACGCGACCCGGGGAGAAAGCGCTTGTTCTCCCGATCCCGTTCAAACGCCTGGGCCTGGTCGTCGAACGCGCTCCATACCGCCACCTCGGTACCGTGTTCCGCCAGCAGCAGCGCACATACGGTTCCCATGGCCCCGTCGCCGATGACCGTCGCCCGCTCGAGTGGAACAGCCATGACGAAGGTACCTCCACGGCAAAGCCGGTCCCACGGCGAAAGCCCAGGACCAGACGTTCCGACGCTACCGCCTAGAAGAACAGGGAGTTGGACACGCCGAACTGATCGTTGACGAAGCTACTGATGAGGGTGGTGAGAAACGTGCTGGACACGTTCTCGAACACTCCGGAAGGCTCCACTTGACAGCCCGCCGTTTGGAACATGACTCCCGCCGTTGCGATTAGCGCGAGCTTGGTAGCCGCCCGGTGCAGACGCTGGCTCATTCGTCTCATACTCGTCTCCATTGGCCGACAGGGCCGGTTACTCATCACCGAACATTCTGACCCACGAGCCGTGCCGTTACGGCTTTGACGTCGTCACCGTCTCCTCGATCGAAACCGGTAACTCCGGCGTGTCGGCCGGACGATCCAGCACGACCAGTTCGGAGGCAATGTAGATGGAGATCGGATTCACGTCCCCGGTTTGCAGCACACGCTCGTGTGCGCGGACCCCCACGCGGCGCCCAAGAAAGGAGGCCGCGTCAATGTCGGAATGCGGCGGGATCTCCACATACGCGAGCGTTCGCGGCCACTCCGCGGATGGGTCGATCAGACGATAGCGCTGCGGGCCCACCGGCGAATCGTACAGGGCGCTCGGTCGAAGCTCGCCCTCGATATCGAACCCACCGCCGATCTTGACCGGTATCGGTCGCAGATTCGCCCGTTCGGCGCGTGCGGCCTTGCGGACAGAACGGATATCGTCGTGGAGCCGGCGTACCTCTCGCATACCGGCGATCACTTCACTCGCGGCCTCGATTTGCCGGACCCTCACACCGGCATACGCCTGTGTGTATGTGTCAACCTCCTGGTCGGCCAGCTCGGAATACGTCGGTAGCAGATCGCTGAAGTCACGGCGCATGAGCGGCTTGGCCATCTCTTCTTTCAACGTGATCTCCACCGCCTCCAGTTGTCGACGATACTCGGTAGCCGGTACGGCGGCGACTTCGGATGTCGGTTCCTCGGACTCGCCCTCGGCACCCACAACCGTGGACGCGGGGGGGGGGGAGCCCACCCCCGGAAGGGTGGATTCAAACCCGGGCGGCTCGTCGAGCGAATCGGCCGCAGCCGTCTCGGTGTCGAGACGAACGGGGGCCGCCCGCGTATCCTTCGGCCGGGCCGCCGCATACGGTGTCTCCGTATTGAGCAGCTCACCCGTCACGCGGTGGATGAATTCGCCGGAGACATAGAGCGCTACGCCGGTGGGCGGCTCGATCCTCAGCAGCGGTTCATCCGGCAGATCGTCGAGCCTCTCACGGGCCGGACCGATGATTCTCACAAGCGCTCCGCGCCGAAGTTTGGCCTGGACGGCATACGGCTTGTAGTCGGGCCGGTCCGACCCGGCACGGACGCGGATGTTGTTGGCGTTCACCACACCGCTGACGCCGTCACCGACATCCACGTACTTCGCCGCGATCAGACTGTAGCAGCCTTCAGGCGGCGCGATCTCCAGCCAGTCGGACACCTCGCCCACGACTTTCACACGGGCGCCCGCTGGGATGCGCGTGACGACGTAGTAGTTGGTGCTGGGTCCGCTGCGCACGTTGAGCGTCTGCACCGTCACCTCACCGACGTAAGGCTCGAACGATTGCTCGGTCGCTTCTTCGGCGACGGCGGCTCCGCCGACGAACAGGACTCCCGCTGCCACAACTGCCAAATGCTTGACACGCATCGTTAGACCTCCGCCCCAGACATCGATATGGCGCACACCTGCTCGCGCTTGTCCACGACCACCCCCTGACCGCCTGTCCCCCACCTTATCCGCGTTGGCGCCGATTGTCAAAAACTCGCTTCGCTCGCACACCGCAACAACTCACAGGATATTTCACAGCGCACACTCATGTAGGGCGGGTTCCACCCGCCGTTCACGGCTCAGAGTGTGTTTGAGAGGGTCGTTCACCTCGTGTACCGCCGGCATCTTGCCGGCCTTGGGAACGGACATGCCGGCTGGAAGCCGGCGGTACGAGCTTTTCAAACACGCTCTCAGACAGCGTTTACGACGCCGAAGGCTGGGCATCGAGCGTGGGGCCTCGCCAGATGCGCGCGGCGAGGGTGTGAACGTCATGCCGGATCACGTAGAAACACGGGACCACCACCAGCGTCAACACGGTGGCGAACGCCAGCCCGAACGTGATGGAGATGGCCATGGGAATCAGGAACCTGGCCTGCAGGGATTGCTCCACCATCAGCGGGGCCAAGCCCAGGATGGTGGTCATCGAGGTGAGCAGGATCGGTCGCATGCGCCGCCGCCCGCCGGCGATGACGGCCTCCAGAACCGGGCTGCCCGCCGCCTCCTCTTTGCGGGTGAAGTCCACCAGGATCAACCCATCGTTCACGACGATTCCGGTTAGGGCGACCAGCCCGATCATCGACAGAATCGTCAGCGGATAGCCCATGATCAAGTGCCCGGTGACCGCGCCGATGATGCCAAACGGAACCGCCGTGAGCACGACCAGCGGTTGCGTGTAGCTCTTGAACAAGCCCGCCAACATGACGAAGATCATCAGCACGGCGATGAGAAAATCGCGATTCAACGAACCGAGCGACTTGGCCAGTTCACGCCGGTCGCCCGCGAAGCCGATTCGCACTCCCGGTAGCCTACGCTCCAACTCGGTGATCGGACCGGCAAAAGCGGCGACGATCTCCTGGGCGTTGCCGCGGGCCTGATCCACGTCGGCGGCGACCGTGATCGCCCGACGCTGATCCACGCGGCGAATCGCCGTGTAACCGCGGCTTTCCTCCAACCGGGCGACCTCGGAAAACGGTACCATCGTACCGCTCGGCGTCGCGATGCGCATGGTCTCCAGCTCGTAGACGTGGCGGCGGCGGTGCGCGGGGAAGCGCACGCGGATATCCACGTCCTCGCGATTGCGCTGCAGCGTCCGCGCTTCCAGCCCATAGAACGCTCCGCGTATCTCGGTGGCCAGGGCGCGGGTGGTCAGGTTCAAGGGACGCGCGGAATCGAGCAAGGCGATTCGTAGCTCGCGCCGACCTTCCTCGAAATCGTCCGTGATGTCGAACACACCGTCGAACGTGGCGAGTCGGGACTTGAGTTCCTCCGCCGCTACCAGCAGATCGTCCAGGCGCTCACCGGTCACTTCGATTTCGATCCCGCTGCCGCCAGGCCCACCATGTATGGCGCCGTACGTCAGGGAATTGACGCCGGGGATGTCGCGGGTGGTTTCGCGCAGTTCGACCGTGATCTGGTCGCTGCTTTTGTCGCGCTCTTCAATCAGGACCAGTTCGATGATCGCTTGTCCGAGATGGGACCGGGCGCTCACACTTATCTCACTCATGTTCACCTGGGCACCGACCAGACCGTAGACCGTCTTCACCTCCGGCAACGCCAGCGCCGCGCTCTCGATAACTTCCAGAACAGCTTGGGTCCGCTCGATCGGCGTTCCCACCGGCATCTCCACGTTGGCGAGCAGTGTCTCGGAGTCCATCTTCTGGATGAAGACGATCGGCACCCGGCCCCCGGCCATGAGACCAACGGCAACGATCAGTGCCGATACCGCCGCCGCCACGGCGACATACCGATAGCGCACCGCTAAGCGGAGCAGCCGTTCGTAGTGCCGACCCAGGACATCCTGAACCCAACGTCGCTGGGCCTGACGAATCGGCACGATCCGCTTCGCCAGCCAGTGCCGCGTGGCCGACTCGCGGATGTCGCGGCGCACCGGTCGAAGCCACTCGGCCAGGTGCGAGGGCAGAATGGAAAGCGCTTCCACCAGGGAGACCGCCAGCGCACAGATCACCACAACGGGCAAAACGCCCATGAAGTCGCCAATCCGCCCCTCGATGAACATCAGCGGCAAAAAGGCCCCGACGGTGGTCAACACCGCGACGACCACCGGCCAGGTGACCTCCTCGGTCCCCTTGACCGCAGCCAGTCTCGGTTCTTCGCCCTTCTCGACGCGCGTGTATACGTTCTCTCCCACGACAATCGCGTCATCGACAATCAAACCCAACACAACGATGAGGCCGAACATGCTGATGAGGTTCAGCGTTGCCCCGAACAAGTCCATCAACATGAGGCCGCCGGCGAGGGAGAGCACCAGCCCCATCATCACCCAGAACGCCACCCGCCAGTTGAGAAAGAGCAGCAGCGAGCAAAACACAAACAACAAGCCCCACATGCCGTTGCGCTTCAGCAGGTCCAGCCGGCTGACGATAAAGCGGGCCAGATCGCTGTGGACCTGCACGTCGATGCCGGGGGGATAGGGATCGTTGTACGCCCGGGCGTAGATGCTCTGGGCCGGGAACGTGATGCCCAGCCGGCTCTTGACCCGGTCGATCCAATCCAGTTCCAGCGGTTCGTGGCGCTTGCCGGCTACGAAAGCCTTCACTTTTGTGGCAATGTCGATCGCGTCCTGATCCGCTGTCTTGTAGACCGTGACGTCGACCGAAGGCCTGCCATTGAAACGCCCCTTCACGTCGGAGTCCTCGAAGCCGTCGATCACGCAGGCGAGATCAGCGACTCGAACGATCTCGCCGGAGGGGCTGGTTTTCAGGACCGTCTCAGCGATCAACTCGGTCTGATCGGTCTCGCCCATCGTGCGAACCGCCACGTTCTGGCCCGGCGTCTTCAGTTGTCCGGCGGGCAGATCGAGGTTGCTCTGGCGGATGGCATCAGCCACCTGGGCCAGCGATAGGCGGTATTCGACGAGCTTTTCCGGCTGAACCTCGACGGTGAGTTCGGCCTTGCGCGTGCCGGAGAGATCCACGTCGCTGATTCCGGGCAGCAGGAGGAGGTCGTCGCGCAGATTCCGCCCGGCGGTCTTGAGGGCTTCTTCACCGGCATCACCGAACAGGGCCACCGAGATCACCGGTAGACGCGGCTCGATCTTCGTCACGCGCGTCTCCTCCGCTTCTTCGGGGAGTTCATCGCGTGGGATGGCATCCACCGCCGCCTTGACGTCGTTGACCACCAGGTCGAGGTCTTTGGCCTCGTTGGTCATGGAGATGAGGATCGTGCTGCTCCCCTCGGAGATACGCGTCTCGATTTTGTCGACGTCCTGGATGTCCTTGACGGCCTCCTCAATGCGCAGGGAGATGCCTTTCTCCACCTCGTCGGGCGTTGCCCCCGGATATGCGGTGGAAACCGCCACCGTGTCCGGCGTCGTTTCGGGGAACATCTCCCGCACCAGTGTCAGAGCGCTGTACGCGCCGCCGACCAGGATGGTCAGCATCAGCACGCCCACCAGCACGGGGTTGTCCACACTGAACTTGGGAAGCGAGGTCATGGCTTCTTGGCCCGGGTCGTGTGTGAAGGTGGGGCGGGCTCGGCATGCGGTGGTTGCTTGGCGGGCAAACCCCGCTCTGTGCGGTCAGGGCTTTCTTCCACCCGAACGTCGGCCCCTTCGTACAACGCATCCAGGTTCGATATAATAACGATCTCCCCCGGTTGCAATCCGGTCACCACGGTTTGGTCCAACAGGTGCCGCACGATTTGAACGTCGCGCGGATGAGACGTGCCGTCGTTGTAGACAAAGACCCGGCCCTGCTGGATGGCGCCGCGCGGCACGATCAGGACGTTTTCCAACGCCAAGCCGTCGATCGTCGCGCGCACGAAGAAGCCCGGTATCAAGCGCTGGCGCTGGGTTTGCTCGGCGTTGTTCACTTCGGCGTACAGTTTGAAGGTGCGTGTCGTCTCGCTGGCGGTCGGTGAAACCCGTTTCACCCGTCCGGTCCACGACACCTCGTCGGTGCTGTCCACCGAGAGACGACAGGTCGCCCCCACCCGCACGCGGGGGTGCACGGAAACAGGCAACTCGATCGGCACCTCAATCAGATTCGGATTCAGCAGGGAAACGAGTTCCAGGCCAACCTGCACTCGCTCGCCCAACTCGACCATCACCTCATCAATGCGCCCATCGAAAGGCGCGGTGATTCGACATCGCTCCACGTTGAGCCGGGCGAGTTCGACGTCGGCTTGGCGATCGCGGCAACCGGCCTCACGCTCCGCCTTGCGGGAAGGCAACAGCGCCTTTCTGTTGATGAGCACTTGTCTCGCGCTGCGTGTCTGCTGCAACGCGCGGTGATATTGGTCGAACTCTCGAGGGTGGGATTCGCCTTTCTCGAAGAGGTCTTTGATCCGGTCGAAATCGCCCTGGGCGATGTCCAGCTCCCTTTGGGCGATGGCGATAAGCCGCTCGACGTTGCTTTGCTCCACCCCCAGACCGGCCAGTTGGGCGCGACCGGCTTCGAGTCGGCTCTTGGCGCTGTCCAGCCGGCGGGCGTACTCCTCTTCATCGATGCGCATGAGGAGTTGCCCCTCCTTGGCCTCGGCGCCAGGCTTGAGCCACTCCCCCAACTCGACGACCTCACCGGCAACCTGGGCCGACAACCGCGCGAACCGGTCCGCCCGGGCGGTGCCGTATCCGATGATCGGTTCCACCACCGTCTGCGGTCGCACCGTCAGCGCCTCCACCAGCAACGGCGGACGCGTGATGTCCCGCGCGGGCGGCGCGGGTTTGGTCATTACCAGGGCGGTGGCGATGACCATCCCCCCGGCCAGCAATACGGCGATCAAAATGGCTGAGACGATAATCCGACGTCGCATGAGGTTTCTTCAGCGTACGGCAGACGAAGTTAGCAATCCCTATCAGAGGACCATAGAGGCTTCGCTCACGTCGGCAACTGTGTGATGCCCCAGAGGACCGCACGCCAGCCCCTCACAACGCACGCTCATAGCCGATGTACGTTTACTCGACAGCGGGATTTCTCCAATATGTATTTGAGGTGCCCGTGCCCGACCATGACGTGCGACACCATGGCACTCTCATCCCTTATCAGTGCGGCATCGATGTAATCCGCAAAACCGGCGTACGCCTCCTTGATTCCCTGAACACAATACGCGAACCAAAGCTCCTCAGCGGCCTTGAAATGCTCCGGGCGCGCCGCCATCAATTCAACTGATCCGCGCAGGACGCCCAGCGCCGTACGAGCGCAGGACTTCTTGAGCGGAAACCCGCTGATATCACCTGAGAACGGAGGAGGTTGTTTGTACAGGGTGGTTACGACGTGAGACGCCGTCGCCACGGTACAGGCGATTTTCAGTCCTTTTGTGCGGAAGCTCTCCAATACCTGAAAAGCACGATTGATGTCGGTTTCGAGATCCGCCGCCAGGATGCGCCCCACGCCCTGCGCAACCTGATAGTCGACCCAGCGTTTGAGGACGGGACCATCGCAGAATATCAACCGCGCCTTCTTCACCGTGAATCCGCATCCAGAAGTCGCTCGGCCACTTCTGCCAGACGCCCCTGGTCCGGAAACGAGACCGAGTACCCGTTGATGCCCTCAAGAGGACACACGCCGGATTGGGGCAAGGACGGATCCTGGCTATTGTAGATTCTAGCTACCTCCTTGGCCCTGGATTCATCGTAGTAGATCTCCGTGATCCATCCGCACTCGGGGCCAGGACAACGGTTCGTAGCGGCATCACTAAGTTCCCAAACCGTCTCACAGTTGAAACACTTCACACGAGGCATCTCTTCCTCCTTTGAGAAGGCTCTCGTTCGGATGGCACGTAATCCCCCGTCGATTCTACCCGTTTCATCCTCGCCAGTCGAGGTTTGCCCCACAATGGCCCCGATTGTAGCATCTTAGTTCTTTCTGGTCGTGGAGCAGTGCATGAACGACGCACCTCAGCCATCCCCGAACGCGCTGACCCGCGGGGACTTGGCCTTGCTCGCAGCGGCCGCCCTGATCACCATCGGGTTTCGACTTCACGCCAACGCAGCTCCATTGGAAAGCGACGAGTGCAACTACGTGTATTTCGCTCAGCGCATGCTGGCCGGGGATCGACTCTACGTCGACGTCTGGGACCATCAGCCGCCGGGTATTTTCGCGTTGCTGGTGCTGCCCACCGCGCTCTGCGGATCGTCACCGCTGGTTTACCGGACGTTGGCCTTGGTGTTTGTGCTGCTCACGATGGTCGGCATCTTCGATATCGCCCGCAGGTGGTTCGGACGCCCGGCGGCCTGGGCGGCGATCCTGCTGTTCGCCGCAGCCTCGAGCGATCCGGGCATTGCGGGCGATGGCTGCAACCGCGAGATTCACATGAACGCTCTGCTGGTGGCGGCCGTTTGGATGCTCGCCCGGCGACACACGGCGAACCTCTGGTGCGTTCTTGTTGCCGGACTCTTGATCGGGTTGGCTTCGACGATCAAGACGATTGTGGCGCTGCACTGGCTGGCGCTGCTGCCCGTCGTGGTGATGCTGCCGGTGCCCGACGGTGCCGATAGACGTCGGCACCTCCTCAGGTCCATCGGCGTCTTTGCCGTCGGCCCGGCGGTGGCCTGGTTGATCGTCTTGGCGTACTTCGCCGTCAGCGGCCGCTTCGCCGAGTTCGTCGATGCCGTCTTCGCGCAGAATCTGATCTACAGCGGCGAGGGCATGGGCTGGGGGCGGCGACTGCTGGCGTTCTTTTTGAAAGGCGATGGATTCCGCATGGGCGTCTTCGGCAGCGCGTCGGCCTTGTGGCTGGCGGGTGCGTTCGGGCTGGTCATGTTTCCCTGGCGTGGAGATCGGGTCAGATCCACAGCGCTAGCCGGTTGGGTCGTCGGCAGCTACCTGGCTGTTTGCTCGACGGGCAAGTTCTGGCCTCACTACTACATGCTCATGCTTCCGCCGGTCGTGCTGTTAGCCGCGGCGCTGGTGCACCGGATTGAGACCTGCAATCGGAAGCTGTCGCTCGGCGCTGCGCTCGTCATCTTGTTCAGCCTTCTTGCAACCCAGATTCCCGGCTACCTGCTGGTCGAGCCCGACCGTATTGCGCAGGGACGGTATGGTGACCGAATGAGCTGGGTACGGGACCAGGCCGAGCGCGTCGCCGGTGCTACGGATCTCAACGACAGCATCTACGTGTGGAGCACCGATGCCGGCTTCTACTACTACTCCGGCCGACCCTGCGCCACGCGCTTTACGATGAACGGGGCCCTGCTCGGCGAGAGTGAATCCGCGTACGCCCGGCGCCGACTCCTGGTGCGGGACCTGGCTGGCAACCAGCCTCGGCTGATCCTCATTCCGTTCGGACGCCACCCCCCGTGCGCGGAGCTGTTGGAATTCATCCAGGAGCGCCGGTACATCTCCGTCGGACGGACGGAACGTATGGAAATTTTGTGCGATCCCGAGCGGCCGATCGAGCGAATCAACTGGTCCTGGAAAACCGGTATAAGAGCGTGGGTTCCGGGAACCGAGCCGCGACCGTAAGGGAGCGGTTTCTGCCTCGAAACCAGACCGCTTCCTTACGGGCGCGGCTCGGATAACAAGGTGCGGACAGCGCGTCTCGCCGGGCAAGTGCCGACGCGGTACACTCCCGCGTGTGTTGCGGTACTGAGCGATGCGATGACAGAAGACAGCGCCATAGTCAAAGACGTCGGTTCCCCAACCGCGAAGACCGCCATCCGCTGGTCCGGCGTGGTCGTCGTCGCGGCGCTGCTCATCGGGCTGGCGGTTCGGGGCTATGTCGTCGTACAACCGCCGTCTCGCGCGATGCTCTGGGACCATCACGAGTATGTGCGCTGGGGCGTGCTGATGCATGAAGAGGGTTTCGTCGCCCTCTACGACCATCCTCCGCGCGAATCGCTGATGTACGACCGCCGGCGCGGCGGGAGCGGCATTGCGCGACACCCCGAGCACTTCATCAGCCGGGCGTGCAACTACCCGCCGCTGGCGAGCTACCTGCTTTATGCCCAGATGAAGGCCCTGCATGCCCTGGACCCGAGCCTGGCTTCAAACACCGTAGCGGCGCGGGTGATCTACGCGCTGCTCTCGATCCTCGGGGATTGTCTGATCGCGGCCGGTTGCCTGGCGATCGTTCGCAAGTTCGCGACGCCGTTGGCCGGTGCCATCGCGTTCGCGGTCATCATGTTGGCACCGCCATTTATCATCGATTCGGCCCGCTGGACGCAGACGGACAGTTGGGTCCTCGCGCCGCTCGTCTGGGCGGTTTGGGCGATGACGTCACGGCGTTGGTTGACAGCGGGCGTGCTGTGGGGCATCGCCTTGGGCCTCAAAACGCAGGCGATTCTGATCGCCCCGGTGTGGGTGTTCGTTTTTCTGCTGCGCCCGCGTCGCGTGCGGATCATCGCGGCCGTGTTGCTGGCGATCGTGGTGTTGTTCGTCGCCGCGCTGCCGTTCATGCCGCACTCGGGGCTGAAGTGGTTTGAGCAAGCCTATACGGGCAACCTTTTGGAGATGTACAAGCACACCACACTGAAGGCCTTTAACATCTGGTACGTCGATCTGCTGATTTCCGATAACCTCGATGCCGGCGCGACGTTGCTGGGATTGGAGAAGGACACCTGGGGCAAGCTCATGCTGGCGGCGGCGTTGATCGCGTCGGCCCTGTTGATCCTTCGCAGGCGCTCTTCCCATCCGGCGCCGGTGGTGATCTTCACGGCCGCCCTGCTGCTGGCCGCCGTGATCCTTCCCACGCGCGTCCACGAGCGGTACATCCTCTTGCCGATTCCTTTCCTGGTGATGGCGGCCATGTGGCGACGTCGCCTGTGGATTGCCCTGGTGCCGTTCATTGTGGTGGCCACCGTTCAGATGACGGCGCTCGACTGGTTGGGCAGGACTCGCGGCGCCGGAAGCTGGCCCGATGCACTCGAAGGCACGCGGAGTCTAAGCTTGCCGGGTCTCACGCGGGAATACGAACACCTCCGCACAGTGTTGGGTCCGGAGGAATTCGCCACGCTGCTCCCCCCGGAGGAGCAACTGGAACGGCGCTGCCGGGAGACATACCTGCGGGGCCGCGCCGCGGTCGTCGCCTATGAATGGGCGTGCACCGTCGTGGAGTTGCTTGCCGCCGGCGCGTTGTTCGTCTTGTTGTTGATCACAAAAGAGAGACCATCCGAAGCGGATCAGTCACCGGAACAGGAGTAACCACTTGTGAACGTATGGCACCAAGACGATACCTTCTGGGAGGGCGCGGCCCAGTTCATCTTCTCGCGATCCTGTTGTGGACAGGTGCCCAAAGATGTCGATTGTGCGCTGGCGTTGTTGGAGCTGCCGCCGGGGGCAACCGTGTTGGATCTGCCTTGTGGCCAGGGACGCCATTCCCTGGAATTCACCCGTCGCGGCTATCGCGTGACCGGCGCTGACCGGACCGCGTGCTACCTGGCCGAAGCCCGCCGCAAAGCGGAGAAGGAATCCCTCGAGGTGGAATGGATCGAGGCCGACATGCGCGCGTTTCGGCGTGAGAGCACCTACGCCGCCGTCGTCAACCTCTTCACCTCGTTCGGGTACTTCCAGGACGCAGCCGACGATGTCCGCGTGGCGGAGCATTTCTTCGCCAGTCTCAAACCCGGTGGGCGGCTACTCATGGACCTGATGGGCAAGGAGGTGCTGGCGCGCATTTTTCAAGAGCGCGAATGGCATCAGAGGGACGACGGCACGCTGTTTCTGGAGGAACGGAAGGTCTCACAGAACTGGAACTGGATCGACGTGCGCTGGATCGCCGTCAGCGGGACCGAGCGGCGCGAGTATCGCTTCGCCCATCGCCTCTACTCGGCCGGCGAACTGGTCCCCTTGCTGACCGGGGTCGGCTTTGGCCCGGTGACGGTCTTCGGTAGTCTCAAGGGTGCTCCCTACGACGACAAAGCGCAACGCCTAGTGATCCTGGCCCAGAAGCCGGAGTAGCCTCCCGCGGGACATGGGGGGGCTACTGTACCTTGCCGTCGGCGGACCGGTCACCAATGCGCCTGGGTGTCTTCGTCTTCCTCGTACTCATCGTCATCATCGTCGAGGCTTTGCTTCCAGCTGTCGGCGTCTTCCTGGTCTTCGATCTCGCGCTCCATGTGGCGGAACATTCTCTCTTGGAGAGGCGCGAGGCGCTCGTACATTCGCAAGGTGGCCTGGTAGGCCCGCACCATGGTGTCCAGCTTGATCAACTGCCATTTGACGAGGCAGCTTGGCTCTTTGATGTTCTCAAAAGGACTGCACGTAAATGCGACCTCCCCGTCCTCCCGCTGGTGAAAGTGCTCGCACTCCCTGCACTGTATCATCTCATGGTACCCCCCGGGCTGAGACACGATTGCCGTTGACCCGCGGCGGAATCGTCCCCACCGCCGCGAATCCGCGCGTCACAAGACATCCGCTCCGGCGACCTGCTCCCGAACGGCCCGCAGTATTTGACTTTCCAACCGCTTGTCGCGGCGATCATTTCGCCAGACGGAGTTCTGCTCGGTCGTCGCGGCAGCGCCGCGCTGGGCCGGCGTGTCCGTCGGCAGATCGTGTAGCGCATGTTCCCGGTCATACATCTGGTGGGCCGGGGTATCGCATATCTGCACGAGCACCTTGCAGAACACCTTCACCGTCGATTCGGCACTCTCCACGCGCATGTGGGCGACGCGGCGCTCACGCCGAGGCATCGCCACCACATCACGCAAACGTTTGCTGCCGCCGGCGGATACTTCCTCGGGCGCGGCGCCCTCCAGAATCCCGGCCGCCGGATCGTACTGGTGAACGGTGAAATACTCGCCCAACGCGCGAGTGGCCGCGTCGAACACCGCCTCCTGGGTCGCGCCTGACAAGCGCATGACCTTGTAGTTCAACGCCGTGGCCTTGGGCTGCGAACAACCCGCCACCGCGACCGTCATAATGCCCGCCACAAACGCCACTGTGTTCCTCATCGCGTCACCTCCACGCCGATGATCCTAGCACGCGCGTGAGCCACTGTCCAAGGGCAAGCCAAAGCGAGGAGTGCATGCGATGGCCGATCAAGCTGGGAAGCGTAAGAAGGCACGTTTTCGACGGGCCTGCCACAAAACGCTGCGGCACACAGTTCACCTGTGGGCCAACCTCAGCCGAGCCCGATGTCCCTGGGCGCGGGCTTCCTACGCGAAGAAACGCGAGGAAGGTCAAACCCGCGCGGACGAAACCGAAACGACCTTTCTGGAAACGGCGCTAACCGTCGTCGGGACCTCCAATGTACCCGAGGGAACGAAGCTGATCGAGCTCGACGGAATCCAACTCTTCGTTTGGAACCTGCCGGCCCTCGTAGACCAACCCGATGTCTTGCATTTGTGTCCTCCACCGCGTCAGCACGGAGCGCAGTTCGGTGGCTATGGCCGGCAGCTTCTTGATGAGGTTGCGGGTTTCCATGGGATCGCTCCGGAGATCGTACAGTTGCTCTCCCACCCGGGATTCACGCCCCTCTGTCGTGCTGCGCACGATGTAGATGAACTTCCACTGTCGACTTCGCACCGCAAACTGGCCTTTACGGGATTGTATGAAGACCGGCTCGTGCTCGATCGACTCGTCCCCGAAGGCCTCGACAAGGCTCCTCCCTTGGAATTGCGCTATCGGTGGGTCCGGATGAACGCCCATCAGATCCAGCACGGTGGGAACCACGTCGACCAACGCGACCGGTGTGTCAACGCGCCGCCGGCTGGGTACTTGCCCCGGAGCGTGGAAGATCAGCGGGACCCGGGTGCAAGCTTCGTAGATGTACCTCCCGTGCTTGAAGTAGTAGTTATGCTCACCCAGGCTCTCGCCATGGTCGGCCGTGATCACCACCAACGAGTTGTCTCGCAGTCCGAGGGCAGTGCATTCATCCATGATGGCTCCGACCGCCCTGTCGGTGGACACGATTTCGGCGTCGTAGCCCGCCACGAACTCCGCGATTGTCTCGTGCTTCGCCACCTTCTGGTACGAGGCAACCTGCCCCGGCGGCGCACGATTGGGCTGCTTCGTCCAGATCTCATCACCGACGAAACGCGAAGCGAGGTCCTCAGGGGGCAGGTACGGCCCGTGCGGGTCCAGGAAGTGTACCCACAGGAAGAACGGTTTACGGTGGTGCTCGCCGAGCCAGGAGACGGCCTTCCGGGTGATCTCCTCATTCGACCAGAAACTAGTACCGGTGTTCTTCCGCCGCTCGCCCTGGCCGTGATCCCACGTCTCACACACGTCGTGGAAACCTTGCAGAAAGTTGTAGGGCGTCCCGATGCGAACATTGGATATGATCGCCCCGGTATAGAATCCGGCATCGGCAAACACCTCCGCAAGTGTCACCAACCGGTCATCCAGGGAGACACTCATCGTTTGCACCCCGTTCGTTGCGGGGTAGGTGCTCGTGATCATTGAAGCAACGCTCTGCGTGGTCTTGGGCCACTGAGCTTCGGCATAGACAAACAGCGCTCCCTCGTCAGCGAGCTGATCGATTCGTGGCGTCGTGGCCCTTGGATATCCGTAGCATCCGATGTGATCTGCACGGAGCGTGTCAATCGTGATCAAAATGAGGTTTCGCGGAGGACCAACCGCAGGGGGCGGACTCGAGCCAGATCCATCTGCGCCGGATTCTTCCTTGCAGCCTGCGATCGCCAGGAAAACGCCAAGGGCAGGCCAGACAACAAGATGACCGATTGATCGCCCAGACATCCGCGGATTCACCCCGCCCGCCTTAGCAAAAACACAGGCCACCATCGTTGCTGACGCCGCAGCACCCGCGCGCATTCTACGGGCAAAGGCTTCCCCGTTCAAGATGCCGTCGAGGCGCATCCGGAACGCGTCCGCGGGCTGGTTCTGCGCGGTGTTTTTACTCCTGCGGGTTATCGGCCCGATTCGGCCCATCCTATCCCGGATTATTCAAACCGGACATGCGGATTTCCCGCATCCGGCTTTCGGACAGGGCAATCGCATCTAATCTGTCGTTCCTGAGTGCTTTTTCCCCAAATTTCCACATATTCGGGGTTTGTTAGGGTTGCGCCATGCGCGCCGAGCGCCTACGTTGTCTTGCCGTG
>Ga0190284_1000629_pt1 | contig 18955 bp, 16 predicted proteins | sample 48691812_MG_FD_161668 | JGI IMG/M metagenome (GOLD analysis project Ga0190284, IMG submission 161668) | Hydrothermal vent microbial mat bacterial communities from Southern Trench, Guaymas Basin, Mexico - 4869-18-1-2_MG | ecosystem: Environmental > Aquatic > Marine > Hydrothermal vents >...
TTGTGGGTCTTCTGGCCCTCCTTCTGCGGCGCACTCGTTGCCCCCGCCGACATCCCCGCGACCGTCGTCAACGTCATCATCGCTCTGTGCGGATCGACTATCGCCACCTACGCCGCCTCCCTGAAATTGCGCGGAAAAGTCTGCGTGGCCGACATCGCCAACGCCGCGCTGGCCGGCGGCGTCGCCATCGGATCGACCTGCGACAAAGTTTCGCCGCTCATCGCCTTTGGTATCGGACTCCTCGCGGGCGGACTTTCCACCTTTGGATTTGCCGTCATTCAGGATCGCTTCCAGAACGCCGTTAAGAAAATCGACACCTGCGGCGTTCTCCATCTTCACGGACTTCCAGGCCTCTTTGGTGGACTCGTTGCCATGCTCGCCGTCGGCGGAATCAGCCAGATCGATCAGATCAAAGGCATCGGCATCACCATCATCATCGCGATCGTCTCCGGACTCATCGTCGGAAAGATCCTCTCCCTCACCGGGCGACGGGCCGAGCCATACACCGACGACGAAGAGCTCATCGTCGACTAACTTTTCCAACCCCTGCTCCGTAGCGAGCTCTGCTACTGGGGATTGAAAAAAATGTAGTACCGCTTACCCGTATTCGGGAAGCGGTCAGGTGTTTAGAATCAAGAAGAACGTTTCCTGAATACAGGTAAACGTTAGCTACAAAGTTCACCCAATAATTGATTCCAAGGTTTGGAAAAAAGAAGAAGGGTTTTTCCAAGCCTTGGAAAAACCCTTCCTGCTTAAACGAGCGGGTCGCTCGTTCTACGTTTTCTTCATCAATAAAAAGCCTATCGACTTTTTATAGCGGCACGGACGCGGAGGCGAAGGGCGTTGAGCTTGATGAAGCCGGTGGCATCGGTTTGATCGTACCCGCCCTCTTCGTCGAAGCTGACGAGTTCCGGGTTGTAGAGGGAAAAGTCGGACTGACGGCCAATCACATGCACGACGCCTTTAAACAGTTTCACGCGGACATCGCCGGTAACGGTTTTTTGGCTTTCATCAATCGCGGCCTGAAGCATTTCGCGCTCTGGCGCAAACCAGAAGCCGTTGTAAACGAGCTTGGCGTACTGCGGAATGAAGCCGTCGCGCAGATGCATTACTTCGCGATCCATGGTGATCGATTCGATGGCGCGGTGCGCGTGGTGCAGAATGGTTCCCGCGGGCGTTTCGTAGATGCCGCGATCTTTCATGCCAGTAAAACGGTTTTCGACGATGTCGATGCGTCCGACAGCGTGTTCGCAACCCATGGCGTTGAGCTTGCGCATCAGCGAGGCGGGGGAAAGTTTTTCGCCGTTGACGGCGACGGGAATCCCTTGTTCGAAGCTGATTTCGACGATCTCGGCTTCGTCGGAGGCCTGCGATAGCGGTTTGGTCATGCACCACATATCTTCGGGAGCTTCGGCCCACGGATCTTCGAGTACGCCGCCCTCGAAGCTAATGTGCAAAAGATTGCGGTCGGTGCTGTAGGGTTTCTTGGCGGAAACCGCGCAGGGAATGCCACGTTCTTCGAGATATTCGATCATATCGGTGCGGCCCACAAAGGGGAAGTCTTCCGGCATGCGCCACGGGGCGATCACTTTGATGTCGGGTTTGATGGCGTACGCCGTCAGTTCGAAGCGAACCTGATCGTTGCCTTTACCCGTTGCGCCGTGACAGATCGCATCCGCACCCTCTTCGAGCACGACGTCCATCATGCGTTTGGCAATCAGCGGACGGGCAATCGATGTGCCAAGCAGATAGGTGCCTTCATAGATGGCATTGGCCTGCATCATCGGGAAGATGTAGTCCTTGGCGAACTCTTCTTCGATGTTGTCGACGATACATTTAGATGCGCCGTGCTTCATTGCCTTCTCTTCGAGACCGTCGAGCTCCTCTTCCTGCCCGACGTTCGCGCAGTAGCAGATCACTTCCGCGTTAAACTGTTCCTGCAGCCAGGTGAGAAGCACCGTGGTGTCCAGACCGCCCGAATAAGCCAGTACAACTTTCATAATCATTCTCCTTAAAAACAAAGTAGGACAGCCAGCTTGGCTGTCCAAGACAGGCTGAAAGCCTGTCTTACATTAAAACATATTCAACCTCATTAAGAATGTGTGGGCCCATGTAAGGGCTCAGGCTGTTACGCGTCACCAAATCATAATGATCCCCAATAGTGCGCTCCAAAAACTCACACAATGCGTTAAAATTCCCAAACGTATTTTTCTTGGCTTCAAATTCGACAAGAATATCCACGTCGCTGGAGGCCGTATCTTCGCCGCGCACGACGGAGCCAAAAAGACCAATCGCCTCCACGCCCATGCGATGCAACGCATCCGCATGAGAACTCAGCATTTCTAAAATGGTTTCTTTACGACTCATGATCTTCTCTATCTATCCGAATACAGAGGCAAAACCCAACACTCCATATTTTTTCCTTAAAACGGAATGTCATCATCAAATTCACCCGGGGCTTCGGAATCGTCCGGGATCGGTGGGCGGTCATCGCCTGCCGGAGCGGCGGGTGCCGCGGCGGCTTCGCCAGAATCGATCTTCCACGCCTGCAGATTGTTGAAATAGCGCCCGTTATATTCGCGCCCGCGGATATCAAAGTTAACGGTTACCTCCTGCCCTTCTTGCAAACTGTCCAACAGACTCACCTTGTCGTTTACAACTTGCAGAGCGATATCCTGTGGATATTTTCCATCCTCAACCGTCACCACAAATTCACGCACAGTAAACTTGTCACTGATTACTTTCGCATCCTGTACGAGTTTCACTTTTCCAGTTAATTCATATGCCATTTGATTTCTCCTAAAAGCCCAAAGGCAGGAACTATCCGGCAAGACACGGTAGAATTCAATCGAATACTTTTACATGGAGAAAACAAAGAGAACGAAGATCGAAACAATCGAAAATCATCAATCATCAATCGTCAATCGGTAGGGTTCACAACGCGGAAGAAGCGACAGCGGAACGCGAACGAGCAGCTCGGCGGATTCGCCTTCGTATTTCTCTTCGAGCACGGTGGCGGAGTTCTGAAGCAAGGCCAGCAATCGGCCTTCGGAAAGCGGAATCCGAAGATTTATCAACTCCTTATCGCCTTTGAGGCAGTCGGCCAGCTCGTCGAGCAGGCCGTCCATGTTCTCGCCCGTAATCGCTGAAACCGATGTCGAACGCCCGAGTGCGCGCGCCAGCCGCTTCGCGGCGCTCGCCCCTTCGGGTGTATCAATTTTATTGAGCACGCAAAGCACCGGTTTTTCTTCCGCGCCGATTTCCTGAAGCACCACATTGACGGCATCAATCTGCTGTTCCACCTTTGAATGCGAGGCATCAATCACATGCAGCACCAGATCGGCTTCGGCCACTTCTTCGAGGGTCGCTTTGAACGACTCCACCAGATGGTGCGGAAGCTTACGGATAAAACCGACGGTGTCGGTAATCAGGCACGGCTCGCGGTTCGGCAGTTCAACCTGTCGCGTCGTCGGGTCGAGCGTGGCAAAGAGCTGGTCTTCCGCATAAATATCCGAACCCGCCAGCCGGTTGAGCAGCGTGGACTTGCCCGCATTGGTGTAGCCCACCAGTGAGACGAGCGCCCAGCCGTGGCGGCGGCGTCCCCGCCGCTGTTCGGCGCGGCGCGTACGCACCTGATCGAGTTCTTTGGACAGCGTACGAATCAGCTGCTGAATGCGGCGGCGGTCCATCTCCAGCTGGGTTTCGCCCGGCCCCTTCAGGCCGATGCCTCCCTGCTGGCGTTCGAGATGGGTCCACATGCGGCGCAGGCGCGGCAGCAGGTAGAGGTGCTGGGCCAGCTCGATCTGGAGGCAACCCTCACGTGTCTGCGCGCGCTGGGCGAAAATATCGAGAATCAGCTGCGTGCGGTCGAGCACCCGCGCGCCAAGCGCGTTTTCAAGGTTGCGGCCCTGCGCGGGAGTGAGGTCTTCATCGAAAATCACCAGATTGGCGTCTTCTTCCAACACCCGGCAGGCCAGCTCCTCGGCCTTGCCTTTGCCGATATAGTGGCCCGCGTGGATTTTGGACTGCTTGCAGAGAATCTGCCCGCGTACTTCGGCGCCCGCGCCCGCGGCCAGCATAGAAAGTTCGTCGAGCGTATCGCGGACTTCCCACTCTTCGTTCTGCCCGCGAACCCAGACGCCCACCAGCAATGCGCGCTCAACCTGTTTTGAATTGGTTTCGATCAGGCTCATAGGGCAACCGGTACCTTTTTCCAAACCTTGGAAACTTCTTCGGTGGTGTTAACCCACTGAACATTGAGCTGATGGCGGAACCAGGTCATCTGCCGCTTGGCGAGCTGACGGGTGCGAATGATGGTGCGTTCTTTGCCTTCGGCGACGGTGCACTCGTTACGCAAAACGGCGAAGGCTTCGGCATAGCCGATGGCGTGCTGTGCCGTGGAGGAAAGCTTCAGGCTCATCAAACCGCGTGCCTCTTCCAAAAGGCCGCCCGCATACATTTTTTCGACTCGCTCAGCGATCCGCTTACGCAAAACGTCGCGCTCGACGTGCAGCCCGACCACCACCGGAAGATCTTTCGCCCAGTTTCGCGTGATGCGGTCGCCCTGCTCCATCAGGCGGACGAGGCGGCGCGGGTTTTCTTTATCGGCGAGCGCTTCGTAGGCTTCGGGCGAGACTTTCCTAGCCTCGGCCTGCAGTTCGGGGAGCGTCATTTGTTCGGCTCGCTCGCGCAGCGCTTCGTCGGCGGCGGGCAGATCGTCGAGCCCCTGCAAGAGGCATTTGACGTAGAGACCGGTGCCGCCCGCGACGATGGGAGTCACCTGAGGGGTCAGTCCTCGCATTCCAGCATTTATGCTTGAATGCGAGGACTGACCCCTCTGAAAGGCCGGGCGGACGGCGTTGAGCCAGTCGCCGACACTGAACGGCCCAGTGGGTTCAACGAGATCGATACCGAAATACTGAACCGCTGCGCGTTCTTCGGGCGACGGTTTGGCTGTGCCGATGTCCATGCCGCGATAGATGCTCATGGAGTCGGCGGAGACAATCGGCGCACCCGTCTGTTCGGCCAAAAGCTGTGCGACCGAACTCTTGCCGGATGCAGTAGGGCCGACGAGGATATAAGCTTTAAAAAGGTCAGACATCGTTACTGTTTACGCACAAGAAATCAGCGGCATATATCGTTTAAATCGCTAAACGTTAAAATCGAATAATAGAATCTAATCATTCCCGCGACTTCAACGTTTTTAACGATTTCAACGACTTGAACGAAGCTTCTCTTTTCTCGAAATTTGGTTTTACCGTTTGGTTCAAGCTTCGTCACTCTTCAGCGGATGACGGGTGTGCCAAAGGGAAGAGAGCAGGTAGATACCGACGGCGATGCAGATGGCGGAGTCGGCGACGTTGAAGGAAGGCCAGTGCCAGGCACCGACGTGGAAATCGAGAAAATCGGTGACCCAGCCAAGGCGGACGCGGTCAATGAGGTTGCCGAGAATACCGCCGGTCATCAGGCCGAGCGCGATACGGTGGTCGAGGGTCGGGTTAAGTAACCGGCGGTGGTAAAGCGCCAGCATCACCAGCACCGCGATGGAAAGGAGCACCAGCAGTACCTGCTGTCCGCCGAGCATTCCCCATGCCGCGCCGGTGTTGCGGACGTAGACGAGATTGAAGAAGCCGGGAATGACCGCTTGCGGTTCCCCGCCGTAAACAAAGGAGGTGCGCACCCACAGCTTGGTCAGCTGATCGAGCAGGATCACGATCAGTCCCAGTATGAGTACCAGCATGAAGTTCTCCCTCGGGGGTTAGCCGCGCATGGTTCCGCCGAAGGGGCGGTAGTGCGCACGGCCTTTTTCAAGCTCGGACTGCGCACGTACGGTGTAGCGCACGTAGGGCAGCGCCCAGAGCCGTTCGGTGTTGATTGGATCGCCGGTCAGCTCGCAAATGCCGTAGGTGCCTTTTTCGATCCGGCGCAGGGCGGCGTCAATTTCGAAGAGAACCTCCTGCTCGGATCCCATCATGTTGAGTTCCATTTCGCGATCGAAGGTATCGGTGCCCTGATCGGAAAGCGAGGGGTCGCGCTGATTAGCGGCCATATTGTCGCGCGAAAGGGTGTTGTATTCGCTGGAAACGCGCTCCCGCAAATTCAGCAACAGCTCTTTGAACTTTTTAATTTCTCTTGCGCCCAGTTTTTTCTGTTTAACCGGCTTGGCCGTTTTCGCGACAGCGGCTTTTTTGACGACCTTCTTTTTCACAGCCTTTTTGGCTGGAGCCTTTTTGCTGACCACCTTCTTAGCTGGCGCTTTGCGAACCGTTTTTTTTGCCGTTTTCTTCTTCGAAACCTTTTTTGAAGCCATCAGTAAAATCCTTTTCTTTTATCGCAGTACAGACAGTATGTGCGGAAAAATGAGGGGAGCTTTTAGCACGGTGCCTGCCGAAGTGTCAACCGGCATCCATTCTTATTTTCGGAAGGCCGGAACACGGAAAATCCTTGCATTCAGGGGCGGGTATTCCGATACACTGTACTGCCGCTCCGAAAGGCGGTCTTTGATTCCTGCAACCCTGTAATACAGAGGAGCTTTCTATGGTCTGGGTCTATTTTGTTGCCATCGCCGCCGTCATTATTTTTGCCGGCTCGCGCCTCTCAATTTTTGCCGACCAGCTCGCCGACCTCCTCAAGCTTTCACGCTCCGCGGTCGGCATCCTGCTCGTCAGTTTTGTCACCACCCTGCCGGAACTTTCCACCACGATAGGAGCCATTGCCAAAGTCGGCGAGCCCAACCTGGCGCTCGGTAACAACCTCGGCAGTGTGCTCTTTAATCTGATGATCATCGGCATCTGTGACATTATTTTCCGCAAAGGCGGCATCCTCCGCCAGACGGCCAACTACGTTCCCTGTGTGTTTCATTCCATGCTGCTTATTATCCTGATGCTGATCACGCTGATCCTGCCCAATGCCATCAGCCTTTCGGGCTTCAACTTCTCGGTCGGCTCCGTGCTTGTGATCGTCGCCTACATCGCCATTTTCTTTACCACGCACCGGGACGGCAGCACCCATCAGGAGCAAATACTTGATGAATTCCACGCCGTCACCGATAAAGTGGCGCATCCGGACAACCGGCATCCGACGCTGGTCAAAGCCCTGACCGGCTTCGTGATCTCGGGGATTATCGTGGTGATCAGCGGTATCACACTGGCGTCTATCGGTGACCAGATTGCTGAAACCACCGGTCTCGGACAGAGCTTCGTCGGCACACTTTTCCTGGCCATCGCCACCTCCCTGCCCGAGCTGGCGGTCGGCATCACCGCCGTCAGAATCGGCGCCTATGATCTGATGATCGGCAATGTGGCCGGTGCGAATATGCTCAACGTGCTGGTGATGGCAATTGCCGATCTCATCCACCGCAAGGAAGCTCTCCATATTCCGGACAATCTGGTTCCCAGCCAGCTTCTAACCGGCTTTTGCGCCATCGTGGTAACCCTGCTGGTGATGGGGGCCATGAAGCAGAAAAGAAAATCCCGGCTCGGTTTTGGATGGGAATCCGTTGTCATGCTGAGCGTTTATGTCGCCAGCCTCTACGCCCTCTACAGAGGTTTGCTCTGCTGACCGTTCTGCAAAACAGAACCCCGGTTTTTATATTGTCCGCCCTTGCCGTCATGCTACATTTGCGCGTCCCAAACCGGAGAAAACCATGGCGAAAAAGAAAAGTGCATATGCAAAGGCCGGCGTCGACATTGACATCATGATGGATTCGCTCAAGCGGATTAAACGCAACGTCAAATCGACGACTACGCCCGGCGTGGTCAGCGAGATCGGCTCCTTCGGCGGCCTGTTTAAATCCCCCGGAAAAGATTTCCTGCTCGTCGCCAGCGCCGACGGCGTCGGCACCAAGCTCAAAGTTGCGCACATGGCGGGCAAGCACAACACCATCGGGCAATGCCTGATTAACCACTGCACCAACGACATCCTCGTGCAAGGTGCCACCCCCCTCTTCTTCCTCGACTACCTCGGAGCCGCCGCGCTCGAACCCAAGGTATTCGAAGATGCCGTCGCCGGACTCTGCAAAGCCTGCCGCGAAAACGGCTGCGCGCTACTCGGCGGAGAAACCGCTGAAATGCCCGGCCTCTATCCCAAAGGCGAATACGACCTCGTCGGAACCATCATCGGACAGGTTGAGAAGAAAAAAGTCATCACCGGACAGAGCATCCGCAAAGGCGACGTACTGATCGGCCTGCCCTCCACCGGCCTGCACACCAACGGCTACTCGCTCGCACGAAAAGTCATCTTCGAAACCGCTGGCAAAAAACTGAGCGACCTCGTGCCGGGAACCAAAACCACCTTCGAAAAAGCTCTGCTCGCCGTTCATAAAAGCTACCTCCACCCCGTTGTCGCTCTCATGAAAAAAGTAAGAGTACACGGCATGGCGCACATCACCGGCGGCGGACTGGTGGATAACGTGCCGCGCATCCTGCCAAAAGATGTGGACGCTGTCTTCGACCGCTCCACGTGGAAAACGCCCGCCATTTTTGAATTCATCGAACAGGCCGGCAACGTCGATCACGAAGAAATGTACCGCGTCTTCAACATGGGCATCGGCTACGTCATCTTCGTCCGCGCCAAAGATGCCGACGCCACCATGGCTCTCTTAAAAAAGCAGAAAGCCCGCCCGAAAATCATCGGTCGCGTCGAAAAAGGCGAAGGCCGGTCGCGTTTCATCAACTGATTCGTATAAACGCTAAGCGCCAGGGAAACCAAGTCTTTATTTCTTATTTATCTTCCTTCCTTGCCTTTACCTCTATACCCTGCCTCCTAACGAGAAAATGAGTTTTTGGAATCATCCACAATGATCTCAAACGTACAGGAGCGGCCAAATGGTGAATCACGACGATACGGGTATCCAACACCTGAAAGACTCGAATCCTTCGAATATTTTCGAGTTGAGGGGTTATCCTGTGATGCTTGCCGCAAAGGTAGCCGACGTTTTTGAGGTGGAAACCCGACAGATCGTTCAAAACATTAAAAAGAACAACAGGAAAGACCCACCCCTTTTCCCTGAGCGTTATGCGTTCCAGATCACAGGGCAAGAGCAGGAATGTTTGAGATCACTGGGAGTGATCCCAAAACCGGGACGTGGCGGCAGCCGGGCTTTACCCTGGGTCGTCACACAAAAAGGCGCAATACGGCTTGCGACGATCATGGACGGCCCCAATGCTGTAATCGGCCTCGTCGGAGGATATATAAAGCAACCGCTTGGGCTGCCGGCACCCGGCAAAAACGGCAAAGGAAATTCCTGCCTCATCTGATCCCCTTTGGAGTGCAGGCACAGGATTTTCAGATAGAGCCAGCGCGGCGGTGCGATCAGGCTGAATGCCGCATAACCGCTCCGCGCTGTGTTCCATACAGTTATCCATTTCTTTCCTTCCGTGTTTTCCGTGTGTTCCGTGGTGAAAGCAGATGGTAAATTCCATCCATGAATTTAGATGTCTCAACCCTGCGTGCGGCACTGCAAAAGGGCGTGTGCCGTTTGCCTGACTTGCCGCCGTCGGCGCAGGCGGCACTGGGTAGCGCGCTGCTCTCCGAAAAGCCGCGCCCCCAGATCTGGGTCGCCGACGGGATACAGACACTGGAAAAGCTGACCGACTGCTTTCGCACACTCCACCCCGAAACAACACTGCTGACACTGCCGCCTTTCGACGAAAAAGATATGGAGGCGCAAAGCGCACGACTGAAAGCACTTTCATTTCTCTCTGGTAGGGACGGCTCGCCGAGCCGTCCGCAGTCCGCTTCCTCCTTCGCCGAGGCTTCGGCGGACATGAGGGAAGCGGACCCTACCTTTATCCTGATCACCACAAATCAGGTGCTTGATGAAAAGCTGCCCCTTGCAAAAAGCCGCACTCTCAAAACAGGCGAAACCATAGACCCCGCCACTCTCTGCGACTGGCTGAGCGATACAGGCTATGAATTCGATGTCGAAGTGTACGAAAAAGGATATGCCGCGCGCCGCGGCGGCATTCTTGACGTCTGGCCGCCAACCGCGCCTCTGCCCGTTCGCATCGAATTTTTCGGCGATGAAATTGAAAGTTTGCGCACCTTCGATCCCGACACGCAACGCTCGGTGGAAAAAACTGAAACAGTTGAAATTTTTCCACTCAACGCAAAAGGCGATGCAAAGCTCGAAACACTGCTTCCCGGCAATACGCTTAAGATTTTCAGCAATGTAGGGGCGACGTCCTCGTCGCCTCAAAAACGCGATGAGGGCGTCGCGTCTACAATTGAGATTGGACACGTCACCAGTGACGTTATCGACATTGACCTGACATTTTATGAGACCAACCTCCAACCGGTGAGTGAACTCCACCGCCCGGATATGGCGGAGCAGCAGCGTAAAACCTTTTTCCAAACCTTGGAAAAAATGATTTCCGATGGTTGGAAAATCGACATCTACATGGAAACTCCGGGAGCGGCAGAACGTCTGAAAGAGGCTTATCTGTCAGGAGTCAGGGGCCAGGGATCAGGGGTCAGAATTTGTGTTGGCTTGCTCCACGGCAGTTTCATTGCAAAACAGCAAAAACACTTGGTCATAACCGAGGCGGATATTTACGGCTGTCAGCCAAAGACGGCGCACATACGACGCGGCACGAAGATGCAGAAAACCGTCGGCGCGCGGGTGGCGGAGTGGACAGAACTTCAGCCCGGCGAACTGGTAGTGCATGTCGATCACGGCATTGGCAAATACATGGGCTTGATGGACATTGAGATGGCGGGTCGACGGCAGGAAATGCTCCTGATTGAATATGCCAAGGGCGCGCGAATTTATCTGCCGACCGGCCAGGCGCATTTGCTGACGCGCTATGTCGGCATGGGCCGCGCCGCGCCGGCCCTGCATCCGTTAAAAGGAAGACGCTGGCAGAACGAGCGCGCCTCGGCACAGGCCGCCATTGAAGATCTCGCGGCCAATTTGCTCGAAACGCAGGCGACGCGCGCGCTTAAAAAAGGGCGTGCCTGCGGGCCGGATACACACTGGCAAAGCGAGTTCGAAAATTCATTTCCGTATCTGGAAACACCCGATCAGCTCGCGGCCATCCGGGCGGTCAAAGCCGACCTTGAAACAGCACAGCCAATGGATCGGCTGATCTGCGGCGACGCGGGTTACGGCAAAACGGAAGTCGCCATGCGCGCAGCGTTTAAGATGGTGATGGAAGGCCGACAGGTCGCCGTGCTGGTTCCAACCACCGTACTGGCCCAGCAGCATTTCGACACCTTCACCGAACGCATGGCGGCATTTCCGGTTGCCGTGGAAATGCTGAGTCGCTTCCGTACGCGCGGCGAGCAGAACGAAACAATTAAGCGGCTTCGTGAGGGTAAAACCCATATCGTGATCGGTACGCACCGGCTGGTATCGGGCGATGTGCAGTTTGAAAATCTCGGCCTCGTTGTCATTGACGAAGAGCAGCGCTTCGGTGTCCGCGCCAAGGAACATCTCAAACAGCTTCGCAGGCAGGTGGATGTGCTGACGCTGACCGCAACGCCGATTCCACGAACGCTCTACATGAGCCTGACGGGCGGGCGCGACATGAGCACGATCCAGACCCCGCCGCAGGAGCGCCAGCCGGTCGAAACCATTGTGCTGGAGTATCACGAGGACATTGTGCGTGAAGCCATTCTCCATGAGCTGGCGCGCGACGGGCAGGTCTTTTATCTGCACAACCGCGTGCAGACCATCGGTAAGATCGCCAGGAAACTCTCAGAGCTGGTTCCGGAGGCGCGGATTGAATATGCCCACGGACAGATGGGCGAAAAGCAGCTTTCGGATGTGATGCACCGCTTTGTTCAGGGGCAGTTCGACATCCTGCTCTGCACGACCATTATTGAAAGCGGCATGGATATTCCACGCGTTAATACAATCATTATTGACCGCGCCGACCGCTTCGGTCTCGCCGATCTTTACCAGCTTCGCGGACGCGTCGGGCGGGCGCGACATAAGGCCTATGCCTTTCTGCTGCTGCCGCGCCACGGGCAGCTGTTTGATAGAGCCCGGCGGCGCATCGAAGCGCTCAAGCGTTATACGGGGCACGGCACGGGCTTCCGTATTGCAATGCGCGATCTGGAAATCCGCGGCGCGGGCAACCTGCTCGGCGCGCAGCAGAGCGGACACATTGCCGCAATCGGCTTTGACCTCTACTGCCAGTTGTTGAAGCGAAGTGTAGCCAAGCTGCAGGGCCGAAAGGTTCCGCCGGTCATTGACGCCGCGGTTGACCTCGATTTTCTAAATCGTTCTCCCTCCTCGCTGGGTAAGGTCACCCGGCCTACACCACGCGGCAAATCTGTAGGCTGGGTGTCCTCACCCGGCGCGCCCGCTGAGGACAGCGGGTCTACAACAAACGACCGTTATCCGGAGAACGCAGCGTTTATTCCGTACGATTATGTGGAAGATGAAAACCTGCGCGTGAAGCTCTACGGAAGGATCGCCTCGCTGGCCACGGAAAGCGAAGTGCGCGAACTGAAAAAAGAGTTTGCCGACCGCTTCGGCGCCCTGCCCGCCGCCGTAAAAAATCTGTTTGAAATCGCGCGCATCCGTATCGCAGCGGCACAGGCGGGTGTGCAGTCGGTGCGCGTTAGCGAAGAGCGCATCATCCTGACGCGCAACGGCGAAGCCGTCATGCCGGCGGGCCGCTATCCGCGGCTGAAAGCAGAAAAAACAGGAGCCCGGCTTCGGGCCGTTCTGCGCTCTCTGAAAAACCTGCGTTGAGCCCTCGCAACGGGGAGCCGCCCTGCCAGGAAGGGAATTGTATTTACAATAAAAGTTGATCTATTACTTAAAACAAGTATTTTCCTTTTAGTTATGAAGACAGGGGGTTTGTCTAAAATTATCTGGCGCTATGCTGCGCTGGAGCGTGAGGTGCAGAACCTGATCAGCGCGTGTTGCTCATACGCCTGCTCTATTTGCACGTCCCGTTGCTGCCGTACCGATCTTTGCGAAGAGGCTTTTAGCAGCCCCTTTCTCAAAGCCCTGCATGGTTATGAACCGGACAGCACTCAGTTCTCCGACCAGTATGGCTGGCTGACAGAAAACGGCTGCAGCCTCTCCCTGGGGCGCCCCCCCGTATGCTATGAATTTTTCTGCGATGACGTTCTGAACGGCCAGCGAAACGAGGGCCATCGCTATGTACTGAGGGTGCTCGGAAGGCTGCTGAATCATGTCGGTGAACAGGCGCTGGAAAAACTCCATCTGATCGAGATTTCCGGTGAAGAGGATTTGAACCGGATTCCGCTTGATCGTTTCAAAGAAAAGCTGAACGAGGCCAAATCCGCGCTGGAACACATCCGATTCTTTTACGATCACGGCTTTTTTGACGCCGACGGCATGAAACAGCTGGGATACATTGTGGAGCCGCCGGCGCAGCTGCTGAACAGCTAAAGAACCCAATTACATTCCTTTTTCGATAATCTCTTCGCGAACGCCTTCGAGATAGTCGCGATTTTTCGCAATCAGTTCGAGGCGCTGCTGCACGCACTGATCAGTAGTCAGCGGGTCGGCAGGTGTATTAAAAACGTAGTCGAGCATCTTTTCGACGGTCGTCGTCGCCACATGCATACGCGTATCGCTTGATGCATAGTAGATGAAAAGCGAGCCGTCCTCTTTGGCAATCATGCCGTTGGAAAAGGCGACGTTGGAAACGTCGCCGACGCGTTCGTCGCCGAGCGGCGCAATCAAATGTCCGCCGGGATTGGCAATCATCTTTGTCGGGTCGTCGAGATCGTAAAGCGTGGCATACAGGACATAGCGCAGGCCGGCAGCGGTATTGCGCACACCGTGATCCACATGCAACCAGCCCTTTTCCGTCTTAATCGGTGTGCCGCCCATGCCGTTTTTGGATTCTTTGACGGTGTGGTAAACACGGGGATCCATCACCTTCTCTTCGTCAACCACTGGATTCTCCATGGAGTCGGCCAGCGCCCAGGAAATGCCGCCGAGGGTTCCAGCGGTCATAAAGCCGTCGAGCGGACGGGTGTAGAGCAGGTATTTCCCATCAACGAATTCGGGATGAAGCACGACGTTGCGCTGCTGCGGGGAGTTGGATTTGAGATCAGGAAGACGTTCCCATTTTTTCAGGTCTTTGGTACGCACGATGCCGCAGGCGGCCGTGGCAGCCGATGGATCCTTCGGCTGAGAGTCGTCATGATATTCCGCGCAGAAAAGACCGTAAATCCAGCCATCTTCATGACGCGTCAGGCGCATATCGTAGGCATTGGTTTCGCCCTGCGAACCGATTTCGCACGGCTCCTCCCAAAAGCGGAACCCGTCGATCCCGTTTTCGCTTTCGGCAATACCGAAGAACGACTTGCGATCGTTGCCCTCGATACGGCAGACGAGCATATACTTTCCTTCCCATTCGATCGCACCGGCGTTGAGCACGGCGTTGACACCGAGTCGCTCGATCAGATGAGGATTGGTTTCCGGACTGAGATCATAACGCCATTCCAGCGGAATGTGATCGCGCGCAACTACCGGATTGACGTAGCGGTCGTAGAGACCGTTGTCCCAGCCGCTACTGATACTGTTTTTGCGAGCCAGCAACTGTTCGTGGCGTTCACGCAACCGCACCATCCGTTGATCAAATTCTTTGGTTTCCATTTTCTCAACTCCTTATTTGAATCTTCCAAACATTGGAACGGTGCAGGGCTGGACAGGCAAGATGCCTGTCCTACTTTTTAAAACACAAGTTGTGCTTTGGCCAGCCGTGCGGCCAGCTCACTCAAAACCCGTTCGTCATCTTCGTCACTCGCCGATTCAAACACGGCACCAAAGCGAATAAACGGCCCGGTGTTATCCCACGGAACCGTCGAAATACCGAAGTTTTCGATCAGGTAGAGCGATGCTTCTTCGGCATTGGAAAACTCCGCGCCATCTGCCCCTTTGGGCGCCTTGACGTAGAGGTAAAAAGTGCCGCCGGGCATCTTCGCATCAAAACCTGCATTCTTGAGCACTTCGACCATGCGGCGCAGGCGGCCCTCGTAATGAACACGGATTTCCTCGGCAAGGCTTTCATCCGCAATCCCGGCGCAGGCGGCGTGCTGAATGGCCTTGAACTGGCCGCTGTCGCAGTTGTCCTTAATGGTAGCCAGCGCGTCAACAGCCCACGGCGCACCACAGAAAAAGGCGAGGCGCCAGCCGGTCATGTTATAGGCCTTGCTCATCGAATGGAGTTCGATGGCGCACTCTTTCGCGCCGAGACGCTGAAGGATGGATTTGCGCCCGCCATCATAAACCAGCGTGGCGTACGGCGCATCCTGAACAATCAGAATGTTGTGCTTCTGCGCGAAAGCGATCAGCTCGTCGTAGAATTCATCGGTCGCCACCGCGCCGGTCGGGTTGTTGGGATAGTTGATGTAAAACAGCTTGCAGCGGTCGGCCAGTACGGGATCGATTTTCCCGAGGTCAGGCAGGAATCTGTTTTCTTCGAGCAGTGGAATATCAACCGCTTCAGCGCCAAGGTATTTAGCGTGCGTGGCCATCACTGGATAACCCGGTACCGTCTGAAAGACCACATCGCCAGGGTTTACGAAAGCGAGCGGCAGCATAGCGAGTGCCGGCTTGGTGCCGATGCTGTGGTTGATCTCGGCTTCCGGATCAAGCGCCACACCGAAGAAATTCTGCATGTACTGTGCGGCAGCCTGCTTGAATTCCGGAATGCCGTTGTCGGAGTAGCCGCGATTGGCAGACTTATCCACCTCCGTCTTGAGTGCCTCACGAATCGGCGCGGGTGCCATCCGGTCGGGTTCGCCGACACCGAAGTCGAGGATTTCAAGATCGGGGTGCAGTTTCCGCGCCTTGGCTTTGGCGCGTTTGATTTTTTCAAATTTATAAATTTCGGTGGATTGCCCGAACTGTTCTCCGCCGATGCGTTCGGCAAAAAGTTTCTGTGCATTCATTGCAAATTCTCTCTTTCAATTAAAACGGCTCCCCGCTGTCCGCCCCCTTGCGAAGCGGATTGCCGCGGGGGATCAGCCGGTTGAGCTGTTTTTCAAATTCCTCGTACGTAAAACGTTCCAGCGGAATGCTGGTGTCGGAATTTTCCAGCACGCCGTTCTCAATAGAAACGTTTTCACGGTAAAATCCGATCACCAGTTTTTCGCTAAGAACATCCGCGCCGAGAAAAACAAGATCCACCACTTTCTCGCGGCCGCCCTTGAATTCTTTGGAAAAGACATACTGGATGTTCCGAACGTAGTCGCCATGACGCGTGAATTCCTCGTCGCTTTCGCAATGGCGGTAACCGCGCGCGGCGAGAATTTTCTTCATGTTCTTCTGGAACAGCATAGGGCCCCTTTCTCCGTTTCAGCTATGGAAGCCGGAAAACGGTAGTAAATTCGAAACCGTGTTGTAAAGGAATGAAGCGAAATTAAAGCAAATTAGCCGCCTTTTCGGCAATATCAGAACGCACCCCTTCGGTAAGCAGCATATGAGAAGCCAGCGCCTCATTTCTGAATTTATCCACCGCCGCGCTCAGCCCGTTGGAAAGACTGTCCACATAGGGATTATCAATCTGATAAAGGTCACCGGTCAACACAATCTTGGTGTCCTGCCCGACGCGCGTGATCACCGTCTTCACCTCCAGCGGCGTCAGGTTTTGTGCTTCGTCCACAATCATGAACTGGTTCGGGATGCTCCGTCCGCGAATGTAAGTGAGCGGCTCGACATCAATCAGCGGATTGGAGGCAAGGAGGTCGCCGCCCTTCCTGCTTGGGCCGCTGCCGCCGCGATTGTGCACAATCAGCGCAAGCGCATCGTGAATCGGCTGCATCCACGGATCGAGTTTTTCCTCCACCGTGCCGGGCAGATAGCCGAGATCCTTTCCCATCGGAAAAATCGGACGTGAAACCAGCAGCCGCTTGTAGAATTTGGTCTCCATCACCTGATGGTAGCCCGCAGCAATCGCCAGCAGCGTCTTGCCCGTGCCCGCCTTGCCCGCGAGCGTCACCAATTTGATTTTGTCATTCAACAGCGCGTCCATTGCAAAGCGCTGCTCACGATTGCGCGGCGTGATCGGTGTGCCGGCGTCGCCGATGGTCAGCAGCTTCACCACGCGGCGCGTCTCGGCATCATAGCGGCCCAGCATGGTCTGCTTTGGATCATTCGGATTCTTCAGCGTCACATACTGATTGGCAGACAGTTCCTCCATGCCCTGCACCACCGCATAGCCCTCAGTGGCAAAAGAACCGATCGCCTCGGCATCCGCTTCCAGCACCGCCTGGCCGGTATAAATTTCATTCTCTTCGCGATGCTTGCCGTTTTCATAGTCCTCCGCCTCCAGCCCCAGCGCATCGGCCTTCAGCCGCAGGTTGATATCCTTACTGACCACCGTGCAGCGTTCGTCCGGCTGTGCCTTCTTCAAATCCATCGCCATTTTAAGGATTAAATCGTCTGCGGGCAGGCCGACAGCGAAGGGGTCGTTCTCGTCTGCGAAAATCACTTTGATCGTGCCGCCGTGCTCCAGCGTAACGCCATCGGAAAGCCGACCCTGCTTACGCAACTCGTCCAGCGCGCGTGAAACGGTACGGGCATTGCGTCCGCGCTCGCTCAGCTCACGTTTAAACCGGTCAATCTCCTCCAGCACCTTGAGCGGAATGATCACATGGCTTGCTTCGTACTGACGAATGGCGGTGGGATCGTGGAGCAGGACGTTGGTATCCAGAATAAAATTTTGCATACCAGATTATACGCCACCCTTGCCCGCTGAAAAAAGTCCATTCTCCAATATCTGGAAAACCTCAGACTTTGAGGAGACGTTCGACGGCACGGTTCAGCGCACGGCGCTCGTCGCGGACGATGCCAGTGACGGCTCTGCCGCGCTCTTTGAGCAGGTTCCAGTCAATCCCGAGCGGCGCACCCAAGTGCGTTTTTTGCGCAATCGCTTTGGCTGGATTCATTTTTTCGAGTTCGCCGAGGTTTTCTTTGACATGCCGGTAGGCGTCGCGGAACGGCATGCCCTGCCCGACCAGCTCCAGTGCGCGGTCGGTCGCAAAAACATCCGGCGTAAAGCCTGCTTTAAGTGCTTTTTTGTCCACCTGAATCGCCTGTACAAACGGGGCAAGCACGCGCAGGCAGTCGCGGGTCATCGCGACCCCTTCCATGAAGGGCTCCTTGGCATCCTGCAGGTCGCGATTGTAGCCGCCGGGCGATCCTTTGATGAGGTCGTACACCGCCAGCTCGCACGCCTTAACGCGTGAGGCTCTGGCGCGAACCAGTTCAATGACGTCCGGGTTTTTCTTCTGCGGCATAATGCTGCTTCCGGTGCAAAGTTCATCGGGCAGCGTGAAGTAGCCGAACTCCGGCATGGTGAAAAGCATCAGATCCTGCGCGAAGCGCGAGAGCGACAGCATCACCTGGCTCATCGCGCAGAGCACGATGCTTTCGACTTTTCCGCGGCTGTTTCCGGCGTACAGCACGGTGTGAACCGGACAGCGGAAGCCAAGCAGGTCGGAAACGAGTTCGCGATCAATCGGTAGCGGCACGCCGTAGCTGGCGGCCGAGCCGAGCGGGCACTGGTCGTTCAGCTCATAGGCGTTCACCAGCAGCACACAGTCGTCGAGCAGGCTCTCTGCATGGGCGGCGGCCCAGAGGCCGACGGACGACGGCATCCCCGGCTGCATATGGGTTCGTCCAACCATGGGAACTTTTTCATTCCGTTTGGCAAAAGCGAGCAGCGCCGAAATGAGCGCAACGGCTTCATCGAGCGTGCCGAGGATTTCTTCGCGGCCGTAAAGGCGCATATCCACCGCCACCTGATCGTTCCGGCTGCGGCCCGTGTGAATCTTTTTGCCGAGATCGCCGAGTTTTTCGGTCAGGGTACGCTCGACCGCCAGATGCACGTCCTGATCGGAAAGCCGGATTTTAAATTTACCTTCTTCGGCCTGTTTGATGATCGCCTTAAGTTCACGGATTACCTTTTTGCGCGCGGTCTCGCTGAGTACCGCAGGCTTCATTTTCGAGAGCATC
>Ga0190284_1000630_pt1 | contig 18915 bp, 12 predicted proteins | sample 48691812_MG_FD_161668 | JGI IMG/M metagenome (GOLD analysis project Ga0190284, IMG submission 161668) | Hydrothermal vent microbial mat bacterial communities from Southern Trench, Guaymas Basin, Mexico - 4869-18-1-2_MG | ecosystem: Environmental > Aquatic > Marine > Hydrothermal vents >...
GCCGAGGTCGTTCAGTACGTGCTGAACACCTATCTCGAACGCATGTGTCAGGCCATCTGGTCCCAGCGCGGCCTTATCAACAAGTTCATGGGTGACGGCATCATGGCATTCTTCAACCCCTCCGTGGACCCGCTGACCGATCATCCACTCGTCGCGGCCGAGACCACATTGATCACGCTGGACGAGCTTGAAAAACTAAAAGCCGATGAGAAGGAAGGCGCGGCGTCGCCGATCTTTGACAAGCTGCATATGCGCGTCGGCATCGCCACGGGGCAATGCAAGAACGGTGACTTCGGCTCAGAACTCAAGGCGGACTACACGGTCATCGGCGACGTTGTAAACCTCGCGGCCAGGCTGGAACCCGCCAACAAGGTCTTCGGGACACAGATCATGGTCTCCGGACCCACGCGCGAACGCGTCAAGGACCTGTACGAGTTTCGCTACCTCGCGGAATTGCAAGTCAAGGGAAAAGCACAGACCGTCCCCGCCTATGAACTCGTCTGCCGCAAGGGCGAATTGGCGGACAAGCAGCGCGAATACATAGAGAGGTTTGAGGCAGGCGTTGCCCTCTACAAACAGAAGAAATGGAACGAGTGTATCGTTCACTTCACCAGGCTTCTGGCCAGAAAGTTCGATGACATCGGCGCCAGCCGATACATCGATGCATGTCAGGAATTCAAGGCCTTCCCTCCAGATGACGACTGGAACGGTGCCTTGGAACTCAAGGAAAAATAACATCGCCGCGCGGCACGGCTGGAGGCGCGGCACGGGTGCTATTCCGGGCCGGACATGCTATGATGACCGTGTGAAGCGGATATAATCCGCGGCGTTGAGAACACTTCGCGATTGAGTGTACTGGTGGGGTGCCCCATCCTTTCTGCAAGAAAGGCTGGGAAGCCGTGACAGAGATGATTCCCACCCTTTGCTTCGCAAAGGATGGGGCACACTCAAACGCGAATCGCCATAGAGGCAACCCCTACAGTGGAGCGGAATGCATGATCAGAATCGATGCCAGGTATTGCAAGGGATGTGGTATTTGCATTCGCTTCTGCGAAAGACGCGTTCTCGATCTTTCCGACGATGTAAACAGTCTTGGTTACTACATGCCCTGTGTTGTGGATGCTGGTGAGTGTAACGATTGTCGGCAATGTGAGCTGCTTTGTCCCGATTTCGCTATTTTCGTAGTTGGGGACGACAAGGATAAAGAGGGATAACTTGCTGCAATACTTGAGCAACCTATCGGGAAAGACGCAGTTTGCCTTGGGGGATGAGGCCGTTGCCTATGGTGCGCTCTTTGCAGGGTGCAGCTTCTTTGGTGGCTATCCCATCACGCCTGCATCCGAAGTGGCCGAAACGTTGGCCCGCGAGCTGCCGAAGGTGGACGGATTCTACGTGCAGTTTGAGGACGAGATCGCGAGCATCGCCGCGGTGATTGGCGCCGCCAGAGCGGGGGCCAAGGCCATGACCGCAACGTCCGGCCCAGGCTTCTCGCTCATGCAGGAGAACATCGGCTACGCCATCATGACCGAGACCCCATGCGTCGTGGTCGATGTCCAGCGCTCCGGCCCCTCTACAGGCCAGGCGACGAAACCCGCCCAGGGTGACGTCCTGGCGGCCCGGTGGGGCACGCACGGTGACCACGAGATGATCGCCCTCGCGCCCAACTCGGTGCAGGAATGCTTTGACCTGATGATAGAGAGCTTTAACCTCTCGGAGCGCTACCGGCATCCCGTCATCTTCCTCATGGACGGCGAGATCGGACATCTCCGAGAGAAGCTGGAGTTTCCAGGCGTTGACGACCTCCGTATCTTCCCCCGAGGCGGCGTTGATCCTGCCGACGAGCCGGGATTGATCAGGCCGATGCAGGAGTTTGGCAAAGGGGAGGCCATCCACATCACGGGCTCCACACACAAAGAAAACGGCATGCGGGATGTGGTTTCCCAGGATGTCCACGAACGGCTCATCACGCGCTTCTATGACAAGATTGACAAGAACCGGAAGAACATCATCCGGTACGAGGAGCGCTTCATGGAAGATGCCGAGACGGTCGTTGTCTGCTTCGGCGCCGCTTCAAGGCCCGCGCTCGGGGCCGTCGTGCGGGCGCGCGACGAGGGGCGGAAGGTTGGATATTTCAGACTGTCCACCATTTGGCCTTTCTGTGGGGAGCGCCTCGCCGAGATTGGAAAGCAGGTCAAAAGGATCCTCGTACCCGAGATGAACCTGGGCCAGCTCGTGCGGGAAGTGGAACGGTTCGTGAGCGTGCCGGTGGTGAAGGTGTCTAAGATCGGCGGCGTGCCACATATGGTCGAGGAGATTTACCGGGCGATCTTGAATAGATGAAGAAACGCACCCCAAAGCCCACAGATCGCAATCCGTGGGCCTCGAACAGGAACGATGTGCGACTTTGATCATTCGTAAGTGTTCAGGGGAAAATACATCCGCAGATGACGCAGATTTCGCAGATGGATAACATCTCGCAGAAACGGATTTCTGCGAAAATCTGCGAAATCTGCGGACAGGCAATAGAATATGTGATCATGTCCGTGAACGGTTACGATCATTCAAACATCAATGACGGAAGGACTCGAGGATTGAGCGATTCAACAGTCATGCTAGAGCACAGTCTGCTAAAATACCTACGTCGGGAGATCCTGCCCACCACGCACTGCCCCGGCTGCGGCTGCGGCCAGGTGCTCAACGCCTTTGTCAATACCATCGACGACCTGAAGATAAATCCAAAGAACATCATCTCCGTCACAGGCATTGGATGCTCCTCGTGGATCCCCAGCCCTTATCTCGAGTGCGACACGTTACATACCACGCACGGCCGAGCGCTGGCCTATGCCACCGGCGTGAAGATCATCAGGCCCCAAGCCGACGTTGTGGTCATCGCCGGCGACGGCGATCTGGCCGGCATCGGTGGCAACCACTTGATTCACGCGGCACGGCGCAACGTGGGGCTGACGGTCTTTCTGGTCAATAACTACATCTACGGCATGACGGGCGGCCAAGTCTCGCCGACGACGCCATTCGGCGCAGTGACCACGACGACGCCCCATAGCAACGCCGAGTATCCCATGAGGATCGCGGAGTTAGTGGCCGCGGCCGGGGCCAATTATGCTGCTCGATGGACCACGTATCATATCCGCAAGTTGATTCGGGCCATGAAAGAGGCGCTTCATAAAAATGGATTCTCCTTTATTGAGATCGTCTCGCAGTGCCCGGTCAGCTACGGCCGCCGTGTGGACCTGCGGGACGGCGTGGCCTTCCTGGAGCACTTCAAGAGCAATTCCGTCAGCGTGAAGAAGGCCGCGAACATGAGTGAGGAGGAGCTGGAAGGCAAGATCGTCGTGGGCAAGCTGGTCGAGCGCGAACGTGTCGAGTTGACCGAAAGCCTCAGAAAGATCAACGAAAGCGTGAAGCGTAGCTCGTAGCTCGTAGCTCGTGAAGCGTCACAGGTATATGAGAATCGCTTCACGAGCTACGAACTACGAACTACGAACTACGAACTACGAACAACGAACAACGAGCTACGAACCATGAACATCAGACTTGCCGGTTTCGGTGGACAGGGCATCGTCATGGCCGGGTACGTGCTCGGCCATGCAGGCATTCTGGACGGCCGCAACGCCTTACAGACGCAATCCTACGGCAGCGAATCGCGGGGCGGCGCCTGCAAGAGCGATGTGATTATTACCGAAGGCGAAATCCTGGAACTCGCGCCGTCGGCACTGGATGCGCTGGTAGCCATGTCCCAGCCCGCCCTGGAAAAATATCTTTCAAACCTCAAGGAAGACGGAATCCTGATCTACGACAGCGGCCTCGTGAAGCCCACCAACGGGGGAGTCCGCGCCTTTGGCTTGCCTGCCACGGACACTGCCCACAAGACCTTTGGCCGGGATGTGGTCGCCAACGTGATCATGCTGGGCTGCCTATCCGGCTTGACCGGCGCGGCCGGCCGGGAGTCGCTTTGTCGGGCGATTTCTGAGAGCGTCCCGCCGAAAACGGTGGCCATGAATCTCAAGGCCTTCGATGAGGGATTCACACGGGGACGTGAAGCGTAGCTCGTAGCTCGTAGCTCGTGAAGCGTGAAGCGTCAGAAACAAACGAGCTACGCTTCACACTTCACGCTTCACACTTCACGCTTCACGAGATACGCTTCACGAGTAGGAGAACAGAGTGACGAATCAGCCTGATGCCGACCTGCCGCTTAGCGGTATTCGGGTCCTCGATCTTTCCAGGATTCTCGCTGGGCCGTATTGCACCATGATCCTCGGCGACCAGGGCGCCGAGGTCATCAAGGTGGAACGGCCGGACGGCGGCGACGACACGCGCACGTGGGGGCCGCCGTTTGCGGGAGGCGAGAGCGCATACTATCTCTGCTGTAACCGAAACAAGAAGTCGATCACCGTCGACCTCAAAAAGCCTCGCGGCATAGAGTTGATCAGGGAGTTGGTAAAGGCCTCGGACGTCCTGGTGGAGAACTTCACGCCGGGGTTAATGAAGCGTTTCGGCCTGGATTATGAAACGCTCCGAGAATTGAATCCACGTTTGGTCCATTGTGCGATTACCGCATACGGGCAGGACGGCCCCTATCGCGACCGGCCCGGCTACGACATGGTGCTCTCGGCGGTCGGCGGGCTGATGTGGATCACCGGCCCGAAAGGCGGTGAGCCGTGCAAGGTCGGCGTGGCGATCACCGATGTCGTCACGGGCGTCTATGCGTCAGGCGCCATCGCGTCGGCACTGCTGTGGCGGGAACGTTCCGGCCGGGGCCAGTACATCGACGCGAGCCTGCTCGACGTGCAGGTGTCCGCGCTGGCCAACATCGCCAGCAACTGGCTGGTCGCCGGCAAGGAGGCGACGCGCTGGGGCACGGCCCACGAGTCGATCATTCCCTACCAAGTCTTTCCAGCAAAGGACCGGCCGGTCGCCATCGCCGTGGCGAATCAGAAACTGTGGGCCAATTTCTGCAAGGCCATCGACAAGGAGGAATGGATCGACGACCCGCGATTCGAGACCAACCCGAAGCGTGTGGAAAACCGCGAGGTGATCCTGCCGCTTGTTGCCGAGGTGATGGCCCAAAAAACCTGCGACGAATGGGTCAAGCTGTTCGTGGAGGCGTCGATCCCCTGCGGCCCGGTCAACAACATGCAGAACCTCTTTTCCGATCCGCAGGTCTTGCACCGCGACATGATCGCGGAGGTGCCGCACCCGACGATCGGCACGCTCCGCGTCGGGGGAATCCCCATCAAATACTCAGAGACCCCCGGCGCCGTCCGCCTGCCCCCGCCGCTGCTCGGCGAACACACGGACGAGATACTGACGGACGTGTTGGCGTATTCCCCGGAGCGAATCGAAACACTGAAGCGTGAACGAGTGGTTTAGCGCGGTAACGTCGAGATGTTTAGCAGTACAGCGCAAAGTGGGCGGCGACTACGCCCAAGAGCCCCCGAGCTTGCTCGGGGGGTACACTCCCATGTACCGTAAGGCCCCCCTCCCCCGACCAAGGTCGGGGGCTCTTGAGACCCTGCTGGCACGACCTTGCGCTGTGCTGTTAGCCGCGACAGAACGATGAGCGACGGGTGCCACTGGCGGCTTGTCCGCCAGTGCCCTGCAGATGCGAGACGAGCCGTTGACATGTCGCTTCCCGCCCTGCACGATAACAGCCGTGACCGGACGCTGGTTCATCCCAATTGCACTATTGAGCTTCGGACTTCTCCTGGTTGGGTTGTGGGCCTATCTGCCCGGTTCCCATGAGGCCCCGCAGTCACCGCCGCCGCCGGTTGCCGACATCTGGCCGGACGCCGCAGCAAACGCCCCGCGCGAAATCGAGCGGCCGGTCGCCCGGCCCGACGCTTGTCTTACCCGGCAGGACTCGGAAGCCGATCGCTCGACGACCCGCCGACCGCGTCGCGAGGGACAGTCCATCCCCTGGCGTCAACTCGCCACCGACCTTGCCGGCCGCCTCGACGACGCGGCGGTCCGGTACCGCAGCAATGTCGGCCGCAGCGCGTCCGTCCAGTTCGCGCGCGGCTGGGCGGAGATGCAGGCCGGCGAACACCTCGCGGCAATCGATCATTTTGATCAGATTCTCGCCAGGCAGCCCGAGAGCGTATCTGCCGCGTCGGCGAAGGCGAGCGCGTTGATCGCCATGGAGCGCTTCGAGGAGGCCGCCGAGGTGTATGGCGACGTGATCCGCCTGTCGCCTCGCGATGCCGCTGCCCGGTACAATTATGGCGTTTTACTCTATCGCCTGGGACGGTTCCCCGAGGCCGCGCGGCAGTTTCGAGAACTCGTCCGCAACGCCCCCGGCCATGCCCGCGGCCAGTACAACCTCGCCACACTCGCCCAGCGTGCCGGCCGCCTTGGAGAGGCCCGTGATGCCTGGCAGGCCTATACCCGACTCTGTCCGGACGTAGCCGAAGCCTGGTTCAACCTCGGCGTCGTCTGGATGGATTTTGATCAGCCGCTAGACGCCGTGCGGTGTTTTTCCCGGTTTGTCGATCTTTCGCCCGGTGCCCCGGACGGCTGGCTGAACCTTGCTCTTGCTTACGCCGCCGGTGGAGATGTGTTTGCCGCGATGGAGACCCTGGCGATCGCCGACGAACTCATCCCGTGCAGCGAGCCGATCATGCGACACCTGGCCTACCTGCACAGGCTCCTTGCAGACCAGCGTGTCGAAGATGCCGATGAACACTGCCGACGTGCCACCCGCCTGGAGCGGCAGCTCGAACCTGTTGAAGAACACGCGCGCAACATTCGGCCGGCGGTCGTGAGCCGTCATCCGAACCCAGAATGAAGTGATGGCTCGTCGGCGTTTCCAGACCCCGTGCCACAGTTGGGTTGCGGCCGAAGGCCGCGTTGTCGCATTCCTTCGTGTGAAGGAAGGTGCACGTCATTTCAGTAGGTAAGCAAAAGAGCACCCGGCCTTGGCCGGGGGAGACCCGAATGACTGATAGAACGAACCCCCCGACCAAGGTCGGGGCCTCTTATCCCGAGGCTGCTGAAATCCACCTATAATCGTGACGTACACCCTGCCCGTGAAGGATGGAAGTCCGGAATTAGGTGGACTGGATAGATGGTTGGGGGTATAATGAAATAGGTGAGATGCTATAGGACTCGCTCGAGGTGCGGAGGCGCAGGGCACTATCATTCTTGTGCGTTATCATATTCTCCTGACTTCCATCCAGCGTCGCCGATGAGCCGACGATGCGATCCCGCCTGATCCTCCCGCCCAATGCGTGAATCTAGTCCACGGGCTTCTCACGACAATCTGGTTTTGGTGTTTTAGGGGTGTGGTATGCCTGCGCACACACCGCGGAGGCGTCTGCGGGAACTTCGCGCCATTATAACCATGCGGGGTTGGGTCTGGCCGCGCTTTGTTCACCCGTCAGGCGCCTCCGGAGGCGCGGGTAGTGCTATCGATGCACCGGTAAGTGCGTGGAGTGTGATACCGCCGCGCACAATCCCTGAGCGGAGGGAAACGTTCTTATTCTATTCCTACTTTATTCTTACTTAAAGGAGAAACTGTCATGAAAGCCCTAATAGTACTCACAATGGCGCTCGCTGTGGGCATCGCGCTCACCCATGAGCGACGGGCTACGGCCCATGATGGGCCGGCTTCGCCGCGGAAAAACGCGGCCTCGGTTTTTGGAGAGCACCCACGGCTGGATTCACAGGCGATTCAGTCGGCCATGGGCAAAGAGGCTGCCGACGCCCTGGCCAAGATCAGAAACCGATCCCGCGGCAACGTTCTACTGGTGGAGTGCCACGGCGCCTTCGGCTACGACACCGTTCAAGGCGCGATTGATGCTGCGGAAGACGGCGACATCGTCGTGGTCTTGCCGCGCAATGCTTTCGGCTTCGAGTGTGATGGCGATGCATACGTGGAGAACATCAACTTCCTCGGCAAGGCCATCACCGTCCAAAGTCTCATCCCTGAGAACCCCGCCCACGTCGCCGCCACCATCATAGACGGCAGCCTAAACGGGAGCGTGGTCACCTTTGAGACAGGGGAAAACCAAGACTCGGTCCTCGACGGCCTGACGGTCACAAACGGTTCGGCCGATCTAGGGGGCGGAATTGTCTGTGGCTACAGTAGTCCCACGATCAGCAATTGCAGAATCCTGGGCAACACAGACGGCGGGGGCCTTTGGTGTTGGGGGGGTGCCCCTCTGATCAGCATGTGCACGATCTCGGACAACACATGCATCCCCGGGCCTGGCGGCATTGGCTGCGTGGGTAGCCTGACAATCAACCACTGCACGATCTCGGGCAACATGTCCTACTGCTCAGCCAGCGGTATTGCCTGTTCCGGTAATCTGGCGATCAGTCATTGTACTATTACCGACAACGTGGGTTGTTCCCTTGGCGGCGTCTTTTGTAATATGGCCGATGGAGTCATCAGCAACTGTACGATCTCGGACAACATAGCAATATCTGGAGATGGAAGCCCTGGTATCTACTGTCAAGATAGCAGCCTGACGATCGAGGACTGCGCGATATCGGGCAACACAAGTCGCGGCATTATCTGTGAACGCGGCGACGTGATAATCACTGATTGTATGATCTTGAGCAACGAGGGTGGGGGCGTGTCCTGCTATGAGGCCAGTCCGGAGATCCGCAATTGCACTATCTCGAATAACACGAGTAGCGATAACGGTGGTGGCATCTACTGCCGCGAGAGCAGCCCGGTAGTCAGCAACTGCACGATCACGGGTAATACCGCGCCGCTTGGCGGTGGGATTTACTCGATCGACTGCCCGTTAACCCTTCGCAATAGCGTGGTTTCCTACAACATAACCCCCTATTCCCAATCTCAGGGCGGCGGTATCTACTGTCGTTATGAAAGCCTGACGATGTTTAACTGCACGTTGACGGGAAACATCGCCCAGGGCCAAGGCGGTGGTGTTTGGGCGGATGGGTGTGCGTTGGCCATTCACAACAGTATTCTCTGGGGGGATTCCGCGGATAATGGCCCCGAAGTCTGGATATCCTACGCACCCATTAGCGTGGAATACTGTAACGTCGAGGGCAGTGAGGCGGGGATTCATGCGCACGGCCAGAGCACTTTCGATTGGGGGTGTGGAAACATCAATCTCGATCCGGGATTCATAGATGAGGATTATCACATTGGGCGGGACTCGCTGGCTCGTAATGCGGGTGATCCGGACTATGTGCCGGAGCCCGGCGAGACAGATATCGATGGCGATTCGCGCATACAGGAAGGCCGCATCGACATGGGCGCCGACGAATTCGTGCTTCACCGACGCAAGCTCTCGACCATTAGGTCATGCGTTAGTTATCACGGCGATCTCAAGAGACAATCGGTCCAACCCGCGACTCATCAATCGGCAAAATGATCCTGGATTTCATATTACCCTCCGGCGGGAAGACCGGCTTGAGACAAGCCGGCTCACTGGGCCAGGGGCTCTTTGAAGGATGAACGATTAAGGATGCAGAGGGATAGACGATTGTGAGTTTGGAGCTTCAGTCTGATAGCGCGGCGATGATGTTGCTTCGGCTGGCGTAGTGGGCCGGTATCAATGCGGCCAGTAGGCACAGGCCTGTGGCGAGGGCGGCGCCGAGGCAGACCTTGGCCCATGGGATGGCGAATTCAGGTTGGAAGCCTGACAGCAGCTCCGTCATGAAGTTGCTGGTCCGGCCGAGGTAGAAGCCGAGTGCCAGGCCCATGACACTTCCCAGGAGACCGAGTACGAGGGCCTCGCCGATCACCATGCGGGCCATTTGGCTTTTCGTCACACCGAGGGCGCGGAGGACGGCGGTCTGGCGGGAACGGCTGGCGACACTGGCGGCCATGAGGTTGGCCACGCCGAGGGCCGCGAGGACCAGGCCGACCGCGGGGATGGCGGAGAGCAGCAGCGTGACGCGGTCGATGTTGCGGTCGATCTGCTGCTTGAGTTCTCGGGCGGTGACAAAAGCCTTGGGCGGGTAGCCAAGCCGCCCGAGCATCTCGTTGACAATGCGCTCTTCTGGGCCGTCACCGGGGACGGGGCCGGGGCCTGCAGCGAAGGTGGGCCGACCGGTCTTGGTGGTTTTTGTTACGGGAACGACAATCTGGCTGGAATCAGAGATGATGCGCGACGTGTCCGCCGCGTCGGTGTCAAGTTCATCGAAATTGAACAGCATCAGCTTGCCGTAGTAGCGGCCGAAGAGGCGCTCGGCGTCGTCGAACGTGCCGAAGACGGCGCCGACGGCGTAGGTTTGGAAGTAGGTCGTCGCGTTGAAAAAGCTGATGGCGATATCGAGGCCGGGCGAGGCGACGACGCCGGCGACGGTGAAGGTTGCCTTGGCGTACTCGTCCTTCTTTGTCTTGACCCAAATGGTCACGTCGTCGCCGACATGCTTGTTGTTCGCTCTGGCGAATTCGCGCGTGACGAGAATGTGGTTGCCCCGTTCGAGCAAGGCGACGGCGTCGCGCTCATTGCCCTCGATGAAGGCGAGTTTGGTGATGGCGAGGCCTTCCTTGGGTTCGAAGGCGAGGAACCGGGAGAATTGATCCAGGCCGGAGAAGGCCTTCAGCCAGCCCAGCTTGGCGGGATTCTTGAGCGAGAATGCAAAGTCGTCCGTGACGGTGAACTGAGCGATGCCGTCGGTATCTCGCAAGGCGAGGACTTCGTCCAGGGGGAGGGGGGCGTAGCTGTAGAGCATCGCGTCGGGGAACTCCTTGGGAAACTGCCAGCCCTCCTTGACGGATCGGCCCCAGACGATCAGACCGACAATCAATGACAGGGCGACCGCGAGGCCGCAGCAGATGGATGCCGAGCGGAATGGTGCCTTGCCGATCCCGTCACCGAGGAGCTGTGGGCGGAGACGCAGCGCCGCGGCGGTCACGAGGACAACCAGTCGGCCGGCTATTAGGACGACCATGGGTGTCACGAGCGCGGCACCGATATAAAGCAACAGCACGCTGGTAATCGCCTGAGCGTCGAAGACGGCGGAGGCCTCGCGGGCCATGGCGCTTTTGACGAATTCGTGAGCGACGATCAGGATCGCCCCGACGAACGCGAACAGCCAGATCCAACGGAGGAGACGTCCGCCGGTGTGGGCTCGGGCGGCGTCGACGGGAGAGACGCTAAATGCGCTGATGGCGGTCGCGGCGGCGCCGAGCAGCGTCGTACCGATGCCGCCGCCGACAGCCAGGACGATGCCCAATTCGTGGATGGCGATGTTTCCCAGGTAATCGCGGCTGATCTGGACGGTGATCCAATGCATTGCCAGGCCGAGCGGCGCGCCGAGAATGGTCCCGATCAGGCCGAGGGGGACCGTTTGCAGGAGGACCAGCCCGCCGAGTTGCCGGCGCGTGACGCCGATACAACGGAGCAGACCAAGTTCGGTAATCTGTTCCGTGACGCCCATGCTCATGGTCGCAAGCATGATGAAGAGACCGGTCAGCAAGACCACGCAAGACAGCAGCATCATGATGAACTGTAGGAGGCCCTGGGCGGCGCCGAGCTTCTTGTGTTGGGCCTCGGTGGTCTTGACGACGACGGATTCGGTTTCGCGGCCTTCGGCCTTGAGGACGGCGTTGTGCTTGTCGATGATCTCCCGGACTTCACCGGCGATGCGTTGGATAGTCTCGACAGTCGGGTCGGCGACGATGATGTCGATGGCCTTGATCTGGCCGGACAGCTTGCAGACCCGCTGGACGTCACAGAGTTTGGCCCAGGTCATCATGGCCTGGTTCAGGCTGGCGCGGCGGCGGTCGACGATGCCGACGACCTTGAACCGATGCACCGGCTGTGGCGGATCGTGATGGCGGACCAGGATGGTGTCGCCGATGTCGAGTTCCATCTCGCGCGCCAGCAGGCGCTCGATGACGATGGCGTCATCGTCGTCCGGCTGCAAGAATCGACCCTCGGCTAGTTTGTAGGTTCGGAAGGTCAACTCGTTTTCGGGATGGATGCCGGTGATTTCGATGGTGATGAAGGAAACGTCGGTGAGATCGTTCCACCGGCGAGACGCCGGTGCCACAGTCTCGGGTGCTACAGTTTCGGGAGCGGCCTCGGCATACTCGCGCGTTCGGGTAGTGATGTGGGCGATCCCGTCGAGACTCGCGATTGGCTCCTCGATGCCCTCGTCGAAGGTACCCCAAACGCCGGCGCTCGGCTCGACGATGACGTGACTCCGGCCGATCCAATCGAGAACGGCCTTCGTGACGCTGAGGCGCACGGACTCATAGCAGCACGTGACCCAGACCACGACGCCGACACCCAGCGCAACCGCCACGACGGCCAGGGCGCATCGAGCAGGTTTAATCCGCCAGTTCCGCGTAGCGAGCTGCAACCAGTGCTGCATCCGGTGTCCCCACTGAATCGATGATTCCGGTAAATTGCCCTTCTTTCAACACGTGAACCTGGTTTGCATGGGCGGCCGCGGCGGCCTCGTGTGTGACCATCAAGACGGTGGTTCCGGTCTCCCGCGACAAATCACGCAGCAGGTTCCAGATTTCCATCGATGATGTGGGGTCGAGGTTTCCGGTCGGTTCGTCCGCCAGGATCAGCACAGGCTCGTTCATCAATGCCCGAGCGATGGCGACACGCTGCTGCTCGCCACCCGACAGAACGGCGGGCCGGTGCCTGATCCGGTGTTCGAGATGAACCATGTGGACCAATTCATCGGCGCGCCGCCTGACCTCGGCGGCGTGTCGGCCGTCGACGAGCAGCGGGAGCATGACGTTTTCCAACGCCGTGAGGTTCGGCATCAGGTTGAAGGATTGGAAGATGACGCCCAGCCGACGCCGCCGAAACAACGTGCGCTGGCGGTCGGACATGTCAGTGATGTTGTGCTCGCCGATGATGATGCTTCCACTATCGGGAAGATCCAGCCCGCCGGTGAGATGCAGGAGGGTGGTCTTTCCGGAGCCGCTCGCGCCCATGATTGCGACGAATTGTCCGCCTTCAACGCGTAGATTTACGCCGCGGAGGGCATGAATGACTTCATCATCGAGATGGTAGCGTTTGTGCAAGTCTTCGATGGCGACGACGTGCTTCATCCTTTACACTTCATCCTTCATCCTTTTTCCTATATCCTGTCGGCCATGCGTATTATTGCAACCTCGGATTTACACTACAACATCGACCGGAGCAAGGCACCCACAAAAGCGATTGCGAAGGAGGTTTGTAAGCTCGGGGGCGACGCCCTGGTACTTGTCGGCGATTCGGCGGCGGTGGACCTGTCGATTTTGGACGAACTCTTTGGTCTTTTCGAGCCTTTCGGCGGCACGCGGCTGGCGGTTGCCGGAAACCACGAGCTTTGGACGGTGGGAAACGACGACTCCCTTCATTGCTACGAGAATGAACTGGCCGATGCCTGTTTACGCAGCGGCGTTCACTTTTTGGACGCCGAACCCTTCCAGCGAGATGGATATGCGATCGTCGGCAACGTGGGCTGGTATGATTTCACGTTTCGGCCGTCGCTGTTGAATATCCCCTTGCGGTTCTACGAGCACAAGGTGGCGCCTGGGGCGGCGGCGCAGATCGAACAATACCGTCACTTGCTCGATGTCGGAGACGACATTCCTCCGGGAGCACACGACATCACGACCCGGTGGATGGATGGCGAACACGTCAACCTCTCCATGAGCGACGTCGAGTTCACACACAGAGTCGTTGACAAGCTGAGGCGGCATTTGCAGCAGGTGCACGATTCGGCGGATCACATTGTCGCCTGTATCCATCATCTGCCGTTTGCAGAATTGGTGACACACAGCGTGATTCCCAACTGGGAGTTCGCCACCGCCTTTATGGGCAGCGAGCTGTTGGGCCGGACACTGCTCGAGTTTCCGAAGGTCTGCCACGCGTATTGTGGGCATTCTCACAGATCACGCCGCTGCCGGAAGGACCACCTTGTTTGCACGAGCATCGGCTCGACGTATCGGGAAAAACAGTATGAGGTGCTTGACTTGTAGGAGTTGTTGGTTCAAGGCTCTATGTTTAATCGCGGCCCAAGCCCATGGATCGCAATCCATGGGCTTCTGACGACTATAAGACGTTTATTTGACTGTTCAGGAATCAATAAGAGTTTGAAGGCTTGAGGGGGCGGGTCGATCGGCATGCGCGTAGTCATCGCACCAGATAGTTTCAAGGGCGTACTGGATGCGACGCGCGCGGCGCAGGCCGTTGCTCGGGGTGTTCGCCGCGCACGGCCCGAGGCCGAGATCATGATGATTCCCATGGCCGACGGTGGCGAGGGGACGCTGGACGTTCTGGTCGACGCGGCCGGCGGCAATCGGCGCCGGGTGACGGCGCATGGACCGATGGGGGAGCCGGTCGATGTCACGGGGGGGCTGATTCACCAGGCGTCGACGGCGGTGATCGAACTCGCCTTGGTGGCCGGTTACGCGCTCGTACCGGCCGGGCGGCGCGACCCGTTAAGAGCTTCGACCTATGGATTGGGAGAGGTGCTTCGGGTAGCGGTGGAAGGTGAGATCGAAGAAATCATCCTCGCCGTCGGTGGCAGCGCGACGGTGGACGGTGGGGCGGGCATGATGCAGGCCTTGGGTATGACGTTCCTTGATCGTGCGGGCCGCGTGCTGCCGCCGCGCATTGCTGGCGGCAGTTTGGCATGCATCGACCGGCTCGTGTGGGACAAGCCGCCGGTGAACATCGAGCATGTGCAGTTTACGATTGCGTGCGACGTGCTGAATCCGGCGTGCGGTCCGAATGGTGCGGCTGCGGTATTCGCGCCGCAAAAGGGTGCCGACGCCGAGGGCGTGCGGCTTCTGGATCGGGGTCTGTCGCATTGGGCGAGCCTGCTCGAACAAACTTGCGGACGAACCATTCATGACGAACCCGGCACCGGTGCTGCCGGCGCTGTGGCACTGCCGCTACTGGCCTTGACGAGCGCGATGCTCGTGCCCGGCGTCGATCTGGTCAGCGAGGTCACCGGCTTGGCATGTTCGATCGGCGGCGCAGCGTTGGTCGTCACCGGCGAAGGGCGGTTGGATCGGCAATCGATGATGGGCAAGGTCGTGGGTGCGGTGGGCCGCATGTGCAAGGCGGCGGACGTGCCCTGCGTGGCCATCGTCGGCGCCACCGGCCCCGGCGCGGAGGCGTGTTTAGAGGTTGTCGATCAGTTTGCAACGCTGGATGCGCCGCGGGATCAGACCGAAACTCGGCTGGCCGAAGTCGCCGAAAAAGTCGCACAGGAACTGCTGTAATGCCGAGCGACGGGGAAGATCCAGCGGTACAGGCTGCGGCGGCCTGGCGAGGCGATCCCGTGATTAGCGCCGGTTGATTGTCGTGGCTTAGAACCCATCCCAGAACCTCCTGTGGCCCCGGCGTCTCGCCGGTGGTCCATCACCGGCGAGACGCCGGTGCCACAAAATTGTGGGATAGCCCCTTAGCCGAACCGGCCGCGTTGGCGCGGGGCGGTGGGGCGGATCAAGTTGAGTTGGTAGTCGCCGATATACCCCTTCTGTTGGAAGTGCTTGAACAGGTCCTCGACCTGCGGGAAGACCTTGGTGGCCGTCTCGGTAATGAAAGGCGACGGCTCCTTCTCGGGTCGCCAGATGACGTAGACCTCTTTCGTGCCTTCGAAGGCGTGTTGGAGTTCGCGTTCGACGCCGCTGGAGAGGCCGGGGATGCCGCCCGGAAGTTCCGGGACGTAGCTGACGATCATGTCGGACTGGTCGATCAGCTTAAAGTCGCGGGCGTAGATTTGGCCGTCGATGTCGCGGGCGACGTTGGTGACGTCGGTGACGCCGAAGACGACGTCGCGTCCGTTGACCTTGGTCGTGATGGTTTGTTCACCGTTTTTGATTGCCTCGCCGGCGTCGAACAGGAGCCGCTTCTCGTCGAGGTCGCCGGGGTCGAAGCAGATGAAGTGTTCCGACAGCGCGCTGCGGAAACCGTCAATCTCCGCGAGGACCTCCGGCATGTCCATGACATGCGACATAGGGAAGCTGGGGTATATCTTTTTCTTTTGCGGCTCGAACATCAGGTTGACGAGTGACTCGGCCGTGTCACCTTCGTGACCGCGGGCAAGCACGTAGAAGCAGCCGTGCTCGCCGATGGCGTGGGCGAGGATTTCGGTGGCGAGAATCTCCTCCTCGCGCCAGACCATGATGTCCTTGAGTGTGTGTGGAACGTCGTGTTCACGGACCAGGCACTCATGGACGGCGTCGACGTTGTCCACGAGGGTGATGTACAGGTCCGCGTCGAGGGCGGTCATGTGGTCGAAGTCATATGCCTCGAACAGACCGTGCTTCCAGCGGAATGTGGCGTGCGTGTTGATAATGAGATTGTCCACCTTTTCGGCGGTGGCGAGGATGTCCTTGAAGACGGCTCGGCGGAGGGTGTTGAGGCGGGCCCGCGGCAGGTCGAGGATGCGTCCGTGGACGACGTCGGGGGCCTCTTTGTACATCATGTCGCCGACGTTGCAGAGCTTGACGTGGTGGTCGCGATCTCCAGCGATGCGGACGACGCCTTCGAGGAAGGGCTTTTTATTGACGCCGACTTGGCCAGTGACCACCACGCGACGGCCGTGTCGCTGGGCCTTTCCAAAAAGGCTGGGTGAACTTTGTGTCATGATTGAACCTCCACGCCTGCGGTTACAGCATAGCAGGTTTGAGCGTGGTTGGGTATCCCCAGTCCATTGCCGCGATGGGTGCGCCACTGCTCTCGAGCAGCGTCCTCCTGGATGCCACATCGTTAAACCATTGCTCAAGAGCAGTGGCACACCGGCCCGCAGCCCCCCGCGGAAGCGGGGGGTTCTTGCCGGTTTGCACCAATCCGCAAACCCCTCGCTCTCGCGAGGGGCTGGTACCGCGTTTCTTGTGAAACGCGATACTAACTTGTCCGCGTGATGGGCAGGCTGAGCACGAAGCTGGTGTAGCGGGCGTTGTTGCGTGGGCTTCTCCGCAGGGTCAGTCGTCCGCCCAGACAACTTGCCCAGTATCCCGACAAGGCCAGGCCCAGGCCCAGACCCATACCACCGGCGTGTCCGGCACCGGCAGGGCTGCCGCGGCGAAACGGTTGAAAGATATCTCGTCGATCATAAGGCAAGACGCCGGGGCCCGCGTCATCCACCTCGAACGTGACGTGATCGTCCGCGGTTCGTGTGGCCGTCAGCCAAATGCGCGGATCGTCCGCATTGGCGCTGTACTTGCACGCGTTCTCCAGCAGGTTGGTCATGATCTGAACCACGAACTCGGCATCGGTCTCGATGGCCGGGTTGTCGGCACACCGGTTCTTGATGACAAGCTGCTTGCCCGAGGCGCTGCTATGCTCCTTGATGGCGGCCCCGGTCGCATCGAGCAATCTTTGGGGCGAGACTTTCCTCCATTGCAAGGCGGGTTTCGAGTCTCCAATGCGCGAGTAAGCGAGGACGTTTTCAACCAGACGAGCCAGCCGCTCGGCCTCTCCACGAAGGGTTTCGACATGATGTCGCCGCTGCTCGGTATCCTCCTCCGGCATGTCGGCTAACAAGTCGGCATAGAGTTGAAACGACGTCAACGGTGTTCTCAATTCATGCGTGACCGCGGACATGAAACGCATCCGGCGCTCCATGAGCGTCACGTATTTCATCGTGCCATATCCAATGGCGACGAGCGCGAAGATCGTTGCCACCCACGCCACCGACAAACCCACTTTCAAGCCGGTAGACATGGTTGTTGTTTGCGCGGCGCCCAACTCCCCGGGATCGAGGCGCGCCGGAATGGTCTGCATCATCGTATGCGTCATGTTCGGCTGCACCGAAGCATCGGCGGGCACGGGAACAATCCTCGCGCTGGGAAACAAGTTCCGCACCTCGCCTTCGAGTTCCTTGCGGAGCAAATCCCAATCGATCAGCACGCCCTGAAGGGTGCAATAATCGCTGGTCTCGACCGTCACGGATCGAATGAAAGCGAGATGACTCCATCCGTCCATCGTGATGTCGAGCCAGACGGGTTTCATCGTCGTCGCCGACACCTCCACGCAATCGAGGCTGCCGCGCCCCGGTCTCACGATCGGCGTGCCCGACTCCAGATTCTCGAAGGCGACGGTTTCTGGGAGGCATTTGGCGCCCGGCCGGCTCTCGTTTTGTAGTTGCACCAGACGCGCACCGCGCCGGACGAATTCCGCAGCGCTGCGGCTCACTCGGCCCGGCGTCTTGGCGTCTCCGCCGTGTATGCCGGGTGATTCATCGCCGTCGGATTCATCGATGGAAACGCGAGGTGGCGGCCGGGGTTGCTCAATACGAGCCCCCAACGCGTTTTCCAGTTCTTGAAGGAGGTCTAGCGGTGTGTATCGTTCACGTAATGCCGCCAGCCACCGTTCGGCCGAGGCCTGGCGATCCCAGTCGGTTGCGGGAATCACCCATGCCGGCGTTGCGGATTGCAGCCCCCCTTCCTCAATCTGCGGCGAACTCCACTTTTCGCTTTCATCCGTCTCGGTCGCCTGGAAATGCAGCAGGAGCCAATCAGGTCCGCGCAACTCCCTGAGTGGAGACGGCAACAGGATCGATTCATCGACAACCGACCAGTCCTTCTCGTTGAAGGCGACCACCGGCTTGTAAGAAGGGCGGAAGTATTCGTAAGGCCATGCCAACTCGCGCCCCAGGACAGGAGCGATCAGGGCATCGAGCTTCGACAGCGCGAGTGCTCGGGCTTCGTCAAGCGATCGCTCGCTGGCGGCCTGTGCCTCCAGCCGTTCGAGGGAAATGGCGGAATGCGTGGCCCAGCCCAACCCACCAAGCACAAGGAGGCAAACCGCCACGATGGCAATGACGGCATGGCGTCGGGTTGTGCGCGGTGACGTCATGCGTCGGCTCCGGCCGATTGATCGCTCGCGGGTGTATCGAGCAGGCGCACGCCCGACCCCAGCATGTATCCCTTGCCGCGGACCGTGACGATAACCGCATTGGATGAGTCGTCACCGATCGTGGAGAGCTTCGAGCGCAGGCGGGCCA
>Ga0190284_1000634_pt1 | contig 18866 bp, 16 predicted proteins | sample 48691812_MG_FD_161668 | JGI IMG/M metagenome (GOLD analysis project Ga0190284, IMG submission 161668) | Hydrothermal vent microbial mat bacterial communities from Southern Trench, Guaymas Basin, Mexico - 4869-18-1-2_MG | ecosystem: Environmental > Aquatic > Marine > Hydrothermal vents >...
GCAACGTCCGTCGAAACCGCCCGCCGTATCGACACTATAATAAAGCAGGAAATCGGACACATCCTGGAGCTGACAAAACAACTCGACGCGGTGAAGGGGAAGTAGTCAGGAGTTAGGAGTCAGGAGTCAGTAAGAGCAGAAACTATTCCAATATATCGGGAAGCCTGGCAAATGATTGACATATTTGCATCGATCTGATATTGTAATACCAAACACTATCGATGGAGTACCTGTCATGCAAACGGTAACCGTATCGCCAAAGTTTCAAGTCGTTATTCCTCGTCCGATCCGAGATCATCTGCGCCTTGAGCCCGGGCAGAAAATGCAGGTTATCGAGTATGCCGGACGAGTAGAGCTTATCCCCGAACGCGACATCTCGGAACTTAGAGGGTTCGTCAAGGGAATCAACACGAGCTTCAAAAGGGAAGAGGATAGAGTATGAATGTGGTAGACTCGTCAAGCTGGCTGGAATATTTTACTGACGGCAAGAACGCTTCTCGTTTTGCTGTGCCCCTCAAAGATATCGAATCGCTGATAGTTCCTGCCGTTTCAATATACGAAGTTTTCAAGGTTCTCCTTCGTGAAGCGGGAGAAGAGTCCGCCCTGCAGGCAGTCTCCGCAATGCAGCGAGGCAATGTTATAGACTTTACGCCACAACTTGCTCTCTCGGCAGCCAAGATGAGTCTTGAACACTCCCTTCCGATGGCAGACAGCGTTATTCTTGCTGCGGCACGCGAAAACGAAGCTACCGTCTGGACACAGGATGCAGACTTCAAAGGGCTGGATAACGTAAAATATTTTCCAAAGAAATAAAGGGCAACCACGGCACCGGGCTAAGCACTATAAATGATATCTCTGTATATTTGTATTTCCCGATATATCGGGGTGGTTCTTTTTCAGGGGTTTTAATATGACAAGCAGGAGTTTTGAAGCAGTCAAGGTTACGGAAAATGTTTACTGGGTCGGAGCTATCGACTGGGACATTCGCGACTTCCATGGCTATCGTACGGGCCAAGGCACGACGTACAACGCGTACCTGATCCTGGGCGAGAAACTTACGCTCGTCGATACCGTCAAGGCTCCCTTCTGCGACGAGATGTTCGAGCGGATAGCTTCGATCGTAGACCCCTGCAAGATAGACTATATCGTCTCGAACCATTCGGAGATGGACCACACCGGAGCTCTGCCGCGCACCGTCCATGTCGTCAAGCCTGAGAAAATTTTCGCATCGAAAATGGGCGCCCGAGCGTTGGCAAGCCATTTTCATATGGATCGCGAAATTCAGGTCGTCGCTGACGGCGAGACGCTCGACCTCGGCGGGCTGAAACTTTCGTTCGCCGAAACCCGCATGTGTCATTGGCCTGACAGCATGGTCAGCTATCTGCACGAAGACAAGCTGTTGTTCTCCCAGGACGCCTTCGGCATGCACCTAGCCAGCTACGAACGCTTCGCCGACGAACTTGACGCGCGAACCCTGAAAGACGAAGCTGCGAAATACTATGCGAATATCCTGCTGCACCTGCCGCATATCATCGAGAAAACGATCGCCAAACTCGAAGGCCTGGGCCTGGAGCTAAGCGTTGTCGCGCCAGACCATGGGCCGATTTATCGCAGGGGCGAAGACATAACCGACATCATCGGCTCGTATGCCCGGTGGAATAAACAATCGCCGAGCGACAAGGCGGTGGTGGTCTACGACACGATGTGGCACAGCACCGCAAGCATGGCCCGGGCTATCGGCGAGGGCCTGTCCGCTGGGGGCATGAAGGTACGCATGATGCCCGCAGGAGCTGTCCACCGCAGCGATATCGTAACCGAACTGCTCGATGCGGGGGCTTTGCTCGTAGGTTCGCCCACGCTGAACAATGGCTTATTCCCGACGATAGCTGAGACGATGTGCTACATAACAGGCCTAAAACCCCGCAACCTTATAGGCGCTGCGTTCGGCTCGTTTGGCTGGAGCGGCGAGGCTTCTCGCAAACTGCACGAAATGCTCGCAGGCCTCGGCGTGAAAATGGTAGCTCCACCATTGCGGGTAAACTATGTGCCGGACGAAGACGCGCTGGAGCAGTGTCGCCAACTCGGCGAGTATGTAGCCCGGGCCAACCAGGCCCAATTGGCGGGGAAGGAAATTCCCACGCTCTGCGAAGAGCCGGAAAAAAAGCCCGCTAAACCCGGCAAGGCAACCAAATGTAAAATCGATATTAACTCGGGCGTGCGAAAGCTGGCTGTCGAGCCGGGCCTGTCTGTCTTCAAGGCGCTGGGGGGGCAGGACATTATGCTGCCAACCATCTGTGGCGGCGAGGGTTTGTGTGGCTGTTGCAAAATCACCGTCCTACAAGGCGCCTCGGAAATAACTCCAGCTGAGCGACAGCAACTCACCGGCGCCCAGCTTCAGGCCAACATTCGCCTGGCCTGTCAGGTTGTCGTGCGAGAGGATATGAAAATTATCGTGCCGGAAGAGTCGCTCGGCGCACAGCAGTTCCAAGGCCTGGTCGAGGAAATCACCGAGTTGAACCATGATATAAAAAGGCTACGGATTAAACTCATCGAACCTGGCCAGCTGGAGTTTCGCCCGGGTCAGTATATTAAATTCAATGTGCCCACGAGCATCGAGCCTGGCGGAATATCCCGAGCCTACAGCTTCGCCGCCAGCCCGAGCCAAGCCAAGGCGGGCTATGTCGAACTAATGATCCGTCGCGTCCCAGGCGGCGTGTGCACGGGCTGGGTTTTTCAGCATCTCCAAGCTGGCGACGCGGTTTCCTTCGCTGGGCCCTTCGGCAGCTTCGCACTGTCCGACAGCGACAGCGAGATGATATGGATCGGCGGCGGGTCGGGCCTAAGCCCGTTCTGGTCGATGCTGCAATACATGCGGGAAAATAATATCGCCCGTAAATGCACGCTGTTTTTCGGCGCCGTGCAAAAGCGCGACCTGCTGCTGATGGCTGAGCTTCAAGACCTCCAGACCCAGCTGGACTGGTTTACTTTTGTCCCAGCCTTGTCCGCCCCAGCTGAGGGGGACAATTGGCCCGGCGAGGTCGGACTGGTTACGGATGTTGTCGCCCGACATATCAAAGACGGCTCGAAAGCTGAGGCCTATCTCTGCGGGTCGCCCGGAATGATAGACGCCGCTATCAACACGCTGCTTGGATTGAACTTTGAAGACTCGCGGATTTTCCGCGACGACCACACGCACACAAATCCGCCGCGAAAGAACGTATAGAACACAAAGCTCACCATGAAGCACATGAAGAGCATGAAAAAAGTAATCAGTAATCCATTTTAGAAAGGAATTATCATGGCACGCATTGAACCTGTTTCGATCGAAGCTGCACCGGAAGCATCCAAGCCAATTCTTGAAAACATCAAAGCCAAGTTCGGCATGGTACCGAATATCTTTGGCACGGTCGCCTGCTCGCCTACGGCGCTCAAGTCGCTGATGGGCCTGTTCGGAACGCTGGAAGGCGGCGAGCTAAGCGGCCTGGCGCACGAAGCCATCGCCCTGCGCGTCGGCCAAATACATGGCTGTGCGTATTGTTCCGCCGCCCACACCGCCAAGGCCAAGATGGCCGGGGCCAGCGACGAAGAAGCCATCGGCTTTCGCAAAGGCCAAGCCGCTGACGCGAAAATCCAGGCCCTGCTGAACTTCGCAACCGCGACGGTCGAAAAACGAGGCGAGTTGGCCGACGAAGATATCCAACAGGCCCGCCAGGCTGGCGTGACGGACTCGGAACTTTTCGAGACACTCGCCATCGTCGCGTGCAACACTTTCACGAACTATATAAACGCGCTAGCCCAGACCGTCGTGGACTTCCCGCCCGCGCCGAAAATAGACTGATAAATGTAGCCTAGCCGCCCTCGGCTGGGAAAATGTAGGACATAGGAGAATTGAAAATGCAAAAATACACTTGCGATATTTGCGGCTATATTTACGACCCCGCCATCGGCGACCCAGCCAATGGAGCCCCGGCCGGGACAGCCTTTGCCAACCTGCCCGACGACTGGGTTTGCCCGGAATGCGGTGCTTCTATGGACGATTTCTCGCCGACAGAGTAAAGCGTAGGTCATGCAACTTGTTGCATGGCAACTCTATTGACGATAAGGAACCTGCGATGGCTGATGAAACAAACAATCGACGCGTCGAGCCTTTCGTGATGGTTATCTTCGGAGCCTCGGGCGACCTGGCCCGGCGAAAACTCCTGCCCGCCATCTTCAGGCTCTGGCAACAAGGCCTGCTTGGCGAGGCGTTCGATGTGGTTGGTTTCGCGCGGAGCGAGATGGCTGACGAAACTTTTCGCCAGGGGCTGATGGAGTCTATAACAGATTCGTCCCTGCTCGAGAGGGAAACTATCGACCAGGCTGCGTGGGAGGCCTTCGCGTCGCACCTGCATTATCATCGGGGCGATTACGGCAGCCAGGCTGACTACAAAGCCCTGGCCCGGAAGGTAAACTCGCTGGGCGGGCCAGACCAGGAGGCTAACTGCTTGTTTTACCTAGCCACGCCGCCGGGCGCGTTTGAGACTGTAATTTCGCATCTAAACCAGGCTGGCCTGGCCCGGCGTGGACAACACTCGCCCTGGAGTCGACTCGTCATCGAGAAACCGTTTGGGCATGATCTGAACTCTGCCCAGCAGCTCAACGCCGCTGCCCTTGGCGCGTTTGAGGAAGGCCAGGTGTTCCGCATCGACCACTATCTCGGCAAGGAGACAGTGCAGAATATTCTCGTGCTGCGATTCGCCAATAGCGTCTTCGAGCACCTTTGGGGGCACGACTATGTGGACCATGTGCAGATTACCGTCAGCGAATCTCTCGGGGTTGGCAGCCGGGGCAGCTACTACGACCAGGCGGGGGCCTTGCGGGACATGGTGCAAAACCACATGATGCACTTACTGAGTCTCGTGGCGATGGAGCCTCCGATATCGCTGACCGCCCAGGCCATTCGCAACGAGAAGGAAAAGGTCCTCCGGTCGCTCAGGCCTATCCCACCAGCCTGCGCCGCCAATGGAGTAGTCCGAGGCCAATACACAACTGGGGTCTTGGCGGGAAAATCCTTGGCGGGATATCGCTCCACCCCGAACGTGCGGGCCGACAGCGGTACGGAAACATTCGTAGCCTTCAAAGCCTATATAGACAATTGGCGATGGGCGTCGGTGCCGTTTTATTTACGGACCGGCAAGTGCTTGCCTCGGCGGTGTACGGAAATTTCGATCCACTTCAAGGATGTGCCTCAGGTGCTGTTCAACAAGCCTCCCGCAGGCCCGCTGCAGGCCAATGTGTTGGCGATTCGCGTTCAGCCAGAGGAGGGAATTTCCCTGGAGTTCCAGGCCAAGGCGCCAGGGCCGGCAATGAACATTCAGCCGCTGCGGATGGATTTTGACTACGAAAAATCCTTCGGCGCCACCCCACCGGACGCTTACGAGAGACTGCTGTTGGACGCAGCTATGGGCGACGCGACCCTCTTTACCCGCAGCGACGAGGTTCTCGCAGCTTGGCGATTCGTCATGCCCATCATCAGCGGGTGCAGCCAGGCGCGGGCGGAAAATCTACACGAATACCCAGCTGGCTCGTGGGGCCCAGCCGCGGCGGAGGAACTTATCCGAGCCGACGGCAGGGAGTGGCACTTGCGGTGATGGATTATTTTGCCAGGGCTTTGGTGCAGGCGACGGTGTTTTTCAGCAGCATCGCGGTTGTTACCTGGCCAACGCCGCCGGGGACGGGAGTGATGGCTGCGACTTTCTGCATCGCGCCGTCGAAGTCCACATCGCCGACGGTCTGCATCGCCAGCTTGCCGGCTTCGTTGCGGAGGGGCTGACCCTCGTCGTCGAAGCCCTTGGGTATGCGGTTGATAGCGACATCGATAACGATGGCGCCTTCCTTGAGCATGTCCGCGGAGACAAGCGGCGAGAGGTCCGGCAGGGTCGCGAACGGGTTGGCCTTTTTGAGAGCCTTGTAGCCCTGCCAGCGTATCTGCCGCACGCCCGTTGCGACGATGACCACATCGGCCCGGCTGGTGTGGAAGGCCAGGTCTTTCGTGGCGACATGGCAGATGGTAACGGTCGGCGAGAAGTCGAAACTGTCCAGCAGCATCACCGCTGCGGGCTTGCCGAAGACTTCACTATGGCCGACGATGACGACTTCCAGCCCGGCGAGCTTTGCCTTGCCACCGACGGTTCGCTGCAGCAGTTCCACCGCGGACATTGCGGTGCAAGGCCCGACCGCCCCGCCGCCGTAAAACAGCTTGCCCAGATTCTCCGGGTGCATGCCCTCGACATCTTTCTCCACCGCCAATGCCATCTGCATCTCGCGGGCGTCGAAGTGGCTCGGCAGCGGCATTTGCAGGATAATCCCGGTTACAGCCTGGTCGCTGTTAGCCCGGGCCAGCAGGTCCAGCAAGTCCGCCTCGGTCGCCTCAGCCGGCAGGGTTCGCAGCTCATATTCGATACCCACCGACTCGCACGCCTTGGCTTGCATGTTCGTGTAGATTTTCGAAGCCGGGTTCTCGCCCACCTGCACCGCTACCAAATGCGGGGCCGTCCCCGCCGCGATAAGCTGCTCCACCTCATGGGCCAAGTCCTGCTTGATTTCCTCAGCCGGGCCCTGGCCGTCAATTATCTTCGCTGCCATATCTAAATCTCCATGTTCAGTTATCGGTAATCAGTAATCAGTTATCGGGTGCTGTGGTTTTTTCAATACTCCGCGGGTAATTCTTCGACTTCCGTCAGGCTGAAGACAGGGCCGTCGGTGCAGACGTATTTGCTGCCGATATTGCACCGCCCACACTTGCCAATGCCGCACTTCATTCGCATCTCGAATGACAGGTACGTATCGTCAGGCTGGAATTTTAGTTTCTCGATAATCGGCACGGTGAACTTCAGCATTATCGGCGGGCCACACACCAGGCAGACCGCGTTGTCCGCCGACGGCGCGACCTCTTCCAGCACGGACGGCACGAACCCGACGTGTCTCGCCCAGCCATCGGCGGGGGTGTCGATGGTGAGGTGAACATCGATGCCGTCGGTGTTTTCCCACTCGATGAATTCCTCACGATAGCAAAGCTCGCCGGGGCTTCTGGCTCCGTAGACCACTGTGATGTCGCCGACGGTAGGCCTGATAGACGGGTGCAGCAGGTAGCGGATGGTCGAGCGGAGCGTGGTAACGGCAAAGCCGCCCGAGACGATTACGATGTTCTTGCCGGCGAATTTTTCTATCGGGTACCCGTTGCCCAAAGGCCCGCGCAGGCCCATCTGTCGGCCTGGCTCGGACTCGTGCAACGCGGTGGTTACCACGCCCGTGTCGTACCGCTTGACGGTGAACTCTATGTAGTCCGCGTCCAACGGCGAGGAGGCGATGCCGATGGGACACTCGCCGCAGCCTAGTATCGAAAGCTCAGCGAATTGGCCTATGCGAAAATCGAATTTCTTTCGGTCGTCGGGGTTTTGAAACCGCAGCCGAAATGTCCGCAGATCCTTAGCTTCGTTCTCAACGGTAATTTTGTCGATGACGACCGGATAGGGAATGTATGGATTCGTGCTCATATTTTATGTCCGTTTTATTTTCGTTCTTCGATGGCTTTGAGTACTTCGCGCACATCGCCGTGGGCTGGGCAGGCTTCGATGCATCTGCCGCAGCCTGTGCAGAAAGTGATGCCGAAATTTTTGTACCCATAGTTGAACTTGTGCATTATTCGTTGTCGCGCGCGCGGGTTCTGGTTGTCTCTTGGGTTGTGGCCTGAGGCGTGTTTGGTGAACTGCGAGAATTGACATGTGTCCCAGTTTCGCACTCTCGCGCCGAGCTGGCCTCGCGTTTCCTCGGAGATATCGAAGCAGTGACAGGTCGGGCAGAGATATGCGCACGCGCCGCAGCCAACGCACCGCTGGCCTATCTGCTGCCAGAAGTCCGACTCGAACATCCCGTCGAGTTTCTCAGCCAGCTCCGCGGGGTCCAGCACGTCGGTAACACGCTTCGCTGCGGCGTCGCGAAGAGCTTCCAACTCGGCGATGTCCTCGGCTGATGCGTCTGGCAGAGACTCGACGCAGTCCATCAGATCGGCTATTTTCTCGCGTCGCTCGCTGTCGAAAACTTCCAGCATGAACTGTCCGTTGGCTAAGCGCGTGATGAACATGTCCGCTTCGCCGGGGTCCATCAAGCTAATGCCCAGCATCTCGCAAAAACAAGTATCGGGAGATTCTTCAGGCCCGCGACCCATGCCGATAATAGCTGTCGCCGCCCGGCGGTCGATATAAGGCCCGTCCGGCGAGGGCTCAGCGGAGAAGACCGCGTCCAGCACCCGCACCGCTGCGATGTCAGTTGGGTGCAAGCCAAAGATAATCTGAGGCTCGGGCGGTTTTGGCCCGGCGACCTGCTCGGTACCCTTGCCCAGCTTGAAGTAGAACAGCACCTCCGTGCGAGGCAGCAGGGCCTGCTTGGCTCCACTGCGCGGGATAGCAGAATCCAACGCCACAGCCTGGCCATCCTGCACCCAGTCGAACTTCGTAACGCTGCCAGCCACGACCGGCGCGAAGACCTTCCGCCGCTTGGCCAGGTCCGAAATAAACCCAGCCATGCCGCCCGGCTCAATGATTTTATATTCTGTCGTCATAATTTTTGTACTGACTCCTGAATCCTGACTCCTGAATCCTGACTCCTGAATCCTGACTTCTGAATCCCAGCTCCCGACTACTTAAACATCTCGTCGTTGTCTTCTTCTTTGAAGCAGCTCATGGGTGGATCGTCGTCTGGGTTTTCCCCAGCCACGAATTCGAAAATCTCCTCGACGTCTTTGCGGAGTTTGTCGTTGTATAGTTTCAGGTTTACGCCCGTCGGGCAGGCTCGCTCGCAAGCGCCGCAGCCTGTGCATCGGCCTGATAAATGTCCCAGCCTGGTCTGATGGAAGAACGCCGCGTCGGCGGGGTCGTCGGTTTTGCTCATCCATTTTGGCTTGGTGCATTCGGTGAAGCATGTCGTGCAGTAGCAGGCCGGGCAGACATTGCGACAGGCAAAACAGAGGATGCACTTATCCATCTCGCGGGCGAAAACTTCCCACCGCTCATCGACGCTCATCGCCTCGGTTTGGGCCACAGCGGGGGATATGCTCGCTACATCAGGTTGGCTTGCGGGCTTGGCGATGAGATAATCCGCGAACCTTGGGTTGCGGTTGGCGCACTGCAGGCAGGTCGGAAAGACGACCTCCTCCAGAGCGATTCGTTGCTCGCCGTCGCAGGTGGTAACAACCAGCTCGCCATCGACGACGCGGGCGTCTTTGAAGTTTTTCCGCTCCAAAGCAAGGTGTACCAGTTTGCGGTCTATCACACCGTCACACGGCGCGCCGATTATGACCAGCTCGTCCCTGCTGACCTGATTTTCCTGAATCAGGCCGACCACCGACCGCTCGTCGCAACCTTTGACGACGATGCCGACGCGCTTGCCTTTTAGCTTGTGGAGATAGTTGGCCAGGTTGTTCTCGCAGGTACGGTCGAATATCAGCTTGGCTGCGTCGTCAGCCTGGTCGATAACCACAGGCCTGGACGCCAGCTCGCGCGAGACCTTCTCATAGCCTACCACGACATCAACCTCGCCGTCGCGAAGCAACTGACCAGCCAGGTCGTTAAGATTTTTCACTTCATTTCCCATCGTCAATCCAATTTTAAGTTTTCAGTAATCAGTAAAACAAAAACGGCAGCTCGAACGGCACGAATTAAAACGAATGGCACGAATTTTTTCTTTTTCTTTTGCTGATTACTGACAACTTTTTTCACGGCAGGGGCATTGTTGCGTTTGCTCCTGGGCCTGGGTTTCCAGTTCGTCCAGCAGTTCCGCTGGGGGTTGCCAGAGCTGCTTTACCATTCGCTTGGCTGGGCCTAGCTTGCGGACGGACTCGGTTACTTCGGTGATGATGTCAGCGAACTTTTGGCCTTCCGCTGCACTTACCCACGAGAACTGAACCCGCCCGTCCTCCAGGCCTGTGAAGTCCAGCATCTGTTTGAGAGCTACGAACCGCCGGCGGGCGAAGTAGTTGCCCGTGAGGTAATGGCAGTCGCCCGGATGACAGCCACTGACGAGCACGCCGTCGAGCCCCTGCTGCAAGGCTCGCAAAATGAACATGGGATTCACCCGTCCGCTGCACGGCACGCGAATGACCCGCACATTCGGCGGGTATTGTATCCGCGAGACGCCCGCAAGGTCAGCCCCGGCGTAGCTGCACCAGTTGCACAAAAACGCCAGTATCTTAGGCTGCCATTGCTCGGCCTGTTTTTTATTTTCAGTCGTGCTCATAGTTCCATAATTTCCGCAAGAATCTGTTGGTTGGTGAAGCCTCGCAGGTCCAGGGCGTTGCTTCGACACGCCGCTACGCACGCGCCGCAGCCCTTGCAGATGGCGGGGTTGACCTTGGCGAAGGTTTTGTCCTCTCGTCCGATGCGTTGGCTCTCGACGGTGATTGCGTTGTATGGGCAGAGGTGTTCGCATAGGCCACACGCTACGCACGCGTCGGGGTCGCACTCGGCGATGGCGCCCTGGGCTGCAATCTCCGTCCGCTCTAGTATGCTGCACGCCCGCGAGCCTGCTGCCAGTGCCTGGGCAATACTTTCGCCCGCGTTTTTCGGACTATGTGCAAGGCCGGCCAGGAATATGCCGTCGGTCGCGAACTCCACAGGCCTAAGTTTTACATGGGCTTCGAGGAAAAATCCCTCGTCGTTGACGGGCACCTTCAACTGCTTGCCCAGGGCGTCGTTGGCCTGGACATCAGGCTCGACGCCGGTCGACAGCACGACCAGATCCGCGGGGATATCGACAACCTGGCCTATGATTCCCTCGGTAATCGAGACGACAAGTCCAGCCTTATCTCGCTTCACCACCGGCGGAGCGTCAGCTTCGAAACGAATGAAGTTTACGCCAAGCTCGCGCGCCCGTTGGTAGTGGGTCTCCTGGCTGCCGTATGTTCGGATGTCGCGATAGAGCACGACCACATCAGTTTCCGGCGAGGCTTTTTTGACATCCGCGGCGTTGATAACCGCCCGCGTGCAGCAAAGCCTGGAGCACCAGGGGTGCTCGTCCGTCCGCGAGCCTACGCACTGAATCATCACGATGCGCGAGGGTTTCTCCGCCGCTATCGTCTCGCCGTCAGCCAGCTTCTGGTGCAGGTCGAGCTGCGTAATTACGCTCGGATCGCTTGCGAGATAATCCGTAGGCTGGTGCGCCTTTGCTCCGGTAGCTACGACGACCACGCCGTGGTCTATCTCCTGCCCGTTGGAAAGTTTCGTTTTGAAATTGCCCACGAACCCGCCGACCTCTTCGACCGTCGTGTCGGTGCAAACATTTATCTGCGAGAATGTGCCCAGCCGCTCGCGACACTCATCCAACAGCCTGCCGTAGTCCTGTCCGTCAAAACCCGTGCGAACCTGTCGGAGGTTGCCGCCGAGTTCTTTTTCCTTCTCGACGAGGAAGACTTCATAGCCCCGGTCCGCGATGGCCATGGCTGCGTGCATGCCGCTTGCGCCGCCGCCGATGACCAGGGCCTTTTGGATGACGGGCATCTTTTCCGCGTGCAGTGCTTTGAGCAGCCTGGCCTTGGCAGCGACCATCCGCAGCAGGTCCATCGCCTTGGCCGTGGCTGCCTCCGGCTCGTTCATGTGCGCCCAGGAACACTGGTCGCGGATGTTGGTCATAGCGAACAGGTCGGGGTTCAGCCCAGCCTCTCGCAGGGTTTCGCGGAACAGCGCCTCGTGCGTCCGCGGCGTGCACGAAGCCACCACCACGCGGTTGAGGTTTTTCTCGATAATCACATCGCGGATATGCTCCTGCGTGTCCTGGCTGCAGGTGTAGAGATTTTCCTCAGCGTGAACCACGCCCGGGAGCGACTTGCTATACTCCGCCACGGAAGGCACATCCACAACGCCGCCGATGTTTATGCCGCAATGACATACGAACACGCCGATGCGCGGAGCCTCAGCGGAGAGGTCCATCTCCGGCGGGTACTCAGGCTCGCGGGTCAGCGTGCCAGCCGCCTCGGACAACAGCCGACCAGCCTGGCAGGCAGCAGCGGATGACTGAACGACCGTCTCGGGAATGTCCTTAGGCCCAGCTGCGACACCAGCTGCGAAAATACCCTCGCGCGAAGTCTGCAGCGGGAAGTCCGGGTCCGTCCACACGAAGCCATACTCGTCGCAACGCACGCCCAGCTTATTGGCCAGGTGTCGCAACTCCGCAGGGGCGGTGAACCCGACAGACTGGACGACCATGTCGAAATTCTCGCGGGCGACCTGGCCCTTGGCGTCGGTGTACTGCAACACAAGTTGGCCGCTCTGCTCGTCGCGCTCTATGTTGTATACGCGCGACCGCTCGAACCGCACGCCATATTCCTCTTGCGCGCGGGTGCAGTATTTGTCGAAATCCTTGCCGTAGGCTCGGACGTCCATGAAGAAAATCGTCGGGTGGACTCGCTTCTCGTGCTCGTGCGCGATGACCGCTTCCTTCACCGCGTACATGCAGCAGACGCTGGAGCAGTAGCCGTTGTGACAGGAAATGTCGCGCGAGCCGACGCACTGAAGGAAAGCTACTTTCGCTGGCACCTTGCCGTCGCTTGGCCTGACGACGTGGCCTCCTGTCGGGCCCGAGGCTGAGAGTATCCGCTCGAACTCCATGGAGGTAATTACATCGGCGTACCGCGAGCCGCCCAGGTCGAAGTTGGCCTGCTTGGAAAACAGCTCCGCTCCGGGGCAGAGGATTATCGAGCCGACATCGATGTCGCTGTATGTTGCAACCTGGCTGTGGTCGATAGCGTCAGCCTTGCACGCCCGCACGCACTCCTGACAGTTCGAGCAAATGCCGCACTGCATACACCGCTGGGCTTCGATGGCGACATCCTCAGCGGTGTAACCCGTCTCGACCTCGTCAAACGTGGAGGTTCGCTGCTGGAGGTCTATCATCGGCACGTCGACCCGCTGAACCTCAGGCTCCACTCGGCCCGTCAGGTCGGGGTAGGCTATCGGTATCGCACTTTCTCTCGGCGGGAGCAGCTCCTGGCCGCGGAGATAGCGGTGCATATTTTCGCTGGCGTGGTTGCCGTGGGCGATGGCTTCGATGACGCTGGCTGGGCCCGAGACAGCGTCGCCGCCGGCAAAGACGCCTTCCATCGAGGTTGCCAGGGTTTTTTCGTCGACATCCAGCGTGCCCCATCGCGTGGTTTTCAGCTCGTCGCCCAGCCAGGTCAGCTCGGGCTTTTGGCCGATGGCGGGTATCAGAGCGTCCGCCTGGAGTTCAAAGGTGTCGCCCTCGATCGGCACGGGTCGCCGTCTGCCGGATTCGTCGGGCTTGCCTAGTTTCATCCGCTGACACCGCACAGCTGTAATTTTTTTCGCCCCGCCCAGGGGCGTCGAAAGAATCTCCGTCGGGTTGGCCAGGAAGAGAAACTCGACGCCCTCTTCGATAGCTTCTTCGACCTCGCGGTCGTCCGCGGGCATTTCCGATCGCGTCCGCCGATAGACCACGGTAACTTTCTTGCCCAGCCGAACCGATGTCCGAGCTGCGTCGATAGCTGCGTTGCCGCCGCCGGCCACGACGACCTTCTCGCCGATGTCCATGGATTGGCCATGGGCTAAATTCCGCAGAAACTCCACGCCGTCGCAAACCCCCGCCGTGTCGTCCTCGCCGTCCAGGCCCATCTTGCTGCCAACATGCGCCCCGACCGCCAGCAGCACGCCGGCGTAGTCTTTCCGCAAATCCGCCAGGGTAATGTCCTCGCCGATCTTCACGCCGCAACGAATATCCACGCCGAGCTTGCGGATGATGTCTATCTCCAAATCCAGCTGATCCTTAGGCAGGCGGTAGTCCGGTATGCCGTATCGCATCATGCCGCCAGGGGCGGGCAGGGCTTCGAAAACCGTTACCGCATAGCCCTGTCTGGTGAGGTTCGCCGCAGCCTGCAAGCCCGCTGGGCCCGCGCCGATGACCGCTATTTTTTCCTCGCGGGTAACGCCAGGCTGCTCGATAGCCTCTTCGACCTCGTCGGCGTGTTCGAGTTCCCAGTCGGAAATGAACCGCTTGAGATGCATGATATCCACCGGCGAGTCGATCTGGTTTCTAGTGCAGACGCCTTCGCAGAATCGCACGCAGACTCTGCCACAGACCGCGGGGAAAACCATTTTCTCGCGGACGATAGCCAAAGCCTCGGCGTATTTGCCCTGCTGGATAAGAGCGATGTAACCCTGCACGGGCACGCTGGCGGGGCAGGCCTGCTGACAGGGCGGCTCGCCAGCCTTTTCTATGGTGAAAATGTTCGGCACGCCCTGGGCGTATGGGCGATAGATAGCTTTGCGTTGGCAGGTGTTTTCCTCGTACTCGTTCGGCACAGCCACGGGGCAGGCCAGCTCGCAGTCGCCGCAGCCCGTGCATTTGTCGGCGTCCACATAGCGAGGCTTGTGCTTGACCCGCACGCGATACCTGCCAGCCTGGCCCGTAACACTAAGCAGGTCACTGTAGGTCAGCAACTCGATGTTCAGGTGTCGGGCAGCTTCGACCAGCTTGGGCGAGAGGATGCACATCGAGCAGTCGTTGGTGGGGAAGGTTTTGTCAAGCCTGGCCATCACCCCGCCGATAGCGGGCGAGCTTTCCAGCAGGTAAACCTTTTGGCCCGAGTCCGCCAAGTCCAGCGCAGCCTGGATGCCACCAATGCCGCCACCAATAACCATCACCGCCCCGGTCTTAAAATCGTCAGCCGCTTTAATCATATCTATTCCAACACTTTTTCGATCTTGGCCTTGGTTTTTTCGCACGCATCGCCGCCAGCCAGAGCCTGGGCGATAAGTTTTTGTCGCATCTCTATGGTAAAAGTTCCAAGCTGTTTTGCCTGGTCTATCATCTCGCTCGGCGCGAATCCCTCCGCCACCGCCATCTCTCGCAACACCCGCATGACATCGCGGAACTTTACGTTCTGCGGACATTGCGAAGTGCAGGCGTAGCACTGAATGCACTCCCACAACAATGGCGAGGAGAGCACCTCCGCTCTCATACCCAGGAGCACCTGGCGGATAATTTTTCGCGGGTTGAACTCCGCGTTCACATCCGAAGCTGGACAAGCTGCGGTGCATGTTCCGCAGGAGTAGCACATGGTAACATTCTCCCCGCCAGGCCAGGCTGCCACATCGTACTTAAACTGCGAATCCAATTTCGTGCCGTCTATGGTTTTCATCATTATTACTCCATGTTTAAAGCAAATCCGAATTTCGATATTAGGATTTCGTATTTGCTACTCCAATGTCGGTCTTGGCAGCAGGTTTGCGCCTTCGAGAATCTCCGGTACTTTGTGCTCCCACTCGATAGCCATCAGGTGTATGCCCGCTACGCCTTGGATTTCTCGCAGCTGTTGAATCTGCTCTTGACAAATTTTGACACCCTCAGCCGGACCGTCCTGGGCTGCTTCCATCCGCTTGAGGATTTTTTCCGGTATGCGGATGCCAGCGACATTGCTGTTCATGTACATCGCCATGCGATAGGCCTTGAGCGGCGTCAGCCCGGCGAGGATTTTCACCTTCTCGTGCAGGCCTCGGTCGCGCACCTGCTTCATCCATTCGACGAACCGATCCATGTCGTATATGCACTGGGTCTGGATGAAATCCACACCAGCTGACACCTTTTGGGCCAGCCTGGCTGCGCGGAAATCCACCGGGTCTGCGAACGGATTGGCAGCCGCTCCTATAAACATTCTAGGCGGAGCAAGCTGGCCTTTCTTGCCCTGGCGAATCTCATCGCCACAAGCGAACTTACCCTCGTCCCGCATATCCTTGACCATACGAATCAGCTGAGTCGAGTCGATGTCGAACACCTGCCGAGCGGTCGGGTGGTTGCCGAAACATTGATGGTCGCCGGTGAGGCAAAGAATGTTTTTCATGCCCAGAACATACGCGCCGAGGATATCAGCCTGGATAGCAAGGCGGTTGCGGTCTCGGCAGGTCATCTGTACCACAGGCTCCAGCCCGCGGTCCAGCAGCAGCTTGCCCGCGGCGATGCTGCTGATGCGGACGATAGCGGTCTGATTGTCCGTCAGGTTCACCGCGTCGACCTTACCAGCCAGGAAATCAGCCTTCTTGTCAACCAGGCTCACATCGGTACTCTTGGGCGGGCCAAGTTCCGAGGTTACCACAAAATGACCAGCCGCGAGCAGACGCTCTAAATTGCTTCCAGATTTCAATTCGCTCATGTTTTTTTTCCAGGATTCCCCAGCACTTATTTGCTATGTCCAACAATAGTTGACGAGTTGGAAATCATACCACTTGGCTTTGATCTTTTGCAAATAAGTGCTGGGTCAGTATTCAGGAGTCAGAAGGAAAAGTTTACAGTTCTGCCAGGTCTTCGCGGACGATTTTCCTAGGCCCGCCATCGTGTGTTTTCGACCAGTCCCTAGGGGCGGTTGGCTCGTCCAGCAGGTCAAGTTGGCCTATCGCTTCGAGTCGCTCGACGATATTAGCCCAGCCACATTCGATGTTTTCCTGGTCCACTTCGCACATGCCGTCTTGCGACCCGCCACACGGGCCGTTGGATAGCGACTTGCTGCACATGGTTACCGGGCAGACCCCGCCGTGGGTGCCCAGCTGGCAGTCGCCGCAGCCCAGACAGGCTTCGCTCCAGACGCCAGCGCCTTCGTTTATGCCCATGATTTGCGTGTTCAACGCCGGGTAGACGGGCTTGGACGCGTAGATGCGAGCAGCCAGTTGCACGCCTACGCCGCAAGCCATGGATACTATCGCGTCGCAGCCGGCTACCAGTTCGTCCAGGCCTTCGTAGAATTCTTTATCACAGCCTCGCTCGATGGTTTTCTCCAGGCTGTCCACCGCCCCAGGCCCCAGCCGCAACAGCGACGCCAAGGTAGCGACCTCCCGCTCGCCGCCAGCGTTGCAAACGCTAACGCAAGTCCCGCAGCCTAGCACGAGCACCTTGCGATGACCCCGAGCCTTGAGGAACCCCTGTATTTCTTCGATTGGTTTTTGTGTTGCGACTATCATTTTATTTCTCTTTCACAAGTTCCGCGAATCGCTCAGCTTCGTTTGCGGTCAGGGCTTCGTATTGCAGGGCGGAGGGGTCTATGCCTACTTTCGACAGCATTTCCCGTAGCCTGGTTAGTCTGTTCCTGGCTCGATCCGGGCCATCGAAATATTTGCAACTTCCCGGATTACAGCCCAGTACCAGCACCTGGTTCGTGCCTTGCTCGAAGGCTTTTAGTATGTTTCGCGGGTCTACCTTGCCCACGCATGGTACGGAGATAATCCGCATGTCGGCATCGTCAGGTTCGTTTTGTTGCCCCGCTGGGATGGCGGAGTTTTCGCAGGCGAAGACTGTGAGGGCTGGGGCCTGGGCCAATTGTCTACGGATTTTTTCGTCGGTATATTGTGGCAGGTCGATAGCCTGGGCTGGACATTCCGCAACGCATATGCCGCACTGTTGGCAGGCGATTTGCGAGATGTCAGCAGCCTGCTCTTTCTCGTCGAAGCGTATGGCTCCGTGCGGGCATAGACGCAGGCATGTCAGACACGAGACGCATTTTTCCGAATCGACCTTAGCTGCCTCGTCGATCGCCTCGCGGGTCGGGCAGGTGAGTAGCTGGGATATTTCGTGCACAGCCAGGTCAGCTTGGTCTCGCCAGGCGTAGAACTCGCCGTCGCAGCCATCGAGGGCCAGGGCGAACACGCCGCGTCTGTTGGTCTGCACCGGGCCAAGCCAAATGTTCCCCGCCAGGCCAGGCTGCGGGCGAATCGCGAGGGTCTCGAAAAGCTCGCTCTGGCCCGTACTACGAACAAGGTCTGCCAGCACGAGCAGGTTGAATTGGCCTGTGATTTCCTCGCCGAGTTCACAGTCCAGCGAAGTTGCCTCGATAAGCCCGGCTGGCGTCTCCGCGAGGGAAATTTTTCCATCGTGTCGGCAGAACTCCACCCCGGCTGACCGGGCAGAGCGATAGAGCGTTTCAAGCCCAGCTGACGCCACCCGCGCGTTGCGACAATAAACGCGAATCTGTCGACAGCCTCGCCTGGCGAGATACCTCGCTGCGGCAAAGACCACCGAGCTGGCCAGCTTGCCCTGCTCAGCAGCAAGGTCTATCACGATCGCCAACGAGTGGGGAATATAGCCTTTCTGAATGTTCAGCATCAGCCCGGGCAGGTTCGTTATAGCTCGGGTCGGCTCGACGCCGAAGTCCTCCGCGCCCAGCGAAGTCGGGCCAAATGTATCGCCCGCCAGGATAATCGCACCAGCCTGGATGGTTTCAAACTGCTCCTGGCCAGCTTCGTCCGGGCGGGTTATCAGCACCTGAAAATCCCCAGCCTGGCCTGTGCATCGCCGGACTTTCGCATCGGAGATAAATCTCGCGCCGCTGGCCTGGCTGGCAGCGAGTTGCTTGACAAGGGCTGCGGGGCTGTCCGGGCTGCGGAGGGACTCGGGCACATCGCCGCCGCGAGTTGAGATGCTCTCGATGAAACTTCCCAGCGAGCCTGACAAGCCTAGCGCCAACTTGGCCTCAGCCTGGCCTGGCAGAACCGTTACCTCAAGCCCACGGGCCAACAGGGCGGGGACAACACGCCCTGCGGAAATGCTCGCACCGATAACCAACACCGACGGGCGAACCACAGGCGGCGTCTTGGCCTGGGTTGCCGTCGCAGCGGCGTCAAATTTTTCAGTCGTATCAATCATTTGTAATCATTCACGCGAAAAAAAACAAAATTCACCATGAAGAGCACGAAGCTTTTGTTTTTAAGAATTCTTTAAATTTCATGGATTCCAAGCACTTATTTGCAAAACTTTTTTAAAACACAGTTAGTCTTTTAGCCTGGGCCAACGATTCTCACTCACTGCAAATAAGTGCTGGGGAATGACAAACAAAAAAA
>Ga0190284_1000636_pt1 | contig 18825 bp, 17 predicted proteins | sample 48691812_MG_FD_161668 | JGI IMG/M metagenome (GOLD analysis project Ga0190284, IMG submission 161668) | Hydrothermal vent microbial mat bacterial communities from Southern Trench, Guaymas Basin, Mexico - 4869-18-1-2_MG | ecosystem: Environmental > Aquatic > Marine > Hydrothermal vents >...
AGTATGACGCCGATGATTGGGACGTCGTTGGACAGGAGCTCGACGTGAACGGCAACACGGTGGACCAGGCGTTCTGGATAGCTGGTCGCTCCGACGACGAGGTGCACCCGGACGTGGCGTGCAACGGGGCGACGGGGAAATGGCTGGTCGTCTGGCAGCGAGCCATGGCTGCCGGAGATGCCATCTGGGCCTCGCACTGGGACGTGGGCTCTCGCCCCAACATCTATGACGATTTCCAGATCGCCCTTGCGGCGTTCTGGAACAACCGTTACCCGGTCGTGGCCTGCGACATCCCGGGCTACTTTATCGCCTACGAGGGCCGGGCCGCGGACCCCACGGACCGCCAGCACATCTATGGCCGGATGTGGTGGCCGGAGACCGTGTACCTCCCCCTCACCCTGCGCAACCATTGACTACTGCTTTCCAAGTCCCTCACGGATCTTGGACACTCCCCATCCACCTCGGCAATTGACGAAACTCAACCCCGTATGCTATGATGGAACCGGCAGTTGTTGCCGGTTCCTCGACCGGGTACCGAGCAGCGACCCGGCGCCGAACGCGAGGAGGCAAGAATGAACGCACGAAGCATCGCCATGATCCTGGTCTTCCTGGTGGGCCTGTCGCCCTGCGGCCCATCGCCGACACCATCCGGGACACCGGCCGCGACCAGGATGGTGCCCACCGGCTTGGCCTCAATGACGCCGGCCGCCTGGCGATCCACGAACAGCAGGTAATCCGCGAACCCCGTTTGCAGCGGGAACTCGCGCACCGCCACGCCCGGCGCCGCGCCCAGGTTGAGCTGCGACATGCTCTGGACGCGCCAGCCGGCCGCTTCGAGCAGGGCATCGATGCGTTTCCGGGCTTTCGCTTCGGGCTTTATGGCGTGGCACGCTCCCCGCGGTGGGTCGTCGGTCGTGGGTTCGAGTCATGGCCCGATGTTCATTATACCACTTCACACGCAAAAGAGCAATACCATTGCTGTGATGCAACGGTATTGATTTTCGTATCCGCGGATTTTGCGCTACCTCGTAAATGCCCCCGGCCCAAGTTTGGGCGAGTGCGATGTTTATACTTCCACTCCCACTTTTTCAACCTCGTTAATGCAATCCAACAGGGCTTTGGTCACGAGACGGACAAAGAGGTTGCGATCCATGTGCCACGACCACCGATTATCAATGGCGCAGGCGGGCCAAGATGCCGCGTAGCGCGCCCAACTGGCGCGTCCACAGCCGGCCCAGCAGCCCGTAGGCCCAAAAGCCAATGCCCAGGGAGGCCAACACCACGTTCAGCAAAAAGATGGCCCCGCCGGTGATAAAGAGCAAGACCTCGTTGACAGCCGTCCACGGGACACTGGGTGTGGCGCTGAGGTAGCGCATCCACAGGGCCAGGAACCCGCCGACGATAAAGATGACCGCAGAGGCAACGGCCGCGGCCAAGTAGCCACGACGCACCCACTGGGTTACGATGTCTGGCCGGGGACGTTCCGCCGGCGTGGGCGCGATAGCCGCGGGAGGTGACGCCGGCGTGGCCCGATGCAGATGGTGGTGATGGGGTGGGAACAGGCGATCCGCATTGCCTGCCGGATCGTCCACCGACAGGCCCAGCTCGGTGAAGCAGTCCACCGTCGTCTGGTACCCTCGTTGGATGAGCCAGTCCATGACCGCCACGTCAAAGATACCCACCTTCTCGATGGCCGGGTCGATCGTGACCAGGCTGGCCTTCACCACGTCCACGTCATGCACGTCGGCTTCAAACTGATCGTGGGCAAAGATGGTCAGCAGGCGGCCCATGATCCCCGGCACGCCGATCTCGGTCACCTCGGCCGGGTCCAGAGGGTTGAGGCTGAGGTTCACGCCGATGATGCGCTGGGCGCCGGCCACCTTGACAGCCACGGTGATGGGATAGTTGTCGCGTCCCCCGCCATCGATATACTGCTCCGGGCCCGGTGGTCGTCCTGGCAGGCGCTTGCACACACAGGGCGGTTGGTGCATCGCCCGTTGGCACACATAGGGCACAAAGACGCTGGGCAAGCCAATGCTGCACCGTACCGCCTCGGCGATGGACAGTTGATCGCACAAGCGCATGCCATTGCAGGTAGCGTTGGGGTGGGCCTGAACAGCGTGCGGTGGGCAAAACACCGTCTGCACGCCATCTCCCAGGTTCACGGCCACGGCGTAGAAATCTTTGACGCGCTTGCGCTGTTGCACGCCCGGCGAGAGAGTCGCATAATCGCGAAAGCGTTTCACGTGACGCAGGTGGCGCTCCACCAGCCGCTGCAATCGCTCGCCAATGAGATAGCCGTCGAACTTGCGATAGTTCAGGGTGGCGATGGCCTCGCCTATGCCGATATAGTTGGGGTCCTGGAGTGCATTGACGTCCGAATGCATGGTTTCCAGGGCCGTCTTGCTCATCTCCGCCACGGACATGCCGGCGGCATAGATTGCCCCGAAAAAGGCTCCGGCGCTGCTGCCCACCACGATGTCCGGCACGATGCCGTATTCCTCCAGGGCCTGGACCACCCCGATGTGTGTAGCCCCGGCCACGCCGCCACCGGATAACACCAGTGCGATGCGTTCTTTTCCCATTCGCGTCTCTCCCGCTTTGCAAGAGCGTCTCCCGACGCCGAACACCCTACAATTGCACCAACCGCTCCTCGATGACCCGGGCCAGCTTGGGTCCCACGTTCGAGATGCTCTCCAGCCCCCGGCGACCCATCGTTTCATAGACCACGCGCACATCCGGCTCCAGGTCTTCCAGGGCCCACGATGCTTTGCGATAGGCCCACACGCGATAGCCCGGCTCGTGACGCAACTCCATGCGATACACCTCGTTGGCCAGGTACTCGGCCAGGCGCTTGTTGGTGGCGTGCTTGTCGCCGGGGATGATGGGCCGGGGCATGCGGTCCGGGACGCCGTGCTTCTCGCAGTATTCCGCCACGCGCTGGGCTATCGGCCCCCAATAATTCCCGGCCGGGCCATAGCTCTTGCCGGCTGGATACAGCTTTTCGTAGCGAGGCACCAGGGCCGGATAGTACTGCGTCAGGTAGTCCATCCAATACGCGCGCTGCTGGCCTTTCAGCGTCAGTCCCCCGGCCAGCACGAACGTCCCGCCGTGTTCTTTGGTCCAGCGGACCACGGCCTCCAGGTTGGCGTCGTCGTCGCAAAAAGCCGGCAGGATGGGCATGAACGCCGTGCCGGTGGGGACGCCGGCCTGTGCAAAGAGCTCCATGGCCTTGAACCGGCTGGCCGTCGGCGGGGCGCGGTTCTCGATGCGGCGCACATCGTCATAGTGGGGGGACTCGGGCGTGGCGATGATGCTAAAGAGCACCACGGCGCGGGCCCGCTCGTGGATGGCCTGGATGAGGTCCACGTCGCGCAGCACGAACGGGGAGCGTTCCAGGATACAGGCCGGGAAGCCCAGTTCCAGGGTGGCTTCCAACATGCGGCGGCTGATGCGGAAGCGGTGCTCTGTCGCCGACCAATCGCCCACGCTCACCACGTCCACCTTGACGCGGCCTAGCTCCCGGCGCAGCAGTGCGGCGGCGTTCTCCTTGACCCGCACGACCTGGCCGAACTCGGTTGGCACTTGCCCGTGGGCATACTTTTCCTCGCGGCAGTAGCAAAAGTGGCAGGCGTGGGGGCAGCCAACGTAGGGATGAGCCGAATACGCGGTCCAGAACCACGAATCCGGGCGTTTGTGGCGATTCAAAATGCGCTTGGCCTTGTAGGGCTGGTAGGAGACCATTTGCAGTGCGTCCGATCCGTTAGATCGTCAAACGTCACTTGACGCCTCACCTGCCAGCCTTTGCCCCAGGAGTAGCAGGCGCATGGCCCGCGCGCCGGCCTCGGTGAGCAGGGCCGGGGAGTTGGACATGGCGTCTCCCAGGCTCATGGGCCGCACGGGGATGCTGAGCACCGCGTCGATGCCATAGGCGTAGACGGCCTCGTAATCGGCGCCGGTGCTCCCGACGATGGCCAGCACCGGCACGCCCTCTGCCTGGGCGGTCCGGGCCACGCCGATGGGCGTCTTGCCAAAAACGGATTGGCTGTCCAACTGGCCCTCGCCGGTGATGACCAGGTTGGCGCCCTGCAAGTGCTGGCGCAGGCCGGTGGCCTCCAGGACGATCTCTACGCCGGGCTGGAGTTGCGCGTGGAGGAATGCGAGGAGGCCGGCGCCCAGCCCTCCGGCGGCTCCAGCGCCGGGCACGTCTCGCACGGCCAAGCCCAGGTCGGCAGCCACCACAGCCGCATAGTGGGCCAGGGCCTTTTCCAAGACCTCCACCATCTCTGGCGTAGCGCCTTTTTGCGGGCCATAGACGCGCGCCGCGCCGCGTGGGCCGGTGAGGGGATTGTCCACGTCGCAGGCCACCACTACTTTGGTTCGGGCCAGGCGCGGGTCCAGATCGCGCACGTCAATGTGCGCCAGCCGGCGTAGTTCCTGGCCCCCCGGCCCGATCTCGCGGCCATCACTGTCTGTCAGGCGAGCGCCCAACGCCTGGGCCATGCCCGCCCCGCCGTCCACCGTGGCGCTGCCCCCGAGACCCACGACGAGCTTGCGCGCGCCGTCCGCCGGACACCGCGTGTGGTCCAGGGCCGCGCGGATCAACTCGCCGGTGCCCCGGGTGGTGGTGAGCAAGGGATTGCGCTGATGTGGCGGCACCAACGGCAACCCGCTGGCGGTGGCCATCTCGAGGACGGCCGTCTCGCCGTCGCCCAGCAGGCCAAAGAAAGCCGGCACCGGCGTCCCCAGGGGGCCAGTGACCATCACGCAGACGAACTCTCCCCCGGTGGCGTCCACCAGCGATTGCACTGTTCCCTCGCCACCATCGGCCATGGGTACCAGGACTGTCTCCGCGTCCGGGAGCACCTGGTGCACGCCCTGCGCGATGGCCTGGGCCACCTCGAATGCTGACAGGCTACCTTTGAAGGAATCTGGAGCAATGACGATACGCATGGCCTTATCGCCCGCAGCAGTTCTTGTACTTCTTGCCGCTGCCGCAGGGGCACGGCTCGTTCCGTCCCACCTTGCGCCTGGTTTGCGAAGTGGAGGTGCGGGATGGCATCGAGGGCAACCTGATGGGCGGTTTCCGCCAGGCAGACGAGGGCGAAGGCGTGGGTTCCTCTTCCCAGTCCTCCTCATCCTCTAGCCAGTTCTCATCGAGCAGTGGTGAAAACAGCGAGGGCCGGTCGCGTATGGCGTCAGCCAGCAAGCTCAACGTGATGTAAAAGACGAACGCTCCGGCTGCGAACATGAGGACCACGGCCGCTTCCATGATGCTCACCGGGAACACCACGGTCAGCGCCCAGGCCAGGCCCAGGGTTAGCGCGGCAACCAACACCGCGACAACTGCGATGAGCAGGACAATAAGCGCAACAATCAGTAAACTGCTTATGATGCCAACTATCATGTGATGTCACCTCCTCCACACATTTTACGGTCTATGTCAGGTGATGGCTGTCAAAGGCGTGGGGCGCCAACTCGTCCAGCGTGAAAATCGTGTGCCGGCCATCCGCATAGGCCACGATGACCTGGTCCACGCCGAATTCCACCAGCACCTGGCGGCAGGCCCCACACGGCGTGGCGCCGGTGTCAGAGACGACGGCGATGGCAGCAAAATCGTGACACCCCTCAGAGACGGCCTTGAAGACGGCGATGCGCTCGGCGCAGACGGTGAGCCCATAGCTGGCGTTCTCCACGTTGCAGCCGGTGAACACCCGGCCGTCGCGCGTGAGCAACGCCGCCCCCACGCCAAAGTTCGAGTATGGCGCGTAGGCGCGCTGGCGCGCGGCCTGCGCCTGGGCAACGAGTTCGTCAATGGTCATTTCGATGGCTCCGGTGCAACGGCGTTGTATTTTATATTTGGACTTTGGACAATTCTGGAGTCGAGCCTTCAGGCGGGCTATATCTTGTGGTAGCATCCGGCTAAAGCCTCTACTCCTGGCAGTGTGCGAGCGGTTGTCCAAAGTCCAGTTATATGCCCCTACGCACCTAGCAGGAAACTGATCACGATAGAGATCAAGCCGGCAATGACGGTCTTGACCCCATAAAAGAACAGGTTCTTGCGAGAGATGTATCCCAGGAATAGTCCCAATCCAAACAGGGTCAATAACGCCACACCCAGGGAAGTGTAGTAGACCCAGGTGATGGTGGGAAAAAGCCCGGCCACAAAGAAGGGGATCAGGACGATCAATGCGGCCAGAAAGGGGGAGAGGCCATCGATCACGGCCACGATCACCACTGCCACCCGGGAGGCCCGACCGATGCGGGTATCATTGAGGTCGGTCAGGGTCTGGCGACCCAACTCGTCCAGGTCCCGCTTGCGTTCTGCTGCCTCGGTCAGGTAGGCTCCCCACAACCCCGAGACGCCCATGGCGATGCAGGTGGTCAGGCCGGTGCTCACCACGATCTGCGGTTTGTCCACGCCGGCGATCAGGTTCCCCATCAACACCCCGATGATGGTCAGCACCCCATCAAAGGCGTTCATGGCAAAATAGCGCCGGCCAATCTCGCTGATGTTGGCCAGGTCGTCGTACTCCCTGACGCGTTGCAACACATCCCGAAACGGGCTCATCTTGTCAGTTCTCCCCAGCCATATGGCTCAATCAGTCCTGCGGCGTGACGGCATCGTCAATGATCATCTTGCCAGCCACGACCTCGTCAATGGAGTGGACCGCCCCCCCCATCTCCTCAATGATCGCCAACACGTGGGAGTAGGAGATGTTCTCTCCCTCCACGGTGATCTTGGCATTCTCCACCTTGCGATCCATCTCGTAGATGCTGATGTTGACGGCCGAGATCCCGGGCAACTCGCTGAGTCGCTCCGACACCTCGATGATGTCCGGCTCGTGGGGTTTTAGCGTGTCCAACACTAACCTGCGAACCCTTCCCATTTTGCTTCCTCCTCATTTCTCGTGCAAGTGGTTATTTCTTCGTGGGTGACTTTTTCACCTGGGCCGGCACCCCATAGGCCACGGCACCATCCGGCACGTCGTGGGTGACGACGGAGCCAGCCCCGGTCTGGGCCCCCTTGCCGATGCGCACCGGCGCCACCAGCATGGTATCGCTGCCGATGAAGGCTCCTTCTTCTATCACCGTGGCGTGTTTGCGGTCTCCGTCATAGTTGCAGGTGATGGTGCCGGCGCCGATGTTGGCGCCCGGGCCGACAGTAGCATCGCCCAGGTAGCTGAAATGGCCCATTTTCACCCCCCGGCCCAGGTGGGAGCGCTTTACCTCGCCAAAGTTGCCGACGTGGACGCCGGCCTCCAGGTACGCGCCGGCGCGCAGGTGGGAAAACGGCCCCACGTCCACACCGGCCTCCAGGATGCACTCTTCCAGCACGGAATACTGGATGAGGCACCCGTCGCCCAGGGAGGCGGCCACGATCCGGGCTCCGGGACCGATCCGGCACCCCTCGCCGATGCGCGTGCGGCCTTCCAGAACCGTCCAGGGGTAGACGATGGTGTCCGTGCCAATCTCTACCTGCTCGCCGATAAAGGTGGAGGCCGGGTCGAGGATGGTCACGCCGTTGAGCAGGTGCCGTTCGCAGATGCGCCGCCGGGCCACGGCCTCGGCCTGGGCCAGGTGGACGCGCGTGTTGATGCCCAGCACCTCGTCGCGATCAGTGATGGGCAGGGCCTCCACCCCCACGCCCTGGGCTATAGCCAGGCCCACCAGATCGGTGAGATAGTACTCGTCCTTGGGGCTCGCCGGCACGTCCGGCAACCGGTCCCACAGCCAAGGGGTGCGAAAGCAATAGACGCCGCAGTTGAGTTCCCGGATGGCGCGTTGCTCCTCGGTGGCGTGGGCCTCCTCCACGATGGCCTGCACGTGGCCGGCCTCGTCGCGCAGGACGCGGCCAAAGCCCTGGGGATCGTTCGAGATCACGGTGAGCAGGGTGATTGCCGTTCCGCTCTCGTGGTGCCGTTCCACCAGGCGGCGCAACGTGTGCGCTCGCAGCAGCGGCATGTCGCCATAGAGGACCAGCACGGTATCAGCGCGGCCTTGCAGCGCCGCCTGGGCCTGGAGCACGGCGTGACCAGTGCCCAATTGAGGTTCTTGCACCACACACGTGACCCTGTCGGCAATGGCCGCGTGAACGGCGTCGGCGTGATGGCCCAGCACGACCACGGTCTGGTCAGCTCCCACCTGCCGGGCGGTCTCTAGCACGTGGGCGATCATGGGCCGGCCGGCCACCGGGTGCAGCACCTTGGGCAGTTTGCTCTTCATGCGCACGCCCTGGCCGGCGGCCAGGATCACAATGGCTAAACGCACGAACTTGCCTCCTGTATGTGCATGGACACGAAAAGGCACGCGCGCAGGCCCGGCCTGGGGAAGCCGATTTCCTTCCCGCGCCGGCTCACCGCGCTACGTGCCTCAGATTTGGAATCACACACCTCGGGCGTAGACCTCATTATTCAGCGTACTATTTGGCTGGGGGACGAGGATTCGAACCTCGGCGCCGGGATCCAAAATCCCGTGTCCTACCGCTAGACGATCCCCCAACGCAGCCTAATGGTACCTTATCCGGGTGCAACTGTCAAGCGCAGGTTGACCACCGACCGCTAGATAGTAACTTGCTGGCCAATGCCCCGTTCCTGCGCCATCTGATAGACCTTGGTGGCCACCGACACGTCCTGGATAGCCAGCCCCTCGCTCTTGAACAGGGTGATCTCGTCCGGGCTGGTGCGGCCGGGGACCTGCCCGGCCACGACTTGTCCCAACTCCCCGGCGATGTGGTCGGCGGTGATGGCGCCTTCCTCGATGGGGATCATCAAATCACCGGCCTCTGCCAGCGCCGCCTCGCGCAGGTCCACGATGACCCGGGCCTTTTTGACGATGGTGGTGTCCAGCTCGCGCATGTCCGGCGCGTGGGAGCCAATGCCGTTGATGTGGGTGCCGGGTGCCACCCAGTTCCCGTCAAAGATGGGCGTGCGCGAGCTGGTGGCCGTGGCGATGACGTCACTTCCTTCCACGGCGGCCCGGGGCTCGCCAGCCGGCTCCACCGGGATGCCCAACCGGTCACTCATCTCGGTGGCAAAGCGATCGCGCTGCTCCGGGATCATGTCATAGACCACGGCGCGTTCCAGGGCGCGGGCCTCGGCCAGGGCCAGGAGCTGGGTGCGGGCTTGCACGCCGGCCCCAAAGATGCCGGCCACCTTCGCATCGGGCCGGGCCATGTACTTGGTGGCCACGCCGCTGACGGCCCCGGTGCGCATGGCGGTGATAAAGCCGCCGTCCATGATGGCCACCACTTTGCCGGTGGCCGGGTCGTTCAGCAAGATCAGGCCCAACACCGTGGGCAGGTCATACTTTTGCGGATTGTCCGGGTAGACGGTAACCACCTTCATACCCAAGGCCCCCATGCCCCCGATGAGGGCCGGCATGAACAGCACCACGCCGTGGTGCTCCGGGACGCGGATGACCGGCCGTTGCGGCATGTCCACCGTGCCCAGGGCCAGTTGGCGGAAGGCCTCTTCCACGGCTTCCATAGCGTCTTTTATGGTCAGGAACGATTGAATATCAGCACGAGTGAGTAACAAAGCCATCGGGCACCTCCAAGTGATTCGTGTCTCGTGTCACGCAGCACGCAACACGCAGTACGGTTTATGCCAGCTCCCGCAGAATGCCGCGAAGCAGGGCCGTGAACTGGGGCTTGACCATCGCTGCCGTCGCCAGCACCTCCTCGTGGTCGGCCTTTTCCGCGCCGACGGCGATGTTGGTGATGCAAGAGATGCCCAGCACCCGCATCCCGCCGTGGCGGGCCACGACGACCTCCGGCACGGTGGACATGCCCACGGCGCTGGCGCCTATGCCGATCAGGAAGGCGATCTCGGCCGGCGTCTCGAAACACGGGCCGGCGTTCATCACGTACACGCCCTCGCGCAATATAATGCCCTGCTCGCGGGCCACCCGGCGGGCGATAGCCTGCAGGCCGGCGTCGTAGGCCCCCCGCACATCCAGGAATCGGGGACCCAGGGCGTCGTCGTTGGGGCCGACCAGCGGGCTGTGGCCGGCCATGCCCGGCAGGTCGATGTGGTCCGTGATGAGCATCAGGTCCCCGGCGTGCCACGAGGCGGCCAGCCCCCCGGCGGCATTGGTCACGATGAGGGTGTGGACGCCCAGGTCCCGCATGACCCGCACCGGGAACGTGGTGGCGGCCATGGGGTAGCCCTCGTAAAAGTGCAGCCGGCCACGCATGGTCATGACCGTGACCCCCTCCAGTTGCCCCACCACGAGTTCGCCGACGTGCCCCACGGCCGTGGAGGCTGGATAGTGCGGGATGTCGCAGTATGGGATCGTATCTGCGTTCTCAAAGGCATCGGCCAGGTCACCCAGGCCGGAGCCCAGGATCAGCCCCACAGTGGGTTGCTGCGAGGTGTGCTGGCGGATGGCGACGAGAGCTTTGTCCACTTGTTCGCGAATATGAGTGGTCATGAGCACTAGACCTCCATGATTCTGCAGCTACATACGCGCCAAGAGTTCGGCCTTCTTGGCCTCAAACTCTTCCGGGGTGATGATGCCCTTATCGCGCAGTTCGGACAGTTCCTCAATGAGGTCCGGCACACTGGGCTCCTCGTCCGGGGGCGGCGGAGCCGGTTCTGCAGGCTCCGGCGGCAAGGCGCTGACCGCGCGCCGCTCAAAGCGATCCACTTCTCCCAGACGCTCTTTCTGATCCAGGATCGTGGTCTTGAAAACCACCGGCCGGGCCACGCGCTTGATCTCGTTCTCGCCCATCTCGCTGGCGGTGAGGATCTCCACGTCGCCATAGCCCAACAGTCGCCCCATGACGGACTGGATCATGCGGATGTCGTTGACCTTTTCCAGCGAAGAGTCCAAGACGTTCTTGTTAAAGATGCCTTCTATCTGGACGACCCGATGGGTGGTGATGAGATAGCGCCGGTTGTTCCAGACCAAAAAGTCCCAGAACAGGCGGACGCCCGGATACAGGCCCACGAATATCAGGACGATGCCCCAGAGCACCGACACCGGCGGCGGGGTGATCATGATCAGAAAGCCCACGATGAGCAAGAATAACAGGACCAGAATGTCCACCACGCTCTTTCTGAGCATGGTCGTGAGCGGGTCGCCGGCCAGGAAATTCAGGACGATCCTGATGATCGGGATCACGCTGATGAGGAGCATGGCAAAACCCACCACCTGGGCCACCGGCATCATCGCCACGGACAGGCCGATGATGGCCACGCCGCCGATCACCAGGATGCCAAACAGCAACAAGTCACCAATGATCTGTGCCGCCAGCACCAGCCAGTGCTGCCGGGTGCTAAAGACGATCTCCTCGTTCTGCCCCATGAGACTTTCCACGTAACCCATGATTCCCTCCTTCTTCCCTTGTCTATTTGTCTACTTGTTTCCTTGCCTACTTGTCCATCTTTGCCCGAGGGTGACTTTCATCGTAAATCTTGTGAATGTGCTCCCGACTGATGTGCGTGTAAATCTGCGTGGTAGTGATGTTGGCGTGGCCCAAGAGTTTCTGAACGGCCCGGAGTTCCGCCTTGTTGTTGAGCATGTGGGTGGCAAAACTGTGCCGCAACGTATGCGGGGTCACCTGATCCTCGATGCCGATGCGCCGGGCATGGCGTTTGATGATCAGCCACAGCCCCTGGCGCGTGAGCCGCCCCCCCCGATTGTTGAGAAAGAGAGCGCCCTCATCACGCTGTTGCCTGATAGTATCGGTGCCGGCCTCGTTGAGGAGTTGGGGGTGGCCCTCGTTCAGATAGGTCTCGACAGCCTTGACGGCCTCCTGATGGATGGGGATGAGCCGCTCCTTCTGGCCTTTGCCCAGACAGCGGACGTAGCCCACGGCTGTGTTTACGTCTTGCTCGTTCAAGGCCACCAGTTCCGAGGCCCTCATGCCGGTGGCGTACAATAGCTCCAATATGGCCCGATCGCGTTTGGCTTCTGCGTGCCTGCTGACCAGCACCCAGAAGCCAGCCTCGGTGAACTGGTTGCCCCGATCGTTGACGAACAGCGCGCTTTCATTCGTGTCTTTGTTAGGGTTATCTAACAGCGCCGGGCGAGCGGTCTGCACGTAATCCCGCAAGGTCGCCGCTGCCTTTTCCCCCAGAAACACTGTGCGTCCCAGGTCATCGGCCACACCGCAGCGGAGGCAACCGGCTTCCGGGTCCGCGTCGTCCCGCTCCAGGGCGATCACTTCTGCCACGCGCAAGTCACCGTCAAAGACCAGGTGGAACATGAGGGTATCGCGCAGGGTTTGGGCGGGGGCAATGAAGGTGGGCTGAATCAGGAGCTGCGCCACCTGTTCCACAGAGAGCACCCGGGGCAGGCGGCGCGCCACGCGGGGAGTATGCAGGCTGAGGGAAGGGTCCTCGCGGCAAACGCCTTCGGCGGTGAGAAAGTGAAAGAACGAGCGCACCGAAGCGATCTTGCGCGCCACGGTGCTGGTGCTGTATTCGCGCTCTCGAAGGTAGAGTGCATAGTCTAAGAGTTGCGCCTTGCGGATCGTCGCCCAGTCGACGACGCCGGGTTCGATCTCGGCGGCGTATTTGTCGATCAGGAACGTGGCATGCTGGCCGAGATCGCTCTGGTAGGCCTTGATGGTATGTGGAGAGGCTCCTTTCTCCACGGAGAGGTAGGCAAGAAAGTCTGCGATCCGCTGCATAGGATCAGGCTCCTGGAGGGCGTCTTTGGGCAAGCGAGGTTATGGTAAGTACATCGTCGCCGGCGGTTGTATCATACCACAGAGAAGCCGTAATGTCAAAGGTTTGAAACACGAAACGGGAAACGCAATGATGATGAGTTGGCCTCTCGAAACTATACCACTCCGTAGGGCGATTGCATTTATCCGACTAGCGATTGACCATTAGTGGTTCCGAACAGAATTGGCCACAGATGGACACGGATTTTAAACTGAATCTGTGACACTTGCGCCGCACGCAGTGCAGGTGAAATCTGTGTTTATCTGTGGCAAAACCCAAGCTGGTCCAAGTTTGGCAGTGACCAGTTTATAAATGCAATCGCCCTCTACCACTCCGCGTCCGGTATTGACCAAACACCGGATTGATGGTATACTCGATATGCGTGAGCGCAGTGCTCGCGGCGACTAGACCAGTTCTGTTTGCCAGAGGCACAAAAAACACAGGAGGGGAGACCATGATCCTACGAGGCAAGCTCATCGCGGAAACCCCGATTTACAGAGGAAACGCCCGCAAGACGCTTTTCACACGGGACGGCGACGGCACCCATCGCCTGGTTTCCCTGGCCGGCGAAATAGATGGCACGGCCCAGTCCTTGATGGACGCCTTTATTGGCCAGTCGCGCAACGGCCGCAACATCGGCTTGCTGAACCGGCTGTGGCTGCGCTTGTACGGCCAGGCGATGCCCCAGGGCCTCGTCACCAAGGTCGATTGCAAGCTGCAAAAAGAGTCCTATCCCCGGGGCAACCTGTTCGACTTGCGCATGGGCATCCGGCTGGACGAGGACCGCTGGGCCGTGGAAGCCAACGCCAACTATAAAATGGAGACGCTGTTCCGCAACTCGGCTTTTGATCTAGAGCTGACCGTCAACGAGTCAGTCCTGCGGCAGAACGAAAATGAGACCCGGCTGTACTACCTGTTGCAGGAACTCGAGGCCGGGCGCTTTTGGTTCGGCGCTGGCAAGAGCAAGGGCCTGGGGCGCTGTCGATTAGAGATGGACCTGCCTTTTACTCCGGCCAAGCCTCCTTCCTTTGTCGATCCCCGGTCCAATCACCTGCGCGTGACCTTGACCTTCAATGCCGCCAATCCGGTGCTGGTGGGGTGGAACTGGGGCAAGGTGGACCCGGACGTGCCCTCCTTTGCCGCCATCGAGGGCCGCTCGCTGGTGGAGGCCATGCGGGACCTGCCAGACCCCATCCGAGAGCGTTTGGAACTGGGGCTGGCCGGGCCCATCCTCAGCCCAGACGATTGGAAGAAAAAGCTTGCCGCGTACCTGCCCCGGGTCATCGCCATCTGGTTGATGGGGCGTTCGACCGGCGAAGCCGAGGTCTGGTTCCTGCCAGCCAAGGCCGCGGCCAAACTCGGCAAGGGGAAATACGCCCTCTCCAAAGACCTCATGACCCAGATCCAACCCCTGGTCGAGCAGCCCTTCCCCAGCCGGGAAGCAGCCGGCGCCGCCTTTCGGGAGGCCCTGGGCAAAAAGGCCAACATGGCCAAGCGCATCCTCAAGGTCATGGTGAGCGAGACCCAGGCCCGCCAAGAGTTCGACCAGGCCGCCTGGCAAGAGGTGGTCGATGGGCTGGGGTTGGACGCTTCTCTGGCGGACCAGTTGGCCGAGCACGTGCAAGACGAAGATGCGTTGATGGCAATCCTGATGCCGGCGTGCCGGCAGGTGCTCCCCCGGCTCTATGAGCAAGTAGACCAGCAGATCAACCTGCTCCGCAGCGACGCCTGGGTCGATGCCGAGATCACCAACCGCCAGGAGCACCTGCGCATCAAGACCATGCTGCTGGAGGGACAGATCACGGAAGACCAGTGGGGCGACAAATCTCGGATTCCAGAAGGCGTCAGCCCGGGCGTGTGGCGAGAGTTCCTCGACGCCCACCGGCGCGTGCGGTACCGGCACATGATCGCTCCCCGCAACCTGCGCAAGAGCATCACTAACGACGAGAATTTCATCACCTTCCTTCGCACCCACCGCGACCGGGCCCGCCAGGAATTGGCTCAACCCCACCACATCGACTTTCGGGCCGGCGGCGCCTCCAACCGCGACGTCTCGCGCAAGTATGGCAAGTCCTACGACACGGTGTTCATGCGCATGTTGTCCTGGACCCCCTCCTCGCAAGAGCAAGGAACCTGGGAAATATACATCCCTGGCAGCACCATCAAGGGCGCGTTCCGCAAGCGCGCCTCTCAGGTGCTGAAAACGCTCTGGACGGATTCGGCCAAAGTCAAGCAGGTCTTGACCCGGCTGTTTGGCGCACAGGGCAAGCGGGGGCTGGTATTCTTTTCCGATGCGTATCTCACGGACCCGTGTGATCCGGAGCGGACCTGGTGCTCTATGGACGGCGTCAAGATGGACCCCAAGACCGGCCGGCCTCTGGAAACCGCCAAGCGCGACTATCTCTTTGCCTACGGCGACCAATTGGCCTTCCGGCTCCGCCTGGACCTGCAAGACATCGCCAACCAGGACGCGAAAGCCCTATCCCTGCTGGCTCACCTGCTCCAGGACTTTCAGCGCGGCGACATTCCCCTGGGCGGCGAAAAGACCAGCGGGTTCGGCTGGGTCCGGGCCGCCGTGGCCCAACTCGACTGGCTGACGGCCGACCCCGGTGGGGTGGGCCAGACGCTATTCGGCGAGCACGAGTTCATCCAGGACGGCATCTGGCAGCGGTTGACCCTGGCAGGCGAGGCTGCCACACAAGCCCTGCAATTCAGCCAGCCACTGGCCCCGGCCGATACGGCCGTATCCGCCACTCCGCCCAAGGCCCCGGCCGGCTTTATCTCCCACCGGGCCTTTGGCGGCCACTGTGGCCTGCTGGTCGTGGAAGCCGAGGTCCTGACGCCCCTCCACGTGCGCGAGAGCGGCGAGCCGTCTCTAAGAGCCACGCTGGACGGCGAGCCGGTGAACGGCTGGGACTTTTTCTCCATGTCGCCCCCGGCGGCGGCCCAGCGTGAGGCCCAGGCTCAAAGGAACTATGCCCTCCCCAGCCAGAGCATCAAGGGCCTGCTGCGCCACACCTATGCCATCGCCAGCGATTCCCGCCAGCCCAGCCCCGACATTCGCCGCCTGAACCCGGTGGATGGCCTGTTCGGCTGGGTGGGCCGAGGCCCCAACCAGTCCATCATGGGCCGGCTCTCGTTCAGCTTTGCCCCGTTCCAAGACCCAGCGCTGGCCTGGTTCAAAGCGCCGTATCCCTATGGCAACTGGCACTATGCCGACGGTCGGTGGCAGGACGTGCCGGACGGCTCTGCCACTCAGCACCTCATCGGCAACACCTGGCGACTGTTCCCCCACGCCCCGCTGGCCCCCATCGTCAAGCAAAGCGATGATTTCCAGCCGGACACGGTCCAGGCCGGCTATTTCCGGGCCATCCTCCCCGGCACCCGCGCCCGTTTCACCATCCGCTTCTGGAACCTGGAGGAACCGGAACTGCAACGGCTGATCTGGTGCGTGGGGCTGGAGCCGGGCCTGGCACACAAGATGGGCAAGAACCGCTACCTGGGCTTTGGCAGCCTGCGTTTGCGCGTTTTGGCAGACAGCTATCTCATCGACTGGGCCAAACGCTACGCCGGCCAGCCGGAAGACGAGTGGCGCATGCCTCTGTCAGTCGACGAATGGCGCCAGCCTGCCGTGGTCATGCACTACCAGGCACTACGAAAGGCGCTACATGCTGAAGGGCTTTGATTGGCTCCGCCGGTGTCAAAGCGGTGCCGAACTGCTCGCCACTTTGAGGCTTTTTGAGGATCAGCCCGATCTTTTCGTTGCGGAGGAGATCGGGCCTCCTCATTCTGCCCTGGATGGCCCCTGCCAGCGCTGCTGGATCTATCCCCGGGCCTCGGCCCACGGTCGCAAGCCGGCTCTCTATTGTCGGCCCTGCCAGGCCATTCTGTCCCAGGCCAACAGATTGTGGCGCGTCTCCCGCCGGTCCATCCTCATCTGGGGGCATGTCAACCGGCTGCCCCGGCAACTCGAAGGGGATGATGGCTGGCCTGACAGCCACGTCTCGGCCGCCTACGTCCACGACCAGCATCATTTTCTCCTGGCGATGCACCGCCGCTGGCTAAAGCCCTGGCTCCAGGAACTCGGCCTCTATCACGGGGCTGATTTGAAGGGGCTGATCCAGGTATTGCCCACCACCGGGAGCGGCAGAGGCATCACCATGGGCGACGTCCTTTGCCATGCTATCCATCAAGAGGGGCGCTTTGTCATGGACCGGCTGCGGGTGCGCTTTTTCTCGGCCCCCCACCAACTCCTGAGACCTCATGCCCGCGACCAACTGGGTGTGCTCACCTTCGAGGTCGCGGAATTCCTGGGCTTGCTGGAAATGGCCGCGGTCTTTCGTACCCTGTTGCGCCCAGAAGCCCAAGAAGCCCTTTACCAGTTGCTAACCCTGGAAGACACCAGCGAGGAGCAGTTTTACTGGGGCCGGTTCCTGGGCTACCTGAGCCCGGAGGCCAAAGACATGTTGAGCGCGTGGCGGGTCCGGCAGTGGCCCCGGCCGCGGATCAAGCTATTATACGAACTGGCGGACTATGTGTCCTTTTACCAGCCCGATTAACCTCATCCGATACCTGCTCGTGTGGCGAGTAAACCGTTCGATGGTGCGCCTGCCCCGGTGCCTGTCCGCCGAGTTCTCCCGGGTCCTGGGCACCGTGATCGCCGACCGGCTGCCCACTCGCGAGGCCCGGCCCTGGCGCAAGGCCCTGGCTCCCTGGGAGGAATACCTCCAGGCGGAAAAAGGCCAAAGGCTCTCACCCGTTCCGGACGTAGCCTGGCCCATAAAGGCGATGCTGTTCGTCCACCCCGGCAAGCTGACCTACGGCGAGGGCGAGTCGATCCTGTGGGAACTCGCACTCCTGGGCGAGAGCGCGGACCATGGACGCTTTTTGGAGATCATCCTGCCGGCCATGGAGCAGGCTGCCACGACCACGGACCCCCGGTGGTATCGCCAGAACAATCTCTGGGGCCGGTTCGACATCCAGGCCGTCTATGTGGCCCGGGGCCGGCAGTGGGAACCCATCGTGCAAGTGGGCCAACTGGACCTGCGTTACCGCGCCACCACTACCCAGTGGGCCGAGGGGCTGGCGTTCGAGGCCCCGCCGGACCGGATATTCGACCACCTGACCTGGATCACACCCTTTGATTTTGGGAGCCACGACAGCAAGGGACGCCGGCGCAAACGCATCCCCGCTCGCCAGGTACCCACCTTGCAGCACATCCTGGAGGCCCTGGTGGACCGGATGAGCACCTTTTTGCCGGGAAAATACAACACCGCCGCCGACGTGCGGGATAGCCTGGACGAGGCAGAGCGCACCTCCCTCCAGGCAGCCCTGGAGCAGGCCGCCCTCATCCCGGTCCATCACCACGACTTGAAGCCAGCTCCCAGAAACTGTCCCGGCCGCTGGATCGGCACGCAGACCTTTCCGTCCATCCCCACGCCCATCATCCCTTACCTGGAACTGGCCGCCATCCTCCACGTCGGAAAACAGACCCACTTTGGCTGCGGCACGTTTACCATAGGCTGACACAAGGAGACAGAACACTGGTGGCCTTTTCGCCAGATGCCAAATCGCGGCCCTTCGGGTATGCTTATCGGGATATCGAATCGGAGGAGAGATCGTGACGCAAAGAGACAACCTGGAAACTCGCTGCATTCACACCATCCAGATGCTGGCGGTGGATGCCGTGGAGCAGGCCAACTCGGGCCACCCCGGCCTGCCCCTGGGCGCGGCCGCCATCGCCTACGTGCTCTGGACTCGCTACTTAAAGTACGATCCGGCAAACCCGGCCTGGCCGGACCGGGACCGCCTTGTGCTCTCGGCCGGGCACGGGAGCGCGCTGCTCTACGCTTTGCTGCATCTGACCGGCTACGACCTGCCCCTGGACGAACTGCGCCGGTTCCGCCAGTGGGGGAGCCGCACCCCCGGCCACCCGGAGCGCGGCCACACTCCCGGCGTCGAGACCACCACCGGGCCGCTGGGTCAGGGCCTGGCTACGGCCGTGGGGCTGGCCCTGGCCGAGGCGCACCTGGCCGCCCGCTACAACGTGCCCGGCCACCTCATCATCGACCACCGCACCGTGGTCATGGCCAGCGACGGCGACCTGATGGAGGGCGTGGGCTATGAGGCGGCGTCGCTGGCCGGCCAC
>Ga0190284_1000637_pt1 | contig 18792 bp, 14 predicted proteins | sample 48691812_MG_FD_161668 | JGI IMG/M metagenome (GOLD analysis project Ga0190284, IMG submission 161668) | Hydrothermal vent microbial mat bacterial communities from Southern Trench, Guaymas Basin, Mexico - 4869-18-1-2_MG | ecosystem: Environmental > Aquatic > Marine > Hydrothermal vents >...
AGATACGTTCCAACTCTATCGCTACTTCATGCACTTTGATCTCAAGTACCGCGACTTGGCCCGCGTGTTCTTTCAGGAGGCTGCCGTGTTCGACGAGGACCGCGACCTGGCGTTGCGGCCCCTCGATGAGAATCGATGGGATGTCCAGCAGTTGTTCTTCGATGTACGTGCACTGGGCGAGGGCGTGCCGCTGACCGTCCGCGTCGGGCGTCAGGAATTGCAGTACGGCAAAGAGCGCTGGGTCTCGCCGCTGGAGTGGGCGAATACCCGGCGCCGGTTCGATGCGGTCAAGTTGTTCTGGAAGGACCAGGACTGGCAGTTCGACGTGTGGTACGCCAAGCCGGTGGTGCCCAAGCGCAAACAGGGCGACAACTGGGACGAGCAGTTCGATTTCTACGGTGCGTACTTCACCTACACGGGCATCCCGCGGCACGGCCTCGACCTCTACTTCCTCGCCACCGACAAGACCGGCAGCTATCGCAACCCCAACGGCAAGGTGGGAGACGAGTGCCGCTTCACGTTGGGATCGCGGTTCTGGGGCAAGACCGGCCCGTGGGATTATGAGGCCGAGGTCGCTGGACAGTGGGGACGCTGGGCGGGTGACACTATTCAGGCGTGGAACTGCACCCTCAATGGGGGTTACACCCTTGCCCAACTGCCGTGGAAGCCACGACTCGGCGCGGGCTTTGACTGGGCCACCGGCGACGAAGACCCACACGACGGAAAGGTGGGAACCTTTGACCAGCTCTTCCCCCTCGGACACGCGCTATTCGGCTACCTGGACCTGATCGGGCGTAACAACATCACTGCCGCGAACGTAAATCTGTCCGCCTGGCCGGTGGAGAAGAAGGTCAAGGCGGCGTTAGCCTACCACACGTTCTGGCTGAACGCGGACAAAGATGCCCTGTACAACGCGGGAGGGCGTCCCGGTCGGCGGGACCCCACCGGGAACAGCGGCTCGGAAGTCGGGCACGAGCTGGACCTGACAATCCTGTGGAAGATCGACGTTCACTCGTCTTTGTTGCTCGGGTATTCGCACTTCTGGGATAGTGATTTCATCATCAACACCGGCAAGAGCGAAGACCCCGATCTGTTCTATGTCCAATATCAGTTGAAGTTCTAGGAAAACACTCAGAAGGAGAAAACGGTTATGAGGAAAATCGCAAAGCTCGCGAGAACGGCAGCGCTGGGATTGCTTGCCGGCTCAATAATGCTCCAGGTGGGCAGTTGCACGACACAGACGGTCAAGGCGCAGTTCTCCAAAGGGCTTACCACGAGTCTGAACGGGTTGTTCAACATCGTCGCCACGGATATGGCCAACGAAGTCTTCGACGTAGACGACTAGGTTCTGTCTGACAACTTCCGTAGCGGCCGACGGCCTGCGGGACGCAGGCCGCTACAAGAACCGGGTTGTCAGACAGAGCCTAGACGAGCAGACACAAGTGCAGGACAAGGTCCACCCGGCACAGATTTGGAGAAGAAGCGGTGTTCACGGAAAACCTTTCTCTCGGGAACTTGCCGCAAAGGGCGAAGGCCTTCCGTCGGCTGCCGCCTCATCCGTGCATGGATCGTGACGCTCATGACACGGTCCCGCGGCTGCATCTACCCGTGGCGCCCAAGTGCAACATCCGCTGCAACTACTGCCAACGCAAGGTGTCTTCATCGCGAGTGCGCGAAGTGTGCCCGGGCGTGAGCTCGCGGATCCTGTCCCCAGGTCAGGCGTTGGCTAAGGCTGAGGAGTTCTTATCGAGATGGGGCTCCGGCGCGATCGTGGGCATCGCAGGACCGGGGGATCCGCTGGCCAACCCGGAAACCTTCGAGACACTGGCACTCATCCGGTCCAAGCATCCCCACGTCACACTCTGCCTCTGCAGCAACGGGCTCGCCTTGTCCAGTTCGATTGATAGACTGGGCGACCTCGCCGTCCGGCATCTCACGGTCACTATCAACGGGATCGATTCGGAGGTGGTGAGCCGCATCCACCCGTGGATCAAGAGCAACGGTCGAGTCATCCGCGGTGACCAAGCCGCGCGCAAGCTGATTGAACGCCAGTTGGACGGGGTGGAAACGGCAGTCGACAGGGGCATGCGCGTCAAGATCAATACGGTACTCATTCCCGAGGTCAACGAATTGCACGTGGAAGCGGTCGCACGGAAGGTAGCCGCAATGGGGGCATCCGTGTTCAATTTGGTGCCGCTGATTCCACGGGGAGGGATGGCCGGTCGCACGAGGCCGTCGCAGTGTTTGGTGAAGATGCTGCGCGCCCGATGTGAACGGCATCTTCCGGTGTTCGATCGATGTAAGCAATGCCGGGCAGATGCTGAAGGAATCCCTGGGCAGACGACCGGGGTGATGAGAATGGATGAGCCAGACATGAACCGCAGACGATTCCTCAAAGCGTTCGGTCTTGCCATGACCGGGTCACTGGCCGCTCCGGCAGTTGCTCTCGGAGCGGATTCCAAGGGAGAGAGCCTGCAAGTGTGGTCGTGCGGCGGATTGGCCGAGGCCTTCATCCCGGCGAGCCGGCGCTATGAGCAAATGACCGGCTGTGCGGTGAACTATACGGGTGCTTTCGCTGCCGCGCTCGGCAAATCCCTGCTCGGAAACGCACAGACGGAGGTGTTTGCCCCACGGGTTCTTGATCTGGCGCAGAAGCTCAAGGCCCAAGGCAAGATGCTCCGCTTCTGGCCGCTGTGTTTCACCAAATACGTCCTGGTGACTCCGAAGGGCAATCCCGCCGGAATTACCGGGATCGCCGATTTGGCCAAGCCGGGCGTACGCACAGTTCTCTCCCCAGGCGCCTCGCCGCCGGGCGGAAAGGCTACGCTCGCGATTCTGAAGAAAGCCGGTGTACTGGAGGCCGCGAAGAAGAGCGCGGTGCGCAAAGGCGATTGCGTGCAGCGCGACGTGGCCGACATCGTCAGTGGAGCGGGTGACGTCGCGGTCGTCGAACAGCGGATCACCCGCCTGCCCGAGGTGGTCGGCAAGGTCGAGATCATCGACATTCCTGAGAAGTTCATTCCGGGCAAGCCGGTGCCGTTTGTGATCGGCGTCATGAAATGGGCAAAGAACCGCACGCTCGCACAGGACTTCGTGGATTTCATCCTCTCGCCGCAAGGTCAGGCGTTCTTTGAAGCGGTCGGCTTCGTTCCCGCCATATCCGAAGACGGCCGGAGGCTGGCGGAGAAGTATGGGGTGACAGATGAGTGAAACTCGGGAGCAGCCGGTCAAGAGGATCCACTGGGCGAGACGGATCAGCCAGCTTGTCTTTACGGTGTTGCTGGGCGAGTTTGCCTTCTATGGAATTCTCCGGTGCCCATTCGCCGTTCCCTATGTCAGTTGCGGCAACTGTCCGGTCGTGCAGTGCCCGGGAAGGAAATGGTGGATCCCGATCTGGGTGAGTATCCTTGTGTCGGCGGTGGTGATGGGGCGGGCGTTCTGCGGTTGGGCATGCCCGGTTGGTTTCGTCTCCGATCTCCTGGGCAAAGCGGCGATCCTCAAGGGCAGGCTCAAGAGGTCGGCGGAGAAGTTGTTTGCCGTTGGTAAGTTTTCAGTTCTCATCGCAGCCGTAGTTGTGTTCATCGTTTGGGACAACCCCAGATGGGCCATTCCGATCAGGACGGGAGACTTCTTCAACTCCGTGAAACTCACGTTCGAGCATGCCAACGGTCTGTGGATAGGGCGGACGGTGTTCGTCTTGGCAGCCATCGCCCTCGGTGTAGTGGTGTCGCATCTGTGGTGCCGCTATCTGTGTGCGACCGGCGGCGCATTGGCGATTCTGAACAAGCTCGCAGTCTTCCGATACTACCGGACCGCCAATTGCGACGACTGCGAAGATTGCCGCAAGGTCTGCCCGGCAAATACCCGGCCAGCGGAGACGAACTGCAACAATTGTGGAGACTGTGGGAAGGTCTGCCCGACCAACGCAATCAAGCTGGGACGTACGCGGGGACATTCACCCGCAGTGAGGAATCAGGGTTCTTTCTGTCAGGAGACATGTCATGAAGTACGGTGCAAGGAATCAGTTGGACGGCGAGGTCATTGAGATCAAGAAGGACGGCGTCATGTGCGAGGTCAAGGTGAAGGTTCCCGCGCAATCGACGATGTGCTCGGTGATGACGCTCGAGTCGTTGGATGACCTAGACATCAAGGAAGGCGACCGGGTCAAGATAATCGCCAAAGCGGTGAACGTGCTTCTGGCTAGAGAGGGATAACGCATCGTCAGTAGTTCATTCTCGATGTCGATCACTCGCGGACCCCGTCGCCTGGCGATACTCGGATCGTTGGGAGGTTGTCTAACCGGACCTGGACCAGTGGGATGCAAAACAATGTCGGGAATGGCTCGAGGCCCGAGGATACGATCACGACCACCTCGGCGGTCAGGACGACGACTACCTCGACGACCTGCGGGAGATCGTCCGCAAGAGGATGTACGAGTCCGACGATTATGCCCCCGTCATGAGCTACTACTGCCCGCTGCCGAATCTGCGGATGAGCGCTGAGCAGGCCCAGGCGGCCATCGAGGACACCAACTGCGCGGTGGTCAACGTCAAGGACGAGTACGGCGATTGGGAAACCGTCCTGGCCTTAGCTGGGGGCGGGATGGACCTGAGTTGGGACATCTGCGAAGCCTACATGCTGCTCGGCTACTTGCCCCCTCTCCACTTCTGCCGCCTGCCTCGATTCGTCGGCTGGAAGCTCACCGCCCATCGCGCCTGGATCATCGCCGGCTGCAACCGCTCGTGTCCCCCGTGTGCGCAGCGAATGCTCGCCGAGGGCGTTAGCGACTACCAGCGCGTGACGTGCTTCCGACTCGCGGTCCAGCTGAAGAAGGCTGGCCTGCCTGAGGACCTCGCCGTCGCCACTCTCAAGGCCTGGGCGGCGAAGAATCGGCCCGCAGGAGAGAAACGCGTCATCACCGAAGATGAGATCCTCGCGCAGGTGACCGGTGCCTATTCCAGGGACTATCGAAGTTGTGGATGCGGGGGCCCCAAGGTTGCCGCGTACTGCGATCCGGATTGCCCGCTGCAAAACGGGCGTCCGGGCAAGCCTGGATGACGACCGAAGCCAGCCATGAAGAAGACAGAAGCGCAATCCGAGCCCGAAAGAGCCCCCATTTGCTGGATGCATGAGGCCATTGCCTACCTCGGCCTCGACCGACTGGGGTTGGCCCGGCCTGACCTTGCCGTGCACCGATTGATCAGAAAAGGCGCCCTACATCCCAGGAAAATCGGCGGACACCTCGCGTTCGACAAGTCTGAGTTGGAGCGCGTGGCGGCCAACGGGGATCAGAAGCGTGGTCGTGGTCGCCCGAGGAAGCTGCCCCATCTCTGAAACCATTCTGCGTGAAAACTGCGTGAAAACAATTGCTGTCAATTAGGTGTTTTTTCCTGAGGTATCAAAAAAACCCCTGGAAACAGGGGTTTCTGTAACTCCCCGATTAGGACTCGAACCTAAAACCTAGCGGTTAACAGCCGCTCGCTCTACCAATTGAGCTATCGGGGATTAGCCGATGCGCGAAGGGCTACCCGCATCGAGCCTATCGCCGGGTATTCTAGCAGGGGAAAACCTGAAGTCAAACCGGCACGACACGACCCCCGGCCAATCGCGCTGGTGGCCGGTCTCTTGCGAGGCCCAGGCGGGCAAGTCATAATAGATGGTATCGGTTGGTGTGGGCGGTTTCTGGTGCGAGCCACCCCAGGGCGATGTCAAGCGGGTGTTGTCTGGAGCGACCTTCTCTGTTGATGGCTTCGGGTGCGGTCCAGGGCTGGCGGGACGTTGAATTGACTACACGACGGATCATGATGCTTGCGGGCGTGGTGATCGGCGCAGCGTGTCCCTTCGTTGCAGCGCAGCCGGCGGACATGAGCATCGACTATGAACGGATCCGCGCGCGGGTCGCGCAGGAGAACCTCTCCGAGACGGAAGTGGCTCGGGTGCTGGAGACCCTTTCACCGGAACAGGTCGTCAGGCTGATCGAGGATAGCGAACGCATCAAGTCACGGGCCAAGACGCGATTGACCCTGGCCGAACGATTCGGGCGGACGTTGCTCAATCCATGGGTTGCGTTCGGGTTTCTCGCGCAGTTCGCGTTCATGATGCGCTTTGTAGTACAACTCATCGCCAGTGAACGGAAGAAGCGAAGCTACGTACCGGTGGCTTTCTGGTACTTATCCTTGGTCGGCGGGGTGATGCTGTTTGTTTATGCGTTGAGACTTCGTGATCCCGTGTTCGTTCTCGGACAGGGGTTGGGTTGCTTTATCTACGTTCGGAACTTGGTGCTGATTTACAGGCGCAAGGGGGCGTACCTCGAGCTGCAGGCCGCGCGCCGCCGGCGCAATCTGCAACGCGAGCGTGGAGGCGGTGGTGAGGGGGGCGCATCCGCTTCTCTGGGTTGCCCACCGCCGAAGACAACAGAGTGAGGGTTGATGCCAGATGTCCGCCACGGGTTCACACAACTTCGGTCTCTCGGTCGTAATCCCGATCTACGACGAAGCGGACAACGTACAGCCGCTGGTCGAGGATATCCTGCGGGAAGTGTCGGCTTTAGACATGAGTTTCGAGATAATCCTGGTCAACGACGGGAGCCGCGACGGCAGTGGCGAGCGGCTCGATGCCGCCGCCAAGGCTCACCCGGAGGTCAAGGTCATCCACTTCGCCCACAACTGCGGGCAGACCCTGGCTTTGGCGGCCGGGATGCACGAGGCCCAAGGCCGTACCATCGTCTGCATGGACGGCGATCGGCAGAACGACCCCGCCGATATCGGGCCTTTGGTCGAGAAGCTCGACGAGGGGTACGCCTGCGTGAGCGGGTGGCGTCAGGACCGCCGGGACACCGGACTCCGGCAATTCGTCTCGCGGGTTGCCAACACGATCGTGGGCCGCATCACGGGCGTTGACGTGCATGATCTGGGTTGCACGCTGAAGGCCTACCGGGCCGACGCCCTCGAACCGCGCGAGTTGTTCGGGGAAATGCACCGCTTCCTGGCGCCCTACGTGGCTGCCCGGGGCGGCAGGGTCGCCGAAATGGTCGTCAGACACCATCCGCGGACTGCCGGCGTGAGCAAGTACGGGATGGGGCGGATTGCCCGTGTTGTGGCGGACATGCTGCTGATCCAGGTTCTATTCCAGTACCGCACGCGCCCGTCGCACCTGCTGGCGAAAATGGCCCAGTACATGGTCGTCTCCGGCGGGACCCTGTTCGTGCTGGGCCTTCTAATGGACCTGGTGCTGGACACATCTCTGTGGTCCTTGGGCTTCATGGCCGCGCTGGTGACCGGCGTGGGGGCGTGCGTGCTGTTGGCTGTGGGCGTGTGCTGTGAACTGGTGATGCGAAACCGCTACTTACTCGGCGACCGACTCCAATGGGTGGTCGCTCGCCGGGTCAATTTCGATTCGTCCAGGGACGATCCGGCATAGATACGATTATGGGTCGAAGTCGTTGGGAGGTGTATCCTTTGGTCCACAACGGGGATATGATTAGGGGAGGGCTGGAGGGGCAGGGTGGTAGGTGAGCGGTTGGCGGATGTTCCCGGTAGGGTGAGTCCGCGGGGCGTCTTTATGCGGTGACTATGGTCGTTTATCGCCGTCGTTATCGAGCGGATCTCGACTTGCCTGGACAAGGGCGTATTCGATGGTATGGGTTTGTTATCCTGACGATATCTAGGCCTGGGGCTTGGCTCTGAGGGAGCAAGGTACCGCAGGACTGTGGCGGAGTGAGTGACTGATGGCCGGAACACGAGGTGGACAGGGCAGCCGCGGGGGAAGCCGAACCAAAAAGAACAGTGCGTGCAGCTTCTGCGGAAAAAGCCAGCGCGACACCGGCCCAATGGTTGAGGGTCCCAGGGACGTTTACATCTGCAAGGCCTGCGTCGAGTTGTGCCACAACATAATCCGTCAGGAGATGCGCAAAGCGGCGACCGGGCGGAAGACCTTTGGCGCGCCGTTCAAGCCTCGCGAGATGAAGAAGTTTCTCGACGACTACGTCATCGGGCAGGAGTCGGCCAAGAAGGCGGTGTCCGTCGCCGTGTACAACCACTACCGCCGGCTCGAACACGTCGACGCAGCCGACAAGGACGACATCGAGCTCGACAAGTCCAACGTGCTCGTTGTCGGTCCGACGGGCGCGGGCAAGACCCTGCTCGCCCGGACGTTGTCACGCATGCTCAATGTGCCTTTTGCAATCGGCGACGCGACCACGCTGACTGAAGCCGGCTATGTGGGCGAGGATGTCGAAAACGTCCTGCTGCGCCTGCTGCAGAACGCGGATTTCGACCTGGATCTTGCGCAGCGCGGCATTATCTACATCGATGAGATCGATAAGGTGGGGCGGACGACGCAGAACGTCAGTATCACGCGCGATGTCTCCGGCGAAGGCGTTCAGCAGGCCCTGCTGAAGATGCTCGAGGGCACGGTGTCGAACATCCCACCGCAGGGCGGACGCAAACATCCCGAGCAGCAGTACATTCAGATGGACACGACGAACGTCCTGTTCATCTGCGGCGGCACGTTTGTCGGGTTAACGGACATCATCAGGCGACGAATCGGCAAATCCGCCATCGGGTTCGCCAACGAGGCGGCGTCGCACGAAACCGCCCGGGCGGAGGGCGAACTCCTCGCCCAGGTCACACCGGAAGACCTGGTCGAGTACGGCATGATCCCCGAGTTAGTGGGGAGGCTTCCGGTCATCACGACCCTCGAGCCGTTGGACGTAGCGACGCTCGTGCGTATCTTGACCGAACCGGCCAACGCCCTCGTGAAGCAATACCGCAAGTTCTTCGAGTTCGAGGGGTGTGAGTTGGAGTTCGCCGACGAGGCGTTGGAGCTCATCGCCGAACGGGCTCTCGAACGGGACACGGGGGCTCGCGCTCTCCGTTCCGTGCTTGAGGAAACCATGCTCGACGTCATGTTCGATCTGCCCGACCGCAAGGGATCGGGAACCTACCTGGTCAACGAGGCGGTCGTGCGTGGCGAGGCATCTCTGCTTGCGCCCAAGAAGACCCGCCGCCGCCGCGAATCCGCGTGACGCATCCGCAGAGCCGGTTCTGTCATCCCGGCACGGACGGCAAGCAAGGTCCGATAATTTTCTCTCGTCCGGACCCGGGCAACTTGCCCGTCAATCGGATATCCTTAACGAGCCGGGCTGTGCGCGACGATATGTCCCGTACGGACACGCTAGCAACGGAGCTTCGGTTGCTACCGGTCTAAGTTCTTGTGGGTGCTATGGCGATCTCCATTTTATGTCCTAATCTGCGTTGCCGAACCGTCCTGTTGGTTCCAGATGGGGTACGCGGCAAGAAGGTCCGCTGCAGCCAGTGCGGAACCTCCTTTCTCGTTCCCGCGTCAAGCTCGTCACCCAAGGGCGTGGGTGCCAAGCAGGGGGATTCCGAGTCTCCACCGGGCGACAAGAAGTAAGGACTTCGTCCCATCCGCTTGTCAGTTCGTCCCCGACGGCCTGCGCAGCAACTCGTAGGAAACAAGACGTGCCAAACCCGGGCGACGGGTTCACCCCGACCGCCGCACCCGGTACTTCGACCGGAGTCTCGATTCAGCAAGCCGGTTCGTCCCAGCGCATGTTGGTGATGCGCTCGCGCACAGCCGATATGCGTCGCCAATGTGTGCCGTCCCAGAAGACATGCCCACAATCCGCGCAGCGGAAGAACTCCCGGGCCCACATCAGACTGCGGGCAGGCACCTCGTCGGCGACCTCGTCCCTGGAGACTGAAGCAAGCTCGCCGTTGCAGAGGGTGCAACGGGCATCGCTGACGGTCAGACGCAGGGCGCGGACAACATACTCAACCTGATCGAGCAGTCTCAGACCACGCGGCAAAGCCACCGCCCGAATTCGACTGGTGGTAAACACGCGACGCTCGAGCAACTTGCCGTCAGACGTGATGACAACGCGGTGCTGAGCGAGCGCAAGATCGACGAGTTCCTGGTCGCCGACACCCTCACGGTAGAAAGCGTCGCAACCGATGGCACGGAGCCAGCGAGCCAAACCGCCACACATGGCATCGCAGGCCAGTCGCAAGGAAGTATCCCTCCTGGCAGCCCGTGGTGAAACTACGGGTTGCCGAAGGCGCCCCCGAAACCGAGCCGCGACCGTAAGGGAGCGGAGGCGCAGGAAATATCGCCCGGAGCGTAACCGCTTCCTGACGGGCGCGGCTCGGTTCTGGAGGCACCCTCGACAACCCGCAGTTTCACGTGTGCCGGAGCTCTAGGGCTTCATGTCCAAGACGCGCACCAGGAAGCCCCACTGGTCGGTCACCTCCTCGATACGCTTAGCGGTCGGTTTCCCGGCGCCGTGTCCGGCTTTGGTCTCGATGCGGATCAACGTCGGCGCCGGACCGCCCTGAGCTTCCTGCAGCGCCGCCGTGAACTTGAAGCTGTGCGCCGGCACCACCCGGTCGTCGTGATCCGCGGTGGTGATCAACGTCGCGGGATAGTGCGTCCCGGACTTCAGATTGTGCAACGGCGAATAAGCGTGAAGGGCCTTGAATTCCTCGGGGTCGGCCGCGGACCCGTAGTCGGAAATCCAGAACTTGCCGATGGTGAACTCCTGGAAACGGAGCATGTCCGTTACAGGGACCGCGGCCACGACCGCGCCGAAGAGCTTCGGGCGCTGGATCATGCAGGCGGTGACCAGCAGACCGCCGTTGCTTCCACCACCGATGGCCAGCTTCGCCGGACGGGTGTACTTGTTGTCGATCAGCCACTCGCCCGCGGCGATGAAGTCATCGAACGCGTTCTGCCGGTTCAGCTTGATGGCGGCCTCGTGCCACTCTTTCCCGTACTCCCCGCCGCCGCGGATGCTGGGCATGGCGAACACGCCGCCCATCTCCATCCAGGTCAGGAGGCTGACCGAGAAGAACGGGGTCGAGGCCACGTTGAACCCACCGTAACCATAGAGGTAGGTGGGGTTGCCGCCGTCGAGCTCGAGCCCCTTCCTGTGCGTAATGAACATGGGCACGCGTGTGCCGTCCTTGCTGTTGTAGAAGACCTGCGTGCTCACGTAATCGTCTGGATTGAAGTCCACCATCGGCTCGCGGTACACGGTGCTTTCGCCGGTTTGCATGTCGTAATGGTAGATGGTTCCCGGGGTGCTGAAGCCGATGAATGCGTAGAAGGTCTCCGTGTCGCTTCTCTCCCCGCCGAATCCACCCGCAGTGCACAAACCGGGAAGTTCCACCTCGCGCACGAACTTGCCCTGCAGGTCGAACATCTTCACCTGGCTGTGGGCGTCCTTCAGATAGATAGCCACGAACATGTCGTTGACCAGGTTGACCCCGCGGAGCGTTTGATCGGCCTGGGGAATGACCTCGCCCCATACGGCACGCTCGGGGTGGTCCGTGTCGATGGCGATGACCCGTCCGCGCGGGGCCTCGAGATCAGTACGGAACCAGAACACCGGTCCGTCGTTATCAATGAACGAGTAGCGGGCCTCAAACTCGCCAATCAACTCGACGATGGGTGAGTCGGCCGCGGTCAAGTCCTTGTAGAACAGCAAGTTGCTGCGTTCGGACGCCTTTTGGATCGAGATAATCAGGTAGTGACCGTCGTCGGTCACGCCGGCGGAAAGGCTCCAGTCGTCATGGTCCGGGCGCTCGTACACCAACGTGTCAGCGGACTGCGGATCACCGATGCGGTGGTAGCAGATTCTCTGGCCGCGGTTGGCCTGTTGCAACTCCGCACCCGCTTCCGGTTCGTCGTATCGGCTGTAGTAAAAGCCGTTGCCGTCCCGGGCCCACGAGGCGCCGGTGAACTTGGTCCATTCGAGGTGGTCGGATAGGTCCTCACCGGTCTCGACGTCGCGGACATACCATTCTTGCCAGTCCGAGCCGGCGGTAGACAGGCTGTAAGCCATCCGCTTGCCGTCGTCGCTGATTCCGATCCCCGAGAGCGAGACCGTTCCGTCTTCGGACAGCGTGTTGGGGTCCAGCAGCACTCTCGGTTCGCCGTAGAGTGAGTCCACCGTGTACAGGACGTACTGGTTCTGCAATCCATCGTTCTTGTGGTAGAAGTAGCGACCGCCGCGTTTGAAAGGCCTGCCGTATTTCTCGTAGTCCCACAGCCCGGTCAGCCGCGTGTTGATCCGCCGCCGGCTGGGAATCTGCTCGAGATAGCCGAAAGTCAATTCATTCTGGGCTTCGATCCACGCCCGCGTGTCCGGTGCGTCGGGATCTTCCAGCCAACGATAGGGGTCCGCCACCTCCACGCCATGATAGGTGTCTACTTGGTCGACCTTGTGCGCTTGGGGATACACGAGCGGGGCCTGTGTACACCCGACCAGAAGCGCGGTCGCCGCTGTCAGCACACTCAGCTTCCTGATATGATCCATAACCGTCTCCTCGAAATCCACACGACTCCTACGGCGCAGACCCCATCGTCCGATAGGGTCGCAGTGCGACTGCGCCGGGTGGCAACCGCCCTGACACGCGGACATTGTGACCGTTCCCGGACTACGGGGCAAGTGTGACGTACGGGCGTCCACAGCTTCCTACAGCCCGCACAATGGAAAAAAACGCCTTGCATCCACAAACCATTTGCACATCGACCCGCATGAATCGTAGGGTTTCTCGGAGGGTGAGACCAACACGTCACACCGGCAAGACGCACACGCGACGACTTGCCGGCGGAATGCAGGCCCGCCGCCTCGATGGAGTCGGGGTGCGTCCAGACGAGCGCATCGGCCGGAGTGGTCTTTGCCTTCCACGATGACCAGGGAACCCACGATTCCGCCTACCGAGCATGGTGGATCGGGTCGTACTGTCGTTTTTCATTGGGCGGGCCAAGAGAACGCCGTTTCGTTCTCAACCAGGAGGTGAAAGAGATGTCGCATCGGAATCAACGACCCCCACCCGACGCCAAGCGGCGCGCGGTGGTGGCGGTACAGGTCGCGGTCATGGGCACCGCGCTTATCGGCTTTGCTGCGTTGGCGATCGACGTGGGGGCAATGTACGACGCCAAGGGCGAACTCCAGCGCACAGCGGACGCGGCGGCCATGGCGGCGGCGGCGATGTTGGGCGACTACGACGAAACCACCGCCCGAGACACCGCCGAGGAGTATGTTCTCTGCAATCCCGTTCTCGGACAGGCGGTGGCGTTCGCCAAGGCGAACGACGTCACCTTCTATCGCGCGGTGCTCAATGACCAGGGCCAATACGATCTGCACACCGACGGGAATGCCAACTCCGTCGGCGTGATCTTGAACCACAATCTGCCTCTATATTTCGCGGGCATCTTCGGTCGGACCAGTGCCAACGTGTCGACCACCGCGGTCGCCATGCTGATTCCCCGTGACATCGCCGTGGTCGCCGACTTGTCCGGCTCGCACAACGACGACAGCGAGTTGCGCCATTACAAAACCACCACGATCAACCTCCACGAGGCGTGGGGTGGTTTCCTCGGCGGGATCGATGACGGCGACGATTCGGTGTGGGTTGGCGACGAGTTTGCCGACGAGGAACAGATGGCCGGACCGGCCTGGGGCTTCTTCAAGGAACTGGGCTACGGCACCGTCGGCATCGATGCCTCCTACGACCCTACCGCCGATGCGGGTCTGATACACTTGCCCAAGTATTCCGACTGGAACCATGCGCCTCTGGAAGCCTGCTTGGCAGCTCAGGGGTACATCCCCGAGGAGGTCGATGCCATTATGGCGGACGCCCACGACTCGGACGGCGCCTGGGACGAGCGCGTAGCTGCCGCGCTGGGGCTCGCCCGATGGTACAGCGGGATGCCCGGCGGGCTTTGGGAGCAAATGGGCATCGATCCGGCGGACGCGGGCAACGGGAACGACTGGGTCGGCAGCGGAGAGTTGAGCTGGCATGAGACCTTCGGCGAACGTTCCATCAGCGACTCGAAAACCGTTTGGAGGGACTACATCAACAGTTACATGAGCGCAACGTGGACGCAGATGTACCACGCCAACAACGACTTCCGCTATCGGTTCGGCGTCAAGACGTTCACCAACTACTTGACGGAAAGGCGGCCGAGCAATTCGCAAACGCCCGAGTTCGCCAACACGCGTCAGCAGCCCATGCAGAGCGTCAAGGAAGCGACCGACCAATTGGTCGCGACCATAGATGCGCTCGAGAGCCAAGATCAGTTGTCCCTGGAGATTTACGGTACCCGCGGGCGGCACGAAATCGATCTCACCGAGAACTACAGCGCGGTGAGCACTCGCCTGAACGCGATGCAGGCCGGGTATTACGATGCATGGACCAACATGGGTGCTGGTATCCTTCGCGCCAGGGAGGAACTCGCCAGCGACCGCGCCAGGGGGAGCGCGCGCAAGGTGATCTTCCTGCTCACCGACGGCTATGCCAACGTCCCCAGTGAGTACGGCGACGGTGGTGATTACACCGGCGGTCCGATTTACGCCAAGGACGAGGCTGAACTGGCGGCTGCCGAGGGCATCCAGGTATTCTGCGTGAGTGTCGGATCGTACTGCGACACGAGTCTGATGGACTACATCGCCGACGTCGGCGGCGGCCAGCACCTCGCGGCGTCGGGCGCCACCAGCGCCGAGATGAGCGCGCAGTTGAACGAGATTTTCCGGCATCTGGGCGGAAGTCGCCCTGTGGAGTTAATCAGGTAGCCGGCGGGGTCGGCGTCGTCCCCCGCGCGGTTCGGGCAACGCGGGCGGGGGCTTGGGTCGGTCGATCCGGGATCGAATGTTGTTTGGCCCGACGGTCCGCCGCCGGTTTCGCAACCGACGGGGGACCGTGTTATGCGCCGCCAGGAGACGTTGACAGTTATCATCCTCGGCGGATACTCTGCAACCAGTATGGGGGCAATCCGGGCGAACCCGTCGGGCGGGCTCGTGCGGGTTTCCCCAAGCAGTCTCTTGCTCGCCATTGCGGCGGAGGAGCTTGGACGTGCAGACGCTTCGCGCCGTTTCAACCACCGCGTCCGCCGGGCTGGTCTTGCTCGCCGGGTGTGGTTTGGGGGGGGCGTGGTGTACCGTCAAGGTTACACCCCAAGACGCCCGGTTTCCAATCGCCTCGGCGACATTCGCCGCCGATGAGACCTACTGTGTTTCGCGCATCGCCGGCGGGCAGACGAGTTCGAGTTCGGGGACGTACCGCTGGACAGGATTCAAACTGATCCTCGCGCCGGAAGGCACGTCCTCACAGACCTACTCCGGGTATCTCAGGCTCGATGGAAAACTGGTTCTCGCCCACGGCTCGGGCAAAGCCAAGGTCACCGCCGTTCTGGAAAAACAAAAGGACGAGCGAACCCCATTGCCGCCGTAGGTGCTCAATGGGCTTTCTCGGTAGCGCGCCGGAGCGCGGCGGAGCGCGGCGGCGGTTCTGAGGAGTTGTGAGGGATCGGATGAGTAGTCACCCACCCTCGGCGATCATTTGCCTCGACCTGGATGGAACCTGCGTGGAGCACGACCCCACCCACGCGTGGTTCTCCGAAATGGTCGCCGCCCAGATCAACGCAGCCGTGCGTCATGGAGCCGCCTGGTGTACCAACTCGGGACGCAACGCGCACAACCAGCACGGCATGATCCAAGCCTGCCGCGCGCTGAGCGTTCCGCCCTTCGCGATTCTGGCCAACGAGTGCTACATCTACGACGTCCATCCGGTAACCTGCGCCATGCGCCCGCGCCAGCCCTATAACAACCTGTCGAAACAAAAGGCGCTGGATATGATCCCGCGGGTGAAAGAGGTGCTGGGCCAGCACCTGGCTGCGCTCGAGGCGGACTTCGCCGTGGCGGAGTATTTTCCCTCCACGGAGTTCGTGGGCTGGTTGCTGGACGAAACCGCCGATCCAGTGGTCTTTGCCCGGCGCGTCAGAACGTTGCTGGCGCCGATGGGCGACACGCAGGTGTTACGCAACGGGCAGTGGGTGGTCATTTCACACGCCGAGTTCGGCAAGGGCAAGGTGTTGACCGAGGCGGCCCGGGGGTTGGGCGTTCCGCGCGAGCGGATTCTCGCGATTGGGGATTGGCACAACGACCTGGACATGCTCGACGGGCGTTGTACGGGCTATGTGGGCTGTCCCGCCGACGCCGATGCCGAAGTGAGAGCGGTCGTCCGGCACGCCGGCGGATGGATCGCGGACGAGCCCGGGCCCGCCGGAACGTGTACGCTGCTACGCCGGTTCGTCAATGAGCTACTGGTGTAGCCGAGTCTGCCCTTGAATCAGCACAATTACGCACAGAAGTCGGCACTGTCTTGCACCGTAGGGGATTGTGTTCGCTGAGTGTGTATGCCTATAATGAACACAGGCTCCGCAAACAGCCTCAACTGGAGGTAGGAGATGGCGGTGCGCTCGCTCGACGTTGTATCTGTGGGACCAATTCTGTTGTGGGTCTTTCTCGCGTGTGCAGTACCGAGTCACGCGCAGCCGGCGTCGTCCGGCTCCGCGGATGTCGCGGCGGGCAATGGTGCCGCACAGACCGCGGCGTTTACCCCATCGAACGGACCAGCGCCTTCAACCGAACATGGCGCTGATACGGGCCACAGGGAAGAGATGAAGGATGCTTACCTTCCCTGGACTCCACAGGCGTCCGCTGTGCCACCCCAGTGTCGCACCACCTGGACTGTTGGACCGTACACCAGTGTCCAGGTCAACGTGAACGAGTTCGGATACAACATCCCCGGCGACGCAGCCAACGAACCGTCCATCGCGGTCGATCCCACCGACCCCGGCCGCTTGGCGATTGGCTGGCGGCAGTTCGACACCGTGGAATCCAACTTCCGCCAGGCCGGCTGGGGGTATAGCAGTGATGGCGGGCACACGTGGATCTTTCCCGGCGTGCTGGAGTCGGGCATCTTCCGTTCCGACCCCGTTTTGGACACAGATGCCCAGGGCACTTTCTACTACTACAGCTTGTCGCACGAGGTCTACGACTGGGGTTGCGAGCTGTTCAAATCCACCGATGGCGGCGTCACGTGGACCGGTCCCGTCTCGGCCCTGGGCGGCGACAAGGCTTGGATGGCCATCGACCGCACCAACGGCGCCGGGAGCGGTACCATCTACTTCACCTGGAATGTGGCGTTCACCTGCTGCGAGGACGTGGATTTCGCCCGTTCGACCGACGGCGGGGCCACCACCCCGCCAGGGCAGAAACTGCCCGCAGACCTCCACTGGGGCACGATCAGCGTCGGTCCCGATGGCGAACTGTACGTGGCGGGTGAAGGTTTCTATGTAGCCAAGTCTACAAACGCGCAGTATGCCGAGGAAACGCCGGTGTTCGATTTCGTGACCAACGTCGATCTCGGCGGAAGCGTCGGGTTCGCCTCCGGTCCGAATCCCGGCGGGCTCCTCGGGCAAGTCTGGGTGGCCACCGACCACTCCGACGGTCCCAGCCGCGGCAATGTCTACCTGCTTTGCTCGGTCGATCCAATCGGTGACGATCCGCTGGACGTGATGTTCGCCCGCAGCGTGGACGGCGGAGTCACCTGGAGCAGCCCGGTCCGCGTCAACGACGACCCGGCTGACAACGGCGCCTGGCAGTGGTTCGGAACCATGGCGGTTGCTCCCGGCGGTCGCATCGACGTCATCTGGAACGACACGCGCAGTGACCCGGGCGGCTACGACTCCGAACTCTACTACGCCTGGTCCGAAGACGCCGGTGAGACCTGGTCCGCCAACGTGGCGGCGAGCCCGGTGTTCGACCCGCACCTGGGCTGGCCTCAGCAGAACAAGCTCGGCGATTACTACGACATGGTCTCCGACGATCTGGGAGCCAACGTAGCCTATGCCGCGACGTTCAACGGCGAGCAGGATGTCTACTTCCTGCGCATCGGGACGTTCGACTGCAACGGGAACCAGATCGACGACGAGAACGATATTGCCGCGGGCACCAGCGAGGACTGCAACAGCAACGGCGTCCCGGACGATTGTGAGCCGGACTGCAACACCAACGGCGTGGCGGACAGTTGCGACCTCGCCGGCGGCACCAGTGCGGACTGCAACAGCAACAGCGTTCCCGACGAGTGTGAACCTCAAGAGGACTGCAATTCCAACGGCGTGCAGGACATCTGTGATCTCACCGGCGGCACCAGTACGGACTGTACGGGCAACGGTACGCCCGATGAGTGCGAACCGGACTGCAACACCAACGGCATGGCGGACAGTTGCGACTTCGCCGGCGGCACCAGTGCGGACTGCAATGTGAACGGAATTCCCGACGAGTGTGACATAGGCGCGGGGACCTCCTCCGACGCGGACTTCAACGGGATCCCCGACGAGTGCCGAGCCTACGTCGACGACGACGCGCCCGGCGATCCCGGGGCGGGCGACCCGACGATCAGTGATCCGGCCGAGGATGGCTCTGCGGAGCATCCTTTCGATGCCGTCCAAGAGGCTATCGACGCGAGCATCGGCGGTGGTGAAGTGATCGTGCTCGACGGGGGCTATTCCGGAGATGGCAACAGGAACCTCGACTTCGACGGTAAGGGAATCACAGTTCACAGTGCGAATGGGCCGGACAACTGCACCATCGACTGCGAGGGTGAGGACGAGGGGTGCGCGTTCTTGTTCCTCAGCGGTGAAACGGGTACGTCCGTCGTGGATGGTTTCACCCTAAGGAACGGAAATACGAGCCACGGCGGCGGCATCCGCTGCTGCGCCTCCCGCCCGACGATCACCAACTGCACCATCAGCGGGAACACGGCGGGCGTTGGCGGCGGCATCTACTGCTCTTCGGCTAGCAGTCTGTCGGACTTGAGATCCGCCTCTCCGACGCGCCGATCCGTCTCCGCTCGCACGGAATCGTCCAACTGGTGAGCGCAGGTGATTTGATGATCGGAACTCGGCGGCGACTTGTCGTTT
>Ga0190284_1000638_pt1 | contig 18770 bp, 14 predicted proteins | sample 48691812_MG_FD_161668 | JGI IMG/M metagenome (GOLD analysis project Ga0190284, IMG submission 161668) | Hydrothermal vent microbial mat bacterial communities from Southern Trench, Guaymas Basin, Mexico - 4869-18-1-2_MG | ecosystem: Environmental > Aquatic > Marine > Hydrothermal vents >...
CTTGGTTTTGTTGTGTATATCATGAGATACGAAATAAGGAGTAACTGGTTTGCGTTTCCTTTACAAATTCGTAGGAAAACAGCAAAAAGAACGCTGTTTCAGGAGTTTTTAACAGGAACTAGCTACTCGACTGAAGCGTAAAAACCGACGTAGATCTCCAACCAATCGTTGTGGTTGCTTACTCAACAACTTCTAATTCAAAGAGATCTGACGCTATGTCCCCACTCATGTATTCTGCAACTGTATCAATTTTGTATTTTCCAAGAGGAGCTTTTGAGGACACTGTAAGCTCAATCCAGCTCGACAGCACTGAACCTGCAGGAACTGTTATTGCACCGTTAAACAGAATTTTTGATATATTCACAGGACCATATGCGTCGAAACGAATTCGGTCGATTATAACGTCATCATTACTTGAGTTCACAAGAGCAATTTTCCACCAAGTCAAGTATCCTCGTCGAGCATAAGGAAGACCATAAACGACATCTAACTGGAAAATTGGAGAAAAATCGATTCCATTTACTGGGTGAAATCCTATCGGACCAATCAGTGTTTCGCCACCATTCGGGTCGATGATCCACAATTCATCTCCATCACTTCCAAACAAGATACCCGAGCTGTTGTGACACAGTCCAGTATAGAGATTTTGCAGGTGACTCAAAATCTCGTACGTTTGCGCGCCAACATTGATTTTTATCAGCCCGTAACCAGTAGGAATATCACCGACGGCATAGAGATTTCCATCTGGAGCAAAATCTAGTGACGGTATATCGAAACCGGAGGGAAGCTCAAATACAACAGTGCCTTGTCCGCTAAACCGGTCAATATCAATGACTTTATTTCCTACGATTCCCAGGATGCATCCAGAACGATCAACAGCTAAGTCGGTACTTTCCATCGACAAGCCAATGTTTATTATCCCGACTTCGAATGCATTACCAGTATCAAGATCAATGGTGTAGAGTCTATAATCCGAGTACAAATTATTCCAAAGGAGGCCATACAGCTTCCCATCGGGATGAAAATTAATTCCCCCATTTACGTAGTCAATCCCCAATGGCCCCACTTCCGTACCAGCTCCGGTCGCTGGATCGATCACGATTAGTACATCCTCAACATTGCAGACTCCATAGAGCACTAGTGCTTCAGCCGAATTCAAATCCCGCCATTCATGGTCTGCGCTGTATCCGAAAAGCGGAATCCAACTTGTGAGAATACAACCAGCTATGGCGACGATTATAACGATTATTACGTTTAGTTTTTTAAGCATAACGAATTTTCCATCCGATACCTTGTGGTTTCGACTGGACCTGATTATGTCAGTCCAGTCACCTCTCATCGCTGCCCTCGTTTCTAAGAAAATCGATTGATCCTCATCTTGGAGTCTCGATTGAGAGTTCGATAGCATAACTGAAGACGAGTTTCTACAGGATCTCATTTGGGACCGACGATCCGATTATAGCAGAGATGATACTCTGCGAACAAGGAACTACGTAGTATATGCAGCAATTACCAACAATCTCACTCTACCTCTCTTCTTGGCAATGGGCTGTCCACGATAATCTCCGAACAATCTTTTGCTGGCTACCAAGAAGAACATTTCGTTACCGGTCCCTTATCCTTCTCGGATAGTTAAAAAGTGAATTCGCAGGATCCGGAGACGTTGGAGGTATGGCTAGAATATAGCCGCGCTCTTAAAGTTGATCCTGTCGCATAAACCCCAATTTCATCGCATATCGATGATTATTGATATTAAGGGGTGTTGTCAATAAACAAGTTACAACGACTCAAAATGGTGAAAATAGGCCAAAAAGGGTTTTTACGAGAGAGTCAAAGTTGATATTAGCCGCGGCAGCAGCTGGGATAGCAACGCTCAGCGCTGTCGCTCTGCGATCCGCTACAGGGTCGATCCGGTCAGCCGCGGCTACGATCTCGGCTTCCGCCTGGCCTTTTCGCCCTAGCCCTCCGACTATTGAGCCCTTTTGCCATGGCTCATCACAGTGGGACAGCTCGCCAACGGGCTGTCCTATTCCTGTTCATTTCGCGATTAGCTTGAACTCGCTGTCACCGCATTCCGGAGGACCCTCGTAGAAACAGAAACCGGAAGCCCCACCATTCACCACCCGGGCTCTCTGTTTGTTTTTCCGAGCGAGTCGGAGAGCGAGTGTGCGCGGGTGCAAACGGGTTTTGGGGCGTTATCGACGGTCAACTGAGAAAACCGCTAGCCACCGACAGCAGCCATCACTCACCTATCCGCCAATTCCACAAACACTTACAATCACCAACCCACACCAACCCATACCCCACCCGTTCACCACCTGTTTGCGACAGCCCCACTTCGGGTCCCCGAGTGATACAGAAAAACAAACGGGCTCGCTGTTTGGGCGAAATGGTGGTTAGTGCATAGCGGTAGGTAGGTTACGCCAAATGCTCGCAGTTCGCAAAGTGTAGCAATCGGTACCGAATGTCGGGAATGCAAAATGGTGAACGGGGTGCAATGCTACGTTGAAGGAGAGATTTTCTGAAATTGATGCCAAAATCATCCGTCAATAACTGAAAAAAAACAAGGAACACTCCGCAGCATTACCCCCGAAGTTATAAGACATAATCAAGAAATCAGATCTGCCTCAAATCGTCATGAAACTGTTCCTTAAAATGGCCGCACACTGAATCCAACGATCGCGAACCCATCAAACAGCGATACTAGCGGGTTTGGGGCACTGAATTGAAATTCGTCCGGCGTAGCCCTATCGTCACTCAGAAAAGCGCGTACACGAACGGCGCGACTGCGCTGGTCTCCGTGAATACGACCAGAAGGCCGAACAGCAGCAACGCGATGACGATCGGCAGCAACCAGTAGCACTTGCGAATCCTCAGGAATTCCCAACACTCTCGCAGCAGGGATTGACTGGCCATCTTGTCCTCCTCAGTATCTCTTGTAGAACCGGTCGCGCGGCTGCGCCGCCTCCGTACGTCTGACCCAGTATGTCGTCACAGCATCGTCGGGCGACAGCGGCAGCAAGGGACCGCTCGCCATTCGCTTCAGCAACCCTACCGGGGTGATAACGAGGTAGTACATCAAAGTCAGCACCACTGTCGTCACCACCAGCCCGATGAGGCGCGATGCCTTCAGCCATCCTCGGTAGACGGGACTCAGCGGGCCCGGCAGGCACAGCAAACCCAGCCCCACGATGGACAGAGCACCGAACACGCAGGGAATAACGACCTTTCCACGCCACAACGCAACGCCACAGAGTAAGCCGAGGAAAAGAAAGGCGACAATCCCGAATCTACGTATCTCCTTCGTGTCAGTCGAGGATGAGGTCATTGCGCCACTCCCTGCCTTCTCTCCACGGAGGCTGCTCGTCCTTGAAGAGTATGAAATCCTCCATCACCAGCGAATCCATCTCCGTTCTCATGAAACACTTGTAGGCATCCTCCGGTGTGCAGACAATCGGCTCTCCGCGGACATTGAAGCTGGTATTGACTACCACCGGACAGCCAGTCAACCGCTCGAACTCACCTATCACATCGTAGTAGTCGGGCTTGTCGCGCCGGTTCACCGTCTGGATCCGCGCCGAGTAGTCCAGGTGCGTCACCGCCGGGATGTCGCTCCGCTCGACTTTCAGACGTTCCAGTATCGACATCCCGTCCTTCGTCGGCTGGGGAAGGCGCCGCTCTTCCTTCACGCCCGCCACCAACAACATGTACGGGCTCGGCCTGTCTAACTCGAAGTACTCGTGCGCCTTCTCTTCGAGCACCGTGGGGGCAAAGGGCCTGAAGGACTCCCTGTACTTGATCTTCAGATTCATCACACTCTGGGTCTCGCCCTTGCGGGGATCTCCAATGATGCTCCTTGCCCCCAGCGCGCGCGGGCCGAACTCCATCCGGCCCGCGAAGTACCCGACGATTTTGCCCTTGGCGATTTCTTCCGCGATCGACCGCGACCGTTCTTTCGGATCGAGTCGATGATACGAATACCCGTTTCTCTCGAGATAGTCCCCGATCCAGTCATCGGGGAACGAAGGACCCAGATACGAACCGCCCTGAGACTCCCAGCCCTCTTCCCGTTCCCTCTCGTTTCCCAGGAAACGGTGCCAAACGGAAAGGGCTGCTCCCAGCGCGCCGCCTGCATCGCCAGCAGCGGGCTGGATCCAGATATCCTCGAATGGCCCCTCCCTGAGCACGCACCCGTTGGCCACACAATTGAGGGCGACTCCCCCTGCGAGACAGAGGTACTTCTGCCTGGTCTCGGCATGCACATGCCGCACCATTCGCATGACGATCTCTTCAGTGACGGCCTGAATGCTGGCAGCAATATCCATCTCCCGTTGCGTGATTCTACTCTCGGGCTTGCGGGAAGGACCGCCGAATAACCTCGAGAACCGACGATTGGTCATGCGCATGCCGCCGAGGAAGTCGAAATACAACATGTTCAGTCGCAACGAACCGTCATCCTTCAGATCGATCAGTTCTCGAAGAATCACATCCTTGTAGCGAGGGACCCCGTACGGGGCAAGTCCCATCAGCTTGTATTCCCCGGAATTGACCTTGAAGCCGGTGAAGTAGGTGAACGCCGAGTATAGCAGTCCTACGGAATCCGGAAAATGCAGTTCTCTCATGAGTTGCAGGTCTTTGCCACGGCCGATTCCGAAGCTCGCCGTCGCCCATTCGCCCACCCCGTCCATCGTCAGTATGGCAGCTTCTTCGAACGGGGAAGGGTAGAACGCCGATGCGGCGTGAGCTTCGTGGTGCTCTGTGAAGAGCACGTCCCCCTTATAGCCGATCTCCCGCTGAACAACCTTCGGAATATGCAGCTTCCTGCCGAGCCACAGCGGCATCGCCTTCAGCCAAGATCGGAGTCCCCGAGGCGCTACGGTCAGGTAGCTCATCAGGAGCCGCTCGAATGTCAGCAGCGGCTTGTCGTAGAAAACCACGTGGTCGAGATCGTCCAGAGAAAGCCCGCCTTCGTCCAGGCAGTACGCTATCGCGTGACCCGGGAATCTCGGATCGTGCTTGGCGCGGGAGAATCGCTCCTCCTGCGCGGCCGCGGAGACCTTCCCGTCCTGCACCAGGCAGGCCGCGCTGTCATGGTAGAATGCGGATATCCCCAGGATGTTCAATGCATTTCACTCCAGATGTCCTCGAGCCACGACATCTTATCGTCAGAGGATAGGACTTTCAATCCCCTCCGTCAATTTCGAAGCGTGCCAGGTCCTCACCTCTATCACGAACTGGGCGATGAAACCGGCCGGAATGAGAAGAGAATCTGAGAATTAATGGCATTAGATCCGAAAAAGACGTACTCCCGATCGGAATGACCTCTCCTCCGAGGCAGAAATGAGACAAAAGTGCCGGAAAGCCTGAACCCGGAGCGTATCTCCTCCACAAAGTGCCGAGCCGTCTCGTCGTTGACCTGGCGCCGCTCTTCGGATCTGGCTATTAGGCGGCGGGTTTTCCTTCCGGCGGTCCCCGTTCCTTCTCCGCGATGTGCCTGAGTATTTTGTATCTTGGGGTAAAAATTCTGGTATACACATTTTCATATAAAAATGTCAATACGATAGAAACATACCATGTTCGCTTGTGGACGTCCACGTCGTCAGTCACCAACTCTATAGTCTCCCGATTCGGACGAGGCTGGCAACTAGTTATTCAGCATGGTAGCTACCTACGCATCTAGACCAGACTTCCCAGCTACTCGCTGAGCCACGCCGCCAGAGCTTCAGCCGCCACCAGATTGCCTCTGACATTCCAATGAGTGTCACGGAGTTTGTATGTCACACCGCCGCGTTGCGCGGAACGTATGGGCTCGAGGAGATCCAAATAAGCGATCTCGTTGTTTTCAAGGAATCTCTTGATTCGCCGATTCGGCGCGTCTCGATCGAACAATCGCGGTGCCTTGGAGTATGCGGCGACGGCCGTGAAGAGCCGGTCGTTTACTTGATATTCATCAGGTATGAGCGCAACATGGAGCTTCGACCCGATCTCGTCGTGCATCCGAGCCAGTACATCGAAGGTGTACGTGTAGGTTTTTTGAATTGCGGAGAATGCTGGCGATCGCAGTGGGCGCACTGCAAGCTGCATCCGGCCGAGTTCAATGCGGAAGAAGTCCTCGACAGAGAATGTCGGCTGATTCTCGTCGGTCAAGGGCAGGTCCAGCCCGTAGCGTCGTATCGAAAAGAGGCGACGAATCAACGTCGGAAGGTACAGAGAATCGACTGAGAAGATGCTCCGCTCTTCGCGATACTCAATGTCGTTACCGATGAAGAAACACAGCAGCACCAGATCCGGTTCGAATTCTCTGACCTGAGTCCTGTACAGGTAGAGCTGGTCTGTAGGCCCAATAGCCGGAACCGCGAAGTTGTAGACGTCTGTCGGGCTCCGCTCATCAAGCAAGTCGTCGAGAATCGTCAAGAAGTTCGCCTTGTAGGGTACCACGCCGATTCCGAAGGAATCCGCTAGGGCTGCAATTTTCCTTACTCCTCGCACGCGGCGCTTCGAGAACTCCTCGTCGAAGAATCCAAGCGAGTTGAGTCGTTTGTCGTTGAACGTACCGTGAGGCCTTCCCTGGTATTTCTGCAGCACCTCCTCCGCCGATGCGCTCGGAGGCGTCAAGAGCGGAGATATGCTGAAAGAGCCAAGGATCCGCAGAGTAGCTTCCACACATACGATGGAGACGATCAGATTGACCGCAATCAGGTCAGCAAGGCGAATGAACCGCATCACGCCGCGCCGCAGCTTGGGTAGTAGACCGACAACGCTGTACACCAAAGCTCCGCCAGCGAGAGCAAAGCCTAGAGGTCTGCCCCACAAGTTTCCGGTTAGTGCAAAGACTCCGGTACTGATCAAGATTGCCAAGTAGAAAGCGAGACGAACATGGATCCAGATGGAATTGGCCTGAGTAAACTTTGTCGAACACCGAGTCATGCGAATCTCCTCGTCCGAGCCTAGCCAGATCCTATCCGAAAAGCTTTTCGGATAAGCGTTCAAGGTTGACTCTCTCGTAAAAACCCTTTTGGGATCGATTTTGTCAATTTGGGAGGATGTAACCTCTTTATTGACAACACCTCTCAATATCGATAATGGTTGATGTGCGTCAAAAAAGGGGTTTGTGCGACGGAATCAAGGTTCAAAGTTCCCTACGGGTGGAAAAAGGGGCCAGCGATTGTGATTCGGCAACAATCCAGCCAAGTCAGTCGATGTTGGACCCTTTTTCTTGCGCATCTCTTTTGTGCTCTGGCTGCGTTGACATTTTAGATAGCGCCTATTCAGGTTCTTGCCTTTGACGCCGCTGATACAGTTGTACTTTACCCCATGCCCAGCAGCTCATCGCGCCCCTTCGCCGAAGCGTATCCGTCATCGATGCTGATAAGTTCAGCATTCACACGGCTGCGATTGATCGAAGCGTGTACTGCGGGTACCACCAGCTCGATGGAGTCTGCCGCGATGCCATGCGGAACCATCAGGCTGGCGACAAAACCGTTTTCGCTACGAATCAACTGTGGTTTGTACCCGATGACTGGATTGCGACTGCCCTTTATGATGTAGATCGCCAACCCACCCGACAGACTCAGAACCTTCTCAGTCGAGGGAAATCTCTTTTCGTGAAACACCCGACCATCGGCATACTCAACAACCCGCTTCGCGTCAGCAATTTCGGTCCTGATCTGCTCCAATACCCGCTTCAGAAGCTTCTGTCGACTTGAAGGCAGCGTTTCCATATTCAGCCCCTTCTCAAGATGGCTGAGTTCAGCCGTCAATGAAAACTTGCTCGTAAAAACCTTTTTGGCCCAATTTCGCCATTTTGAGTCACTGTAAGTCTTTTATTGACAACACTTCTCAACATCAATAACCATTGATACGCGTCGAAATCGGGGTTTGTACGACAGAATCAATGAAGCGGCAGCCTTCCGGCCCCACTTCAGCAACTGAGGGTAAGGTCTCTTCAGCTTGTCCATCTTCTTCAGCCGACGCGGCATCCATCCCTTGCGAAAATCCTCCCGCCCGAAAACATGTAACTTCTGGCCAAGACGATTGACACGCATCAAAAGACCGGTGAGGATCTTCGCATCGGTGGGCCAGCAGCTGTTTGCTTTCACTGAGGTGCTGTCTATCGTCAGCTTCCTAAAGTCAATTAACTCCTCTTTGAGCACAAACTCAATCTGCTTGTCGAATATCAAATCCCGCGTCGTCTCGCTCACCAGATTCACGTTTTCTATGATCGTGGTCACACCCAGCACGGTCCGTCTGAGACTCTGAAGATAGCCGTACAGGCTCATCGACTCGCGAATAAATCGCCAGGATGTCTTTGATGTCAACGAGCCTCCAGAAATCCGCGGACGATCACTCCATTTCCAGCTGGGAAGGGACACTCGCATCCAGATCCTTCGTGATAGCCTCTATGATTCCGGGCGTAAATTCAGAACTCCTGACATTGTTCGACAAAAGATGACCGGACATTGTATCGACGAACATGAAGAATTCCCTTCAGGAGCGCTTGAGCATCGATCTTCGTGTTGTGACCGCTCTCAAACCGGATAAAATCCACGACGAGCCCGTAGACACGAAGGTCCGCAATTTGTCAATCTGTCCAAACATACGCAACCCGTGTCAGGAGGTCTGAAATTGGGCCAATTCATCTACTTCGTCCAGAATATCTCGAAAGTCGGTCTCAGAAACCGGCAAAATCAAGTTTCCAACCGGAAGTTTTTCTACTATCCTCTCCTGTGTCGCGAATGCTGGCATATTCAACTCCCTTCGCCCATGAAAGATGTTGGATGCTAGCATGTTGCGACACGCATTTTCAAGCGGCTAAACCGCATTCTTAGCCCGGAAACGTTAACGTTAAACCGTGAACAGCTGTCCGAAAATGATTTTTCAGATAGGGTATAGCCAATTAGTTACGCGGATACCAGGCTGTGAGGTCCGTCCAGCTTCCGATCACGGTCAGCTGCGATAGCAGAACAATCATAAGAAGACCAAAAGCTAGAAGCCTTCGGCCTGATGAGCGAGGTAGCTTAGTAGTTATTGTCGTGCACGCCATAAGGACTAGGATCCACTCATAGGGATATTGGAATCTCGAGAGGCCTGCATTAGCAACGATGTGGGCGAAAAACGAGAATCCGAGAAAAATCAGCAGGAGTACGGCGGGAGTCCGTAGCCGCCACGATGCTGCCCCCAGAGACGCCAGAACGAGGAGCAGGAAATGCATTGGGAGGAACACCGCCGAGATTGTCGTCTTTACCGTATGGGAGCAACGTTTGTCCACTAAGTCCCAGCTCGTTGGGAAGTTGACGAGCGGATGTATTAACCTCGGACCGTTCTCCACGAGCTTGTCGAGGATCCAGGCTGGCTGCCGATCCTTGATAATCTGCACGGCAGCTTCTTTGATCTTCAGGTTCGCATATACTCCCGTGTGGTTGCCGGAAATCGGCGGCCGGCCTCTGCGGCCTCGGCTCAGCATCACCGCTTTCTCCCAATGGAACCTCCGCTCCATCCTGAGCCGGACCCCGAGTCCGTAATCCTCTCCTTGATAATTCCCCTCGAAGAGGGGAATACCGTCGCTAAAATCGATCGGAATGAACTGATCGTAGACGCCGTAGTTTCGAAGGGTCCATGGGGCTACGATAAGGACTCCTCCCATCAGAACGGTCAGCCCCAGAAGCACTCTCCGTCGACGAGGTCCAGGCGAGAGCATTCCCACAACTGCGGCAGCTAAGGGAAGAAAGTAGAGCAGCATGGATCTTGTAAGCGCCCCCAAGGCAAGCACTGCACCGCCGGCAAGGCAAAACCAAAACTGCGGTGATCGCATGGCGCAAATGCAGAGATAGATCCCCACCAATACGCACGTAACATAAAGATTCTCTGCGGCGATGCAGAGAGGGAATGTCACGTGCCTTGGGTGGATAGCGATCCAGAGCGCCGCCAACACTCCTATGTTAGGGCTGAAAATTCGGCGAGCGATTGCCCACACGAGGAACAAAGCCAAGGTGCTTAGCCCGACGTTGCCGAGGCGGATGACAAAAAGGTCTCTCTCGGAGATTGCCAGCGGCAAGCCTGCGAATTCGAGTCGCATCAACGACCCATCGTGATTGCCTCCGAACAGCTGTTGAAGTACCGCGATGAAGAATGAATAGGCGGGGCCTCTTGTTTCCACGTATAGCCTGCTATTCGCTATATCTTGCGCTCCCTTGAGGTAGCTTAGACCATCTCCTATCGGCTCCGCATGAGACAGCAGGGCGACGTAAATGACCCTGAGCGACAAGCCAATCGCGATGATGAGGATGATGAAGGCCGCTTCCTTTCGCGAGATCGTCAAATCAGTCTCTACGGACCGCATTTATTGTCGCTCCTCTATCATCCGGGCGATGATGGCCTGTGCTCTGTCGAAATGCTGGAGCCCCCGTTCTAAGTCGCTCTTTTCGGAAAAGCTGGCTTCGGTCTCGATCCAGTCGCGGTAAAATTGTTGATTCCACCGTGAGATCGCTTCTAAATCCTCGATTGTGCCGATAGGTTGATCGCCAACTACGCAGTATACGGGCGTGGTGTGAGACTGCCGCATGAGCTGTGGCTTGACAGGGGAGTTGATCGATTCTCCCCATGTCATGTCCTCACCGGGGTATCCGATGGTTCGCACGCCGATCCATGAGGAGCGAGCGATAGGAACAGAAGTGTTCACGGAAAGGCTCTTGCGGTCCCCGTAGGTTAGGAACGAATCGAACACTTCGCCATTGATGATGATCTGAGCTGCGTGAAAGTCATACTTGGAGACCACTTGAAGGCAAACGCTGAGGTCCGCTGGCGAACTCAGTCGCAGCTCTTCGCCCGGATCACAGCCTCCAATTCTCGCGAAGAGAATCGGTCCGGACGTGGCAAAGGTCCGCCCCCGGCGCACGGCGTCCATCCAGGTATCCCACGTCAACCTGCCAGTGACCTTGGCGTAAAAGCGCGCTCCGTTTGGAAACATGAAGTCCGAACCGGCTACAACGGCAACCCTGAATCCGGCGTTAAGGGTGCGGTACCAGCGCTCGTACTGGAAGGACAGATCACCCATGTTAATCGCTGAGCATTGGCCCAGGCAAACGCTGACTTCGAAACTGTTGCCGCCGCCGCTGTGGGCGAAAGCGAAGTACCCTCCCTGGTCAAGGCAGGTCTGAGCAGCGTCCACGACAAGCGGCGTGTTGTGCGCCACGACCGCATAGCTCTCGTTTCCCGCCGACCCCGGCTCGACGTAGGATTGAAGATCCCAGAAGAGAACGTGCCCCTCAGGATTGGCCCGGAACTCCTCGCCCATATCATAGAGGGTACCGTAGCGCACCGGCTCCGGAGGATGCCACCGGCCGGCGGGAAAGTAGTCGGCGTTCCATCCCCACACGTCTCGTGGAAGACCCTCCTCTCCGACGCCCATCGCGTGGTTTATCAGTACGTCGTATCCTCCCGCCGCCGGCCACCAGGTCATCATGTCGACTAGTGTATCGTGGTCGTACAGAGGATCTCGCCTGGATGGCCGCATATGAAGATGGGCCGTCGCGCAATACCATCCTTGGGATTGTGGATTTGCGATCCGCTTCAGCGGGATAGTGATGTCGTGCTGCCCCGACGACGCTTGGATGGTCTTGCGCGCGACTGCATAGTCAAAGCCCTTCTGCGCCTCAATGGTGACCGCCCCTTCCGGCACCTGAATGTCGCATGACTCCTCAAACAGAAAGACATTTTCCGGGATGGTGAAGAGCATTGGGCTGTCATTCGGTGGAACCGATACTCCGCTCGGACCGAAGACAGCGGCCCATGCGGGTAGAGTTTCGGCGGTATCGGCATCGGCGCAGCGAATCCTGAGCGTGATAGGCCGTCTTGGAGACTGATGCGGATGCTGGTCGAAGAGCCGGCATGACGAACTCAACCCCAGGCAAAGGACCGAGAGAATCACGCAAAAAGCGGCGCGCATTGGTGCCACCTCGATGTGCTGGAGATATCAAGTAACGAGATGCTACACAACATCGTTGCGGGTTGCCTATAGCCGGTGCTTTGCTTGGTGACTTCGAGACTGAAGTCGAAGCAGTCGAGCACCCAGCCCACCTTCTTGACGGCGGGCACGCGTACGGACAAACCGTAAGACGCCTTCCTCGCCCCAGGAAGGACGGCCTTCCATTCGCCGACCTCAGCAATCTTGGGTCGCCGCAAACGCGACAGGAAGTCAAAAGGCGTCCCTCTCCGCGTTTGCAGCGGCACTGTCTGAAAGTCGAGGCGGACGATAGTGTCCGCACCCTGCTCTCTGATGTAGCGAATTCCAAGTGGTTGGGTGTAACCGTGATCGCCCATGACTGACTCTCCCGCAGAAACCCCTTTTTCAGGAAACATCTACTTTTCTACATAATTTGAGATGTTGACTGCAAAGGAGCTAAAACAACAACTTACGAACATGTGTGGCAAAAAAGACTTTTTACGAGTGAATCAACCCTGAGCATGATGCGCGAACTAACTCTGAGGCAGCGTGCCTAGATCACGAAATACAACACGACACAACATTCCTGTTGCCCGGCACTGCTCCTGCCAGCTTTCGGGCAGGATTAGGGTCAGAAGATTCCAGTTTTCGTTGGCCGCTACGATATCGACCTTGAAGATGAGTGTATCGTCACCATTAGCTGTGGTCAAGAAGTGAGTTCACTCTTTTTAGCCTCGATTTTTACCAAAGAACTTCAGAACCCCGGACACGGTGTAGCAGAAACCACACCAACAGTCGTTTACGCGTCAATCGATCGTTGAGCTGCGAGATAATTTCTGCGACAGACTCCTGAACCAAAGTCAGCCCATACCGACAGAAAATACATGACTCCAGCAGGGAGTTCTCTTCTTGAGCTAACTGCGTCGTGATAAATTCAGAACTCCTGACATTGTTCGACAAAAGATGACCGGACATTGTATCGACGAACATGAAGAATGCCCTTCAGGAGCGCTTGAGCATCGATCTTCGTGTTGTGACCGCTCTCAAACCGGACATGACCCACGACGAGCCCGTAGGCACGAAGGTCCGCAATTTGTCAATCTGTCCAAACATACGCAACCCGTGTCAGGAGGTCTGAATTTCTGCTCCATGTCCGGGGTTCTGGACTTACAGTCGCCTCCAGCGAGGCTGTTACCACCGCAATCAGAATGCGTCCCATTTCTGTGATCTGGCATCGATGTGATCTGGCATCGATAGGTACAGCCGATCTCTTTGATAATGCCGTGAGCACGCAGAAAGCGAAATTTTCGGGACATCTGAGCTGAACGTCTTTTGCGTTCTTTCTGATCGGAGTTCTGTGAGTAAAGTTTTTGGACAATGCAGCGATTCCGAAAACCGTTGATAACGAACTCGCCTGCACCGACAGCCTTGAGAATCGCGACCTCAAATTTAATAATCCTCTATTTTGATGAAAATTCTATCTTCCAACAGCAATAAACCTTATAGGGCAATTAGTTGTATATACCAAATATTCTTCTGGATGTATATTACCAAAAACGAACGGCAGAGGCCCCGTTAGAGACGAATAAAAACCGGCACCAGAACGAACATTCATTGTAGAAATCCAAAGTAATGATTTCTTTTCTATTTTTTTGATAAAATGTAATTCTCTAGCCCGTATGAATCTTGTAGAAGTATTATTGAGAGGAATAATCAATATGTCGTTTGGAGCGATTAGCATTGAAGGAATATCTACAGATTTGGCGCCGTATTCTTCCATATAGTATTGAAACCCCCAGTGTCCTTGAAACCAGATTGTCCTCGTTGCATTTTTATATTCTCTAACAATATCGTGAGCAACTTGACGATTTATATTTGCTAGATTATAATCAGAAATAGTGACTAATATACTAAGTACGGCAGAAAGAATAAATGACAACGCTATACACCAAATCTGTGTAGCTCTTGTTAATTGATCGATTTTCGATATTTTGCGAGAAATAATAATCGCGAGAGCCGGCAACATCGGTAGAAAAGAGCGACCATTTGTGCACCAATTTATAATAATTGAAAATACTAATGTTCCTATTATCCAAAGGAGAAGAAGAAGCGAAAAGGAGCTCTTAGATTGCCAGAAGTCAACAACCGATAAATGGACTATTATGACTCCAATAATTGTAAATAAACTTAGCTCCAGAATATATAACATTTTGGGGCCATCGACATTTGACACTAAAAAGAAATTTAGTCTTTTTAAAAATAATATACTTACAATAACTATAAAAACGTATATAAAAATGTAAAATACAATGGACTTTCTTTTCATGATTAGAGGAATGAAAAAGAGCAACGTTGCAAAACAGCCCCCCATGTACGCAATTCCGATGAAAATATTTTTGTAAATCGTTTCATTAGCAAAATCACCAAAGTCTAAGGCATAATTAGCTGCATTTAAGAAGAGATTTTCATGATATAGTCTAAATGTGACAATCTGATAAAGGATGATAACCGCTATTGGCAGTAAAAAAAAGAGAAACTTATAACTCACCTTTTTTTTAGCGAAATAAGAATACACTATGAGAAGAGGGACAAGGCTAATTCCAAAATATTTGGTCAAGAAACAAAGAGAAATTAATAATACCGAGATAATAAGTTTTATGGAATTGTCGTTATTAAATCCAGATATCCAGAATATTATAGCCCAATTCCAAAATGCAAGCATTAAAACATCACACATGAGAGTCGTACTTGATATCAGAAAAACGGGAGTAAGTAGACTAAAAACAGCAGCAAATATGGGTCGCTTACTATACTTTGACGCAAGAAGATATGTTCCTATATTAGATAAAATAGCGGGTATGATTAACACAAGATGAAGGGTAGTCTCTGAGGAATCAAAAAACGTTTGTATTAACGCTAAGAAATAACAAAAAAATGGTGGATTCTGCATGACTTGAGACATTGGCATGCTGTAATCATACCAGTTCACTGAAAATCCAAAAAAATCAATTGGATTTTCCAATATATGTTGAACAGTCCAGATAAATAACGGGTCATCAATATGATACGCCTTTTTATAGAAAGGTATGATTAATAGAAACGTTAAAATAGATATAAATGCTATATGTATAATCTTACTGTTTCTATAGTGTAAAATCGTTTTCATGGGGTATTGCTTCCTCTCTACGCTGACTCTCCCGCAGAAACCCCTTTTTCAGGAAACATCTACTTTTCTACATAAATCGAGATGTTGACTGCAAAGGAGTTAAAACAACAACTTACGAACATGTGTGGCAAAAAAGACTTTTTACGAGTAAAGAATCCACGCCCAAAGGACGTGGCTTTGGGATTGCTGCCCCCTGGAAGGGGGCTAAACGCAATCCTTTCAAGAATGAAGAAAAAAACACAAAATCCAGGCAGAGCCTCAAACTCTGACCACACCCAGAGGACGTGGTTTTAAAGGCCAAATAAATCTACGTTGTTCAAGAAGCTCTTTTTAATGTACTGTAATGGGACCAGAAAGAATCCCACCGATCCCATTTATTATAAGTTCGCAAGTGTAATATGTTGTCCCCCTCCCGAGACTAGCACATACCACTTCGACACATCCGCGTCTTAACAACCGTTTTGCACACCGCTTCGACTACACCGCTTCCGATGGGGTTTGCCAAGACAATCCGCCAAGCTCCTCAAGAGCTTTCTGGATATTTTACTTTCTAATAAAGACCTGAACAAGCAGAAAAAGGAAACTCTGTGCGTAGCGCCGCCTCAGAGGACATGTCCGGATTGTGTTGCCTTTGGCGTTCCTTCTTGAATTGTCAGGCACAGGCTTCTTCCTCTGGAGGCGCACACACCTTTTGATTCACTCGTAAAAAGTCTTTTTTGCCACACATGTTCGTAAGTTGTTGTTTTAACTCCTTTGCAGTCACGGTGTGTGTCAAGATAGTTGTCGCGTAATATTTTAGCCAAATAAAACGGCGAGCCATAAGGCTTTTTGGTTGAACCCGTTATGATGTATAAAAAATAATTAATATTCTAGACAAAAAGTACATACTCTGATATTGATTGGTTCATGGTGGCAACCAATCAAAAAGAGAAGCTGAAGCTGATCCTCACCAAAGAGGAAGCAGAAGCGATTTTCTCCCAGGGCAAGGAACTGGTCATTTTTTACCTCCTCGAGCTTTCCAAGCGCAACGACGAGTTGGAGCGACGGATCGAGGAGTTGGAACAGAAATCTCCGCCAAGCCCGTCCTCCACGCCCTCGGGCATGATCCCTCCCTATGAGAAAAACCCGGGTAAGAAGAGACCGAAGAAACCGGCGCGCAAAAGAACGCGCATCATCGAAGACCTTCAAGAGAGTCAGCCCGAGGTAGTGGAGCACAGCATCCGCGGCAGCTGGTGTCCGGTCTGCAAGAAGATCGTGGAGCCTCAGGTCATCGATGCGCTGCCCAAAGCCACGGTCGGCCACCGGGCCGTGGCTTTGACTGCCTGGCTGCACTATGGCGTGGGGATCACGCTGTCTCAGATCGTCGACATCTTGAACCATCATTTCCACTTCCAGATCTCGGCAGGCGGCCTGGTGCAGATGTGGTACCGGATTCAGGCGATTTTTGGCTCTTTTGACGATTGTGTGGGTAGCCTAAAATCCCGTGCATCGCTCCCTTTCAGATTATTGGACGAAGCGGCTTCGCCGCAGAGCCGCGTAGCGATCGTCAACCGGTGAAGTGACGGCGTAGAGTACAAGGGAGTCATCGGAGATAAAGATTTGATATCCTCGTGCAATCCGGCTGTGGAGCCGGAGTTTGGTTTTTTGGCTAACTTTTGGAGGATATTCTGATGACCGTGCTTCGAGAACGCATGATCGAGGACATGCAACTTGCCGGCCTGTCGCAAGGGACTCAAGATGCATACGTTAGAGTGGTTCGGTAACTGGCGTTACATTACAAACTTTCGCCGGACCAGATCACTGAACGTCAATTGCGCGAGTACCTCATGCATCTGCGCGAGGAGCGAGCCGTAGCCCAGGGCACGTTCCAGCAGCACTTCTTCGGCCTCAAGTTCTTTTTCGTCAACACCCTGGGCTATGACTGGCCGCTGCTGACGAAAAAAAAGTACGCCTACCAAATCGCAAGCGCCTTCCCGACGTTCGAAGCGACCAGGACTGCCGGCGCCTGATCGCGGCGATCAACCATCCGATCTACCGTGCCTGTATTGCGCTGATCTACGCCTGCGGCTTGAGGATCGGCCAAACGGCATCCCTGCCCATCCCCGACCGATACACTCTATCCCCGCCCAATACCAACCGGCCGTCACTGGCGATTTCAGCGACCAAGATCCCCGCCTGGCCCCCCAAATCCCGTGCATTTCTTCCTCTCAGATTATTTTTTCCGGGGGCGATGCCAGCCCCCTCCACCGCCTTAAGTACCTTTCCTGTAGTCACATACTGTAGGAAATGTGACGGGGTACCAGCCAGAGGCCTAACACGGGGGCAAATCGAGGGCAGGAACCAGGGTTTTCGAACGGCCGAGGGGCATCTCAGGGGCAGTTTTCCGGCGATATTTTTTGTGTTTCGGCGACTTCGCGATCAACTCATTTTCTACTACACTTTGAAAAATAAAGAGTTATGAAAACCACCTCGCCGCCACACCCTCCCGGATTCCGCTGAAAACGCCAAAAGTAATGCCGTTTTTTGGCCACTTTCCAGCACCCCTATGCCGTTTTATGACCACTTTTTCAGAAGCGATGCCGTTTTTTGGGGGTTTACGAAAAAGGGTATGCCGTTTTATCGACGACTTTTTGACCCCCCATGCCGCTGTTTTTCGAAACCATATTAAATTGATAGGAAATAGCCGTCATCGCACCCAGATACGTACCGGCCTGATGTCGGAGACGGCGATCCAGGCATAGGTGAACGCCATCGAGAAGTGATTCTCACCGGTCCGAATATAACGGTACTGCTTGATGCCGGTCTCCTCATCTTCGTCGAGCACCTTGGCGTCGGTGGTCATGTGCCTGGCGAACTCCTCGATGAGCTCGTTTCGCCGCGACAGGGTGATCTCCTTGTTGCGGACAGCCGCTCTCGAGGCATCGAGGGATTCGGTGCGGTTGACTTCGACCTTGTAGTCATCGTGGTCCCACTTGGCAGAGCCCCGCTGATGCCGGTTGAAGAAGTTGAGAAAGACCCGGCCGCGATGCCGGTGCGCAAAAGCCCTGGTGGCGTGGGTCTCCGGCAGCCCGTCGATGACACAGCGCCAGATATTAAACTCGTTCATCAGCGCGTCGAGCTCCGAAAAGTCGTTGCACTTCGCCAGGTGAACCACGTTGTGCGGATCGTTTGAGCTGACATCCCCCCACCGCACGATCACCACATGCAGCTCCTTGCCGGTGTCGACACCCATGAGGTACGTGCCCCGCGCCTTCTTCGGCAGTTCGCGGTCGGTGCAGAGCGAGAGCACGCTCATCGCATCGAGGCGCCGCTCGAGGTCGGACCAGGGGATGCCGATCTTCATGTTGAAAAATCTATCCGGGTACCTCGTCGTGCGATACTCTTTCAAGATCTCGCCAGGATCGACTTTGTCTGAGAAGAGCTGCGATATGCGGTAGCCGTGGATTTCTTTGTCGGGGAAGTCCGCCACCCACTCGCCGGCGGCCAGGTCGAGCTCGGCAGCGCACTTCGGGCAGGCGCGGTAGAACGTGCCGTCCTCTCTCGGCAGGATGACCTTGACCTCTCGGCCGAGCTTCGTAGGAAACTCTTTGTCGAGGGCCGTCCAGTGGCCACAGGCCGGACATTTCAGCGTCCAGTGCCGCTGATCGGAGAGCTGGTACTCTT
>Ga0190284_1000639_pt1 | contig 18705 bp, 13 predicted proteins | sample 48691812_MG_FD_161668 | JGI IMG/M metagenome (GOLD analysis project Ga0190284, IMG submission 161668) | Hydrothermal vent microbial mat bacterial communities from Southern Trench, Guaymas Basin, Mexico - 4869-18-1-2_MG | ecosystem: Environmental > Aquatic > Marine > Hydrothermal vents >...
GGTCCTTGGCCGATCCACGCGATCAGGCCGTTTGTCAATTGGGACCATGATCCCGTAAACCGACCGACTTCGGGACCCGGCTTTCATAGTTTCTTACGGTCGCGGCTCGGATAGGCCATTCAAACGCTAAACACGTACACCTCTCCAGAGGTGGGGGACACCATGGGCCACCCGTCGCAAAGAAGGTCATCCGGACGACAGTGCGCCGACTAGGACGTCCTCGAGCCTGTCGGCCAGCATGTTTCGATCAAACTCGCGCTCCGCGAGGGCCCGGGCGTTGCGGCCCATCTCCCGGCAAAGCTCCGGTTTGTCGGCAAGCTCCTCGAGGGTGTCGGCCAGCGCCTGGGGGCGATCCGGATCGACGTAGTGCCCGCATCGGTTCCCTTCGATGGTGTCGCCCAGCCAACCGGGGACGTTGACCAGCACCGGACGCCCGGCGGCCAGGGCATCGAACATCTTGTTGGGCGACCAGGCCTGTTCCTTGCGCGTCGCCGCGTAGATGGTCAGACACGCGTTACAGGCTGCCACGATCCGGGCGACGTCGGCCTTGTCGCGAACCGGATCGCTGAAGATCACGTTGCTCAGGTCGTAGCGACGGGCAAGCTCCTGCAGAGCGGGGCGTCGTCCGCCGTCGCCGTGCAGGACGATCTTGATCGCGCGATTTCCGCGCTCCTGGAGCAGTCGCGCCGCCTCGATGGCGTACTCCAGACCGTTGGCTTGCCCCATGGCCCCGAAGTACACCGCCGCGAAGGCGTCGCCCAGGTCCAGTCGCACCCGCGCCGCGCTGCCGTCCAGATCCGGATGAAACAGGTCCAAATCGCTGGCGTTGGTGATCACGGTGACCCGCTCCGACGGAATGCCGGTGTGGACGATGCCGGCCTTCATTCCCGGCGAAAGGGCCACGATGTGGTCGGCGGCGCGGTAGATTCTCCGCTCCATGCGGCGAAGCCACCAGATGATCACCGGATTGCGCAAGGCGCCGACGTTGATCATGGCCTGCGGCCACAAGTCGCGCACTTCAAAGACGAAGGGCACACCGAAGTGCCGGCCCAGCTTCATGCCCGCAAGCCCGATGGTCAAAGGCGTGTGCGTGGCGAAGACCACGTCGGGGCGGGGTAGTTCCCGACCGACCCGCGCGGCCAACCTGGCGAAGTGCAGAAAATGGCGCATGCGCCGGACGCCGCCCATCGCCGTGGCGGCTTGGGAATTGCCGTACGCCGCCGCTATGGGGACCACGTGAATGCCCTCGACATCGATCTCGAAGGAGTCCCGGCCGGCGGGCACGGTCAGTTCGTTCTCGGTGTCTTGTCCCGAAGTCATCATGGTGACGTGATGGCCTTTGGCGACCAGTCGCTTGGCGAATTCGTACGACCGGGTTCCGGTGTATCCCTTGCGCGTGTTGAAGTACTGGTGCAAATAGAGAACGTGCACGGCCTACCCCTACCAAGCGATGCCCTCGTATTCCCCAGCGTCGCTCTCCACGCCGGGGATGCCGGTCAGGTCGATGACGCGAATTCCACTTTGCAGCCAGGCCCGCACCTGGGCGGCGTCAACCGCCGGGTGGTTGATCAGGATCAGGTCGCAGTCGTTCAGGGCGTCCGATTCGGGCACCAGCAGGCTCTCGAGATGTCCCAGGGCGGTCTGGACTGCGGCTTTGTTGCTGCCGACCAGTCGATTGGGATCGACGCCCGGGTCCCAGATGCGCAGCCTGATCCCTTCGCCGATCAGCCGCTTGGCCACCGCAACGTGGGGGCTCTCGCGCATATCGTCGGTGCCGGGTTTGAAGGCCAAGCCGATCACGCCGACGGTCGTCGGGCGCGTGCTCAACACGCGGGAAACGAAGTTCTCGATCTGGGTTCGGTTGCTCTCACCCATGCCTTCGAGCATGGGCGTCGCGACGGAGCGAACGCGCGCGAAGTGCAGAATGGCCCGCAAGTCCTTGGGCAGGCACGATCCCCCGAAGGCAAACCCCGGACGCAAATAGGCGGCGCTTATGTTGAGCTTGGTGTCGGCGCAAAAGATGTCGGCCACCGCGCGGGCGTCGGCTCCGACGGCGCGGGCCAGGGCGCCCATCTCGTTGGCGAAGGTGATCTTCATGGCGTGGAAGGTGTTGTCCGAGTACTTGACCATTTCGGCCACTTCCAGCTCCGTCCGGAAGCGCGGTCCTTCATACGACTCATAGAGCTCAAACAACCGATCCGCACCGCCGGGGTGGGCCTCGCCCACGACAATCTTGGGCGGGTTGTCAAAGTCGTGAACGGCCGAGCCCTCGCGCAGGAATTCAGGATGGAAAACCAGATGGACGTCCCGTCCGACGCTCAGACCGCCGGCCTGCTCCAACACCGGGATGACCTTCCCGCGCGTGCTCCCGGGAAGCACCGTGCTGCGCAGCACGATCAGCGGACGGTTCTCGTTGCCACGGAGGAACGTGCCGATGTCGCGGAGGCAGTTTTCCACGTAGCGCAGGTCGATCGCCCCGCTCGGGCTCGATGGGGTGCCCACGCAAACCCAGACCATGTCACAGTCGGCCAGTCCGTCGGCCGGAGCGGTGCTGGCGGACAACCGCCCGTCGCGGCGGCCCGCCGCCAGCATCTTGGCCACCCCCGCCTCCTGAATCGGCGAGCGACCCTCGTTGAGGTCACGCACCTTGGATTCGACAGGGTCCACCCCGACCACGTGGTGACCGTCGCGCAGCAGGCACCCGGCGCTGACCACACCTACGTACCCCATTCCGAAGATGCTGATTTTCATTGTATGCCTCGTGTCGACGGGATGCCGGTCTGTACGGCGGGCAACACTACGTTGGCTCGGCTACGAAGTCATAGGTAACAGTGCACAACTCATCGGGATCAAAACCGGCGAACTCCGCGTCCAACGGGAAGGCCATCAGGGCCTCCTTCGATCGCAGATCGACTTTGCAGTGTTCCGAGACAACTCTGAAGCCGGCCCGCTCGGCGATCTGACGGTACTGTGGGGCCCGCAATCGATTCTGATAAAGGATGTCGTTTTGGCCCCAGAACCTCCAAGATCTTTGAGGATATCGCAAGAAGTTGATTTGGGTGATGGTCCGGTCAAAGCTGTGGAAGTGGTCGCCTGGATCAACGCGGTGGATCATCATCCCGCCATTCCGCCTGAGTATGCGGCGGGCTTCACAAAACAAGCCTTCAATCACCGAAGGGGGCACGTGCTCGAGCACGAGGTTACTAAAGAGCACGTCCACCGAGCCGTCGTGGAGACCGGTCTGACGGGCGTCTACGGGAGCTCGGTAATCCACTTGCAGGATCCGCAAGGCGTCGTCCGCTCCTTCAGTGGCCGCCAGCTTGGCGTAGCGGTCCCGGATCTCAAGGTCGCGTTCCGGACAGGCGGAAACGATCTCGTCAATGTGAGGGCCAAACTGATCGAGCATCTGACGGATCAGCGCCCCCTTGAGGTACCGGTTCAGGTCGTAGCTGATACACCGTTCTGTCCCGAGAATGTAAAGGTACGTTGGCACGATCGGCACCCAACCGCTGCCGATCTCGACCACCGTCTTTCCTGTGATGTCAACGCCTGCTTCGGCAAGCAGTTCCACCAGGCGCATCGCGTCCCGCAGACGATTGTCGATGTTCAAGCGGCGGAAACCGCCGAGCGAGCGCTGCAACAGGTAATACACGCTCTTTCCACGCGGCACCGTGGCGAGAGCTTTCTGCAATAAGGCCTTGATTCGCCAGTTCATGGCCGTGTTTTCTTACCAACAAGGTAGGGCTGGGAGATCGTCATGCACCTTGCTCAGCGTCGCGGCTCGCACGTTCTCGAGGCAGATTGCATATCACAGCTTTGAACTTGCCGGATGAAGTTCGCTCCACACGGTCAACCAGCTCGACACGAATGTCCGCATCGCCCACGCGACGACTCAGGTTGCTGACGGCTGTCCGCCCGTCGGCATCGGTGTAGTCCTTCCCCGGCACAATGCGCATCACAAACCGATCGTAGTCGTTCTGAACGATCTGCGCCTCCACAATCCCCTGAACGTCCTTGAACACGGGATCGAGACGTCCGATTCTGCGGCCGTCGCGCGTCACGACCACGTCATCGATACGCCCGCCAATCTGACCCAGCAAAGGCAACGGGCTCCCGCACCCGCACGGACCCGTGCCGAGCGATCCGGTGTCCCCCACACGATAGCGAATGAGCGGCTGCACTTTGTTCACGAGACTCGTGCAGACGAGCTGTCCGACCTGACCGGGTTCCACGGGACGATCGTCATCGTCGACAACTTCGACGATACCGACCTCCGGGCTCAAGTGCATCGACCCTTCCTTACACTCCGCCGCGAAAACCACCGTCTCTCCGCACCCATACTGATTGCACGTCCGGCAACAGAATGCTTCCCGGATGGCGCGTCGATGATGGTCGAACAACGTCTCGGCGGTGCAGAAGCAGGCCTTGACGGGAATCGGTTCGAGCCCATTCTCGACGATATGGGAGGCGATCGCGTAGATGCAGGACGGATATCCTTCGATGTACTCCGGCTGGAACGTGCGAATCTCCTCGACGTAGGCGTCCAGATACCTCGGTGCCAGATGGCAGGAAGACATGTACAACTGCCGCCAACGCCGGTTGTGAACCCAAAACGGCGGCTTGGTCCGTGCCGGGTGGGTCACCAGATGGACGCCCACGCTCATCGACCGATTCCGTCGGCGACACATGCCCTCGATCTCGTGGCAACGGGCGTCAAAATAAGCGAATATGGACGAGTTCAGCCAGACACTGCGGTACAAGACGACCGGAGTCCCCGTTGTTCCCGAGGTGTGTCCCACGACCAGCTTCTTCCGGTCGAGCCGCTCATCCACGAGTGACACCGGATCCGCCCGTAGGGTCTGTTTCTCGAGGATCGGGAGATGTACGAGATCCTCGGGGCCCTCGATCCGCTCGGGATCGATGCCTCGATCCGCGAAAAGCCTGCGATAATACGGCACGTTCCTCGCGGCATGCCGGACAAGTTCACGGAGTTCTCGCCGCTGGTACTCCACGAACTGCGCCGCCGACCACTGATCGTGCTCGGCGATCTGGCGCAGGATTTCTTCACGCTCGGGACCGTAGCGCTCCGCATCCAGATTACGAGCATTCCACGATGCCAGCCAGTTCTTGACAAACGGGGGCGCCTTCCAGTAAAGCCTGTGTCTCAGTGACACCATAGCACTTGCTCCGCCGCCCAGTGCGGGATGGGCCGTCGAGAATCACGCATCACGCCCGAGCAATCCCAAGTAGAGTTGGTGCATCTCCTTCGCTCGTGTCGCCCAGTTGTATTTCCGCTCGATCGTCGCCCTGGCCGCCTTCCCCAACTGACGCCGGTACGCGGGGTCCTTCACGAGTCGTTCGAGCGCCTCGGCAAGACCGTCCACGTCCCCGGGCGTAAGCAACACGCCGTTCTCCCCGTCCTGCACCACGTCGGGGATCCCTCCCACCGGCGTCGTGATACACGCCAGCCCATAGCTCATGGCCTCCAGAAGACCGATCGGCATCCCCTCCGCATAGGATTGCAGCATATAGATGTCCGCCTCGCGGTACAGCCGATCCTTCACCTCTCCTTCCACCGAGCCCGGCATCTCGGCCAGAGCCTGATCGCCGTCGCGGCAGAGCCGGCCCGCAATTGCGTGCCATTCATGTGATTTCGGGCCCGCCAGGATGAAACGGCAGGACCGCAGCGCCTCGCTTTGCCGCTCGATCACACTCGCCAATTCCTCAATCCCCTTGCGCTTCTCCATCCGCGACATGAACAGCACCATGACATCTTCATCCTCTTTGCGCTCGTCCACACACTCGGGCACAAAGACGCTGTTGGTCATCACGGCGATCCGCTCGGGCTTAACACCGATCGAGACGAAGTACTCCCGCCACTCTTTCGACAACACGATGGCCTTGGAACTCGCGCTGATCAGCCGTGGAATGGTCCACCGCAGAATCCACGGCGTGCCCCCATAAAACAGCCTGAACTCGGCCCCGTGGATGTGCAGCACGGTCTTCGTGCCGACCATCCTGGCCAGCAGGCCCATCACGGCCTTGACGTAGAAGCCCGTGTACGAATTCGTGTGGATGTGCGCAATGTGCGGCCATTTGACCAGAAGCATGAAAGACCAAACGAGCGTGATCAACACGCTGTTGAGCATGCGCAGCCCCAGGCGTACCGGACCTGTCGTAGTGGCGACGCTCTTGATGAGAATCGCTCGGCACATCGTGACGTCGACCACCATGGGCAGCGAACTGCCCAGGTATTCCACGCAATACGTTTGCATCCCGCCCACCGGCGGAGGCAAGGGTCCATTGACCAGCACTCTGAGCTTGGGTGTATGACGCATGGATATCCCCCTGTGTTGATTCCTATGTCAAACCTCGTCGGTTGACGCGATCACCGCCTCGTAGTTCCCCATCGTGAATCGAGTGCAAGCACACGAACTCATTGTCCCAGCAGTACACCGTACAGAACATCCCGGTGGATATCAATCTGGACAAACAACACATCCGCCCGGTCGCGGGACTGCGTCGCGGGTGACTGTTGGTACACGCGCCCACGGTTATTGGACGGCGGCAAGGCATCTCTCATACAGAGAGATGTAATTTTGCGTCATGACTTCGAGGCTGAATCGCTTTTCCGCCGTCTCCTTGCCGTGCGTGCCCATCCGCCGGCGCAGGTCAGCATCACCGAGAAATTGCCCGATTTTCTCGGCTATGGCCTCGGCGTCATCGCGAGGCACCACAAAGCCCTCGTGCCCGTCCGTCACCACTTCGTCAACACCAACCCAGTCGGTGCTCACGACCGGTACGGCAACACTCATCGCCTCGATCAGTGCATTGGGCGACCCCTCGTGATGCGAACTGAGCACGAACACGTCTGTGGCTGCCAGAAGATCGGGAATGTCCGACCGGTCCCCGAGGAAGCGGACGGAATCCGCGATTCCCAGGTCATTCGCATGAGCCTCTAATGACGCGCGCAACTCCCCCTCTCCAACGATGAGAAACCGGGCGGCGGGATGCCGTGCGAGCACGCGCTTGGCCATCTCCAGAAACAGCGTGTGGTTCTTCTGCGCATGGAGCCGGCCGACGATAGACACCACCTGCGTGTCCGCATCCAGCCCGACCTTCCGCTTCGCCTCGTCCGGAGTCAACTCGGATTCGAAGGCTTTGGGATCGACCCCGTTGTAAATCACGAAGAACTTCTCGCGCCGCCCCCCGATTGACGCCATCATGGAATCGACAATGAACCGGGCATTCACGACCCACCCGGTTGCCACGCGGTTCACCAGCCGATGGCACAGACGCGTCAGGCCGCGGCAGGCGTACACGTTCTGGAAGGCTCCCAGAACAACGGGCGCGCCGGCGAGCCACCCCGCCAGACACCCGTAGATACACGCTTCCCCCAAGTAGACCTGCACGACATCGAACCCGCCATGCTTGAGATACTGCCGCAACCGCCAGAGGAATCGCGGCGACTTTCCCTTCTTCGGCAAGAAGACCACTTTTGCGTGGTGCAGCGCCGGGTGGTCGTACTTCGGGCCCGCGTCCGAGTAGTGGATCAACTCCACGTCATGACCTGCGCGCATCAATTCCAACGTTACATCAAGGGCGTGGCGCTCGGTGCCGCCCTTCCTCAGAGCGTCGATAACGATGGCGATCCTCATGGTTGGATCTCACACAGGGAACTGTTGCGGGACTGCCTCGGTGTGTGGATTCCGCAGGGCCGCCACGGCGCGCTCCGCAATGCGACGTCCGCTGTACGGAGAGCAGTATTTCTCAGCCACGCCCACGGCGAACATGGAGGTGATGTAGACATATCCCTGGTTCTGGAGCAAGTGGGAGGCCAGCATCATGCCAAACAGGGCGACGACTTCCAGTCTTACCGCCAACGGCCAATCGGGCGCGCGCACCATTCGCGCAAGGCGCACCAGAAGCATGATTATCCACGCCAGATAAACCCAGGCCGTAAACCCTCCGAAAGACATGTGCATGTAGAGCAAGGAGTTATGTGCCTCGATCCCCGCCGCAGCTCGCGTCATGTGCACCTTCTTGTTCGTGCCCCAGCCCACAAACGTCGTATCCACGAGATTGCGCACCGTTCCCATGCTGTAGACGCCGTACCGCGAGCTTCGCTCCTGCATGCGATCCTCCAAGAAGTCCAGCGAATCGGCGAACATGTAGGCGAACTGCGACATCGCCAGAATTGCAGCGCCGATCAGAACGATACCGCCGACGCGCATCCCGCGACCGAGCACGATGGCCGCACACAGCACCGCTACTCCACACGCAAACGAGAGGACGGCGCCGCGGGTAACCGTACCAAACATGTAAAAGGTAAGTATCGCTACCATAACCCACAACAGAGGCCGCAAAACCTTCGCACAGCGCAACGACCAGAACAACAGGGCCACGGAGAGCATAGCGCATATGTGCCCCAACCGGTTGGGATTCGTAAAGCAGCTTGCGACCCCCTCGGAGAGGTCGATCCGTCCCGCTACAACATCGCGTTCCGTGGTGCTGCCAAACATGATCGTCAAGATTAGCAAGACCGAGAAGAAGACCAGGATCCTGTTCCGCGCGGCGTCGTTGCGGACGAGGTAGCAGATCATGAGCTGGTAGTTCATCCAGTGCATCATGGTCGCCAACCCCTCTCCCACCATCGGCGGTTCGCCCCGGACGCCTTGCGAGAAGCTCGCCCCGAAATTCACGATCAAAGCGAACCAAAGGGTGGCCGGTATCGGCTCGCGCTGGAAGAACATGATAATCAGCGTGAGCATGCCGGAGGCGGTGATGAGTGCGCCGCCGATGTAGGGCACGACGGCCACGCCGAGAACTATGGCAAAGGCGCTGTTTGCGATGGATACGTAGAGCAGGAACTCAACCAGCTTACGCGCCAGCGACGGCGGTCGTTCGACGCCCAGTGGGTCCGCCGGGGAACCGGCAATACGGGGCACACCCTCGGCGGGCAGGCGACGCACGAAATCCTGGCTCCTGCTATACATCGCCATCACTCCGGTCGGGCCTCGGCGTACCGTACCTGAATACCACCGTGCGCCAATGAAGACGGCAAGTTGTCAACGACAATCCTCCGGACGACGCGTGGTCAAGCGTGTTCGAGATACTGGCGGGCGATCCGATCCCAAGTGTACTGCTTGGACTGCGCCGCACTCTCCGTCCCCATGCGCACGCGCAGGTCTTCGTCGTTCACCAGTTTCAGCAGCGCCTCCGCCATCGCATCCGGTTCGTCCGGCGGAACGACGATGCCGTTCTGTCCGGTGTGCACAACATCTTGGCTCCCACTGATGTCGGTCACCACCTCCGGAAGCCCGCTCGCCATGGCTTCCAGGACCACCAGGGACATCATTTCCCATCTCGACGGCGAGAGGAAGATGTCGGCCTGCTGGTAGGCCCCGATTAACTCGTCACCATGCAGCCCTTCGCAGAACACCACCTGCGACCCCACACCCAACTCATCCGCCAGAGGCTGCCATGCGGCGGTGTCGCGTCCCAGGATCACATAGCGCACCTCGGGCACCTTGGAACCCACCTTCGCGAATGCCTTGATGCCGGTATCGAAGGCCTTCTGGGAGTGGTTTCGGCCGATGCTGAGGATGACCAGACAATCACGCGGCAAGCCCAGCTTCGCTCGCAGATCGAAATCCACCTTGGTTTGAAAACGATCCACGTGCACTCCATTCTTGATATCCAGAATGTTGTCCGGGCGAATACCCATCTCCTCCATCAGGGATCGGGAAAGCATGCTGTTTGCCACGGCGCCGGCCGAGCGGTTGAGCGCATCGGCTAACAAGCGGTCGATATTCCAACAGCTGCGATTCCCCCATTTGAATCTGGTGAGTTCAGGGCCGTGACACGTGCAGAGGAACTTCGGCATCGGCTTGAGGCGGGCCAACCAGATTGCTGTAGGATAGCCGAAGTGCGCGGAGGTCAGCTCGGGCTCGAATTCGCGCATCCACCGGTCGAGTTGGCGCAGGGCAACCCCACACCAGGGGAAACGGTGATAGCCAAAACGCGTCGAACCGCGGAGCAGCTTGAACCCGCGAACGGTGTACTGTCCTTCGGCGTGGGTGGCTTCACCCGTCGTGGCGTTTATCACGCATACTTCGTGCCCCTGCTTGTGCCACTCGCACGCCAGGTGGTGCACGATGAACTCCGCGCCACCGACCTTGGGTAGGAACGACGGCGTTACCAGTGCGATTCTCATGGTTCAATCTCCGGCACCCTGTCACCGTTATGGTGGGAACGACAACGTAGTTGATCCGTGCCGTGATCAATCGGGTGCTTGGTTTTGTTCAGTCGCGAACGCGCCCTCGTCTGCCTGCATCACGCGCCGGGCTTCACTCGCGTGTGCACGTTGCATCACGTCGGCTTCCAGTACGCCCAGAACCGACTGGTTTGCTTGTCCAACTCGGTAAGCACCCGCAAACAAACTCCGGCTCGTTGCTGGCGCCAGTCCAGGTGCTCGGCCCTGTTCTCCACTGCTCGCTGAAGTAAGGTCACCAGAGCAAACCCGGGAACCAAGCCCTTCGGATACCCGCCCGCATTCGCGAACGCGTAGGCAGTCTGGCGCGCACGTGCCGAATACCGGGTCTTGCCCAGCAATGTGGGCACTGTGGCTGCGACTCTACGAGTCAAGTCACTCTCCCAGAGGCCTGAAGCATACACAAGGTAGAACCAGATATCCTCGAAGGGCCACCCGCTGGTTCTGACCCACTCCCAGTCTGTGGCGAAGACACGACCGTCGTCAAGCAGAAGATTCGCGCTGGTGTAATCGCCGTGGATGGGAACATCGCTCAGCTCAAAGTCGCGGAGGTTCGCGACCCACTCCTCCAGGCTGTCAGCCAGACCGCCAACTCCATCGGCACGCACCGTCCGGCAGAGATCGCTCACCAGTCCGGCCAGGTCCGCTCTGTGCAACCTCCGGTCGCCGCGTGTGGCCTGAAAACGCAATAACCAGTCTACTGCCAGATCCTCGTGTGCGTCCGTGCCAAGGCGATCGAGAACCCGGCCGCCCCGGATAAATGTCTCCAGTACGAATACCGCATCGTGCGTATCATAGTAAAGCCTCGGGGGGTACGACCGTAGGAATGCATTGCGCGTCAAGAGGTCTTGATATACCTGTTTCTCATGTCGCAACGTCCTCCGAGAGTGCTCCGTTCTGGCCAGCTTTACCACGAACGACGGCCTGCGCTTCCGCCCCTCGAACAGGTAAAGGCATATCTTCCCCCGGCGGTCGGGATTCGAGAAGAAGGCCATTTGCTCCAAACGCCCATGATCCCGTCCGTGCGCCGCCAGCAACGTCTCCACCATTGACAAGATTGCGGGTTTCACTTGGCGACCCTGACACATCCCACGGGAGTATGGCCTTCGTTATTTGGACGAGTAGATCAACAGATACGGCGCGCACAACCGCTGAAAACCCACGTGACACAGTGCTTTCACCACGCCCATCACCAGTTTTCTCCTCAGGCGGCGCCCAGGCTTTGATCGGATGTACTCGATGATGGAGCGGTTATCGGACAGCCGCCCCGAGGTCAGAGGCTCGTTGTATCCGGGGAAGACCCAATAGATCTCGACATTGTCGAAACCCGCTTGGCGGAGCAGTTTGGTATACCCTGGCGGAGAGTACGTGTAGGTACGATAGGAGGCGAACGCCCGTCTCGTCCGGTAAACGTCGCGTTTGGCGATCTTGAGCCAGGCGCTGGCCATCCAGCGCGGCATCAGGCTGGTAAACCGCAACCCCGAGTGGTCCACATGCCCCATGAATATGTTCCAGCCGATCCGGTTCTCGATGCCGATGTAAAGACATCCTCCCCGTCTCAGTTTCTTGTGGCACTCCCGCAATACCGAAAGCTGAACGTTGCGCGGGCTGTCCCGCATGTCTGCCAGCCCCATCCATTCCAACACGCCGTTCAGCGAGATCAGGTCGAAGCTGTCGTCCTTGAAGGGCAAGCGACACAAACTGGCCTGCACCAGTCTGAGATTGTGGCGGTTCTCTTCGGCGCGGCGAACATTCTGCCATTCAATTCGTTCCTTGACATACTCGCAGGACCAGACCTCGTCGTAGTCCTCGCATAGGAGAAAGGGGATCGTCCCCCATCCGGAACCGATGTCCAGAGCGCGCCCCCTATTGTGTGCAGGTAGGTTGACGCGCCAATCCGCCCGATTCAAGCCCAGCGCGTAGTCCTTGATGAACGGATACTTGTCGGCAAGAGCATCGACCGCTTTCTCCACGCCCTCTGTGGCTGCGGCTTCGGTGGCTGCGCGCATCTCTTCCTGCGTTACCTCGCCCCAATAGTATTCGCTCTCCTCCATGCACAGGATGCCGTTCTTGATGGCGCAACGCTTCCCGCAGATCTGGCACTCCGCCCCGGCACCACAGAGCGACAGCGTGCCTTCGCATTCGGGACACACAATCACCGAGAAGAGCGCCTCGTCAACTACTTCATTCTCACCCACGCCGATAGTCCTCCTCGTACGACGCGCGTCTAAGACTGTGGTCCTGCACGCGCGCGTAATCTTCCCAAAGGCAGCATGGCGGCAAAACGCGCTTTCTCGTTGCTGGAGAAGCCCCATAACCACCAGCCGACGAGAATGGGCACGGTCAACAACGCCACTAAGAGCATCATTCCCCCGATGGTAACCGGCACATAAATGCTTCGAGCAACGCCGAGCAACACCGCAAAGGGGAGCGTTGCGCACACCGCAGGCCAGAGACAGCGTGCCAGTTCCTCCCGCAGGCGAATCCCCACCGAACGGCAACAATACGGGGTAATGATTAGCAGAGCAACCAGCGATTCGGAAATCGCAAAGCCGATCGCCACGCCCACCACGCCCCACGACGTCCACAGCGCCAGCCCCAGCCCAAACCGCACCGAGAACACGGCGCCGAGCAGGGTGGCCACCCCGAATACCCGGTGTTTGCCCATGCCCACTACCACATAGAAGCCCGGGGTGTGCCACGAGCACAACCCCACCGATACGCTGGCGACGCACAGAATCACGGACATGGATGGCACGTACCCGTCACGTAGCCAGGTCTTCATTAGTGCATCACCGTAAACTTGGATGAAGCCCACGATCGGTAGCACGATCATCAGAGCGTACTTGGTTCCCTTCAGATACAGCTCCTGGACCAGGGTCGTGCGCCGCTCCGTGTCCAGCTTGGTGGCCGCCGGCTTCATCACCGCTGCCCCCGCCATCACAAGCTGTCCCACTATCGCCATAACCACCGACGGGATCGCATACTCGGTGACGGCTGCGGTTCCCATCACGGCGCCGATCAGGATCAGGGCGGCCTTGCGCTGGATGATCTGCCCGCAGGAGTACATCAGCGTATTGACGCTGTAGCCGAACATCTCCCACAGAACCGCCCAGCGCGCCAGCGAAAGCCTGATCTGCAGTTGCGGGAACTTTCTGAGGGCGAACACCGTCTTGAGAAGCACACGGACCCCGTTGGCCGCCGCCGAAACCGCTGCGAAGGCGACCAACCCGAAACCGCTGCAGAGGATCGCGATGATGCCGGCCACACGCCCCAGGTCTCCCGCCATGTCTGACGCCGCCATCAAATCGTAACGCTGCAAGCTGCTCAGCACCGCCGCGAAGACGTTCAGGCCTACCAGGACCACGAACCCCGCGCCCACGATGAGCACGGTGAGCCGGCTCGCCGTGTGCATCCCCGGAGCAATGTCGAACCAAATCGGGAAGCGGATTGATAACAGTGCCACGAGCACGCCCACGATCCCCGCGGCGATCAGGTAGCAGACCAACGTCGTATTCACCACGTGGTTGATCGCCGTATAATCCCTTTTGACCATGTACATCGGCACCCAGCGGTTCACGGCAGAGTTGAGCCCGGTGGAAATCAATGTGGAGTACGCCAGCAGAGAACCGGTGAGCGCCCAGATCCCATAGGTGCTCTGCCCCAGGTGTTCGAGGATGAACGGCGTGAGCACGAAGTTGCCGATCACGGCAAGGGCGAACACCCCGACGTTGCATATCGAGTTGATTGTAAGACGTTTGTCCTGACGCATTCGGCCGTCCAAACTTGCCCAATGACGTGGGTTTCACTTCACGGCAGCGTACGAACACCGGCGGACCGGGACACTGGCGACGACTTTCATCACGCCGCAGACTCATCGCCGACTCCGCGGAACACTGCTGATCTCGCACCTTCACTCGCCGCCCATGGCTGCTGTCGGGCGCTGATGCGCCCCGACGATGCGGGCGAAGGTCGCCAGGCTGTCGTACCGCCCGCCCCACCCGGCGTAGAGGATGCCACAAACGCCCGGCGTTGCGTCCATGCTCCGCAGCCAAGTCTCCGTAAACCGGGCGGGATCTGTGGCCTTATCGTAGTCGGCGCTGGCCATCAGTCGGTGACCCCGTTCCGCGAAGAACCTCAGGCTGCGGTCGCGTGTGCGGACATCCCATACCGCTACGATGACCTCTCGGTCCAGCCCCTCCCAGGTGCCGGTCATGGGGCCTTCCATGAGGTAGTATTCCGGACGGGCGTTGGCGGCGGGATCGAACATGTCGTGCCACGCCATGATCTCCGCGCCGGGGCAATGCTGGCGAACGATCCCGGCGCAGCGGTGAAATGCCTCGGCGAACAGCCGCCCCGGCGTTTTCCCGGTGGCTTTGCACGCGGCACAACCGCCCCCGGTGCGGTGCTCGCCGAAGGTCATAAAAAACCGCCGGGGCACAGTATCCAGCGAGCGGAACATTTCGACCATCTGCACAAACTGGCGCTCGAACATCTCGAAGGTGCGATCTTCCGTCAAGCAACAGGTCACTTGGTGGCCGTAGATAATCAGCGGGTGGTAGAAACTCACCGACAATCGCTCGCCGTCTGGAAAGTCGGGTCGCATCCGCAGTGCCGGCGCTTCGTGATAGCAGTCGTACGTGCCCGGCCAGCGTGCTTGCCCAAGCCGCGGATCAGCCACCGGCTCGAAATCGTATCGCTCGCGGTACAGCGTTTGGCCATCGGGGCTGGTAACGGTTATCGGACACCCCGGGCGCCGCAGCACGTTGACCAGCCCGATTTCGGTTAGTTCGGCGTCGTCCAACCAGGCCCGCCCGCCGCGGGCGCCCCACAGCCCGATGTGCACTTTGACCCTCTCGCAGTCCAGCGAGTTGAACACCGTGTGCACCTGTGTCCAGCTTTGGGTCGCCGCGGTGTCGAAGCGATTGTACGTCAGCGGCCTCAGTTCTGATGCGGTACCCTCGCCGTAGACCTCGACGTTGAAGGAACCGGGCGGCGTCAACTTGTCGGTCTTTACCCAGACACTGATTCTGTAGCACCGGCGTGGCGTGACTTTGACCCATTGAATCACACGGCAATGCCCATGCTCATCGGCGGCGGCGGCCTCCAGTCGGACCGATTGACGCCCGATTCGCTTTACGTACCGATCGGGTTGCGTGGCCTGCCCGGGGCGGTCCTGAAACGACCACTCGCTGAAGCGCTGCCCCTCGGACGCCTCGAAACCGGCATTGGCCAACTTTGCTTCAGGGTCCGGCACCAACCGCGCCACTCGATCCCGCACCTCGAACAGTGCACCACGCACCTCGTAACCGGCTGCAAGATTGGGGTCGTGCCCCAGTAACGGCTTGGCCTCTGACGGGTTGAAGACCTGCGGAATGACTTCGAGACCATGCTCTTGGCAAGCCTTGACGAAGATCGCAAGGTTGTGGCGATACTGCCGTCCCCTCGGCAGCGTCATGTCACCGTAACGAAACAGGTCCAGCGTGAACAACTTCCCATCATTGACGACGATACCGTTGAGCCCCAACTCGCCGGCCTGCTTGACCAGGTCCAGCCCGCGCTGCGTCCGGGCATCATCGGAGAAGTTCGCGTCGAAGCGCACCCACCGCAACGGGTACGGCTCACCCCATGCCGCACTGCCCGCCGGCAGCGATAGCATCAGGACACCAAGGGTCAGATGCTTGAACTGGCGGAGGTACAGCGGCATTGGTCGTTTTCCTCCGCCGAACGATCACCCCGCTCAGCCTGCCGTGTCCACCAGGCATGCGACAATGCGTTCGGCGGCCTTGCCATCCCACTTCTCCGGTACCGGCCGACCGGTCGGCGATGCGGACCGGCAGCGACGGTAGGCCGACACGATCCTCTCGGCATCTGTGCCCACGAGCGTGTTCGTGCCGTGGGTGAGCGTGATCGGGCGTTCGGTGTGCTCGCGCACGGTCAGGCACCAGACGCCCAGAACGGTCGTCTCTTCCTGCATCCCGCCCGAGTCCGTCGCCACGACCGCGGCCTTGCTCATCAGCTTCAAGAAGCTCAGGTACCCCAGGGGCTCGACGATGTGCAGACGCTTCATGGCTCCGAGGCGATCGGCCAGCTCCAGCCTCGAGAGATTCCGCACCGTGCGCGGGTGCATCGGGAAGACCGTCGGCAGGTCGTCCTGCATGACCTCCAGGGCGTCGGCGATGCGGCCGAATGTCCCGGCGTCGTCCACGTTGCTCGGTCGGTGAAGCGTGACGACGTTGTAGGCGCCGGGTTCGAGACCCATGTCTTCGAGCACCGGCGACTGCTCGGCTTTTGCGAGGTTCGCTTTCAGCGTGTCGATCATCACGTTTCCAACGAAGTGGACCTTCTCGTCGGGGATGCCTTCGCGTTTGAGGTTCTCCAACCCGCTGGGCTCGCTGACGAACAACAGGTCGGAGATCGCATCCGTCAGCAGGCGGTTGATCTCTTCGGGCATGGACCGGTCGAAGCTGCGCAAGCCCGCCTCGACGTGGGCCAGCCTTACGTCCAGCTTGGCCGCCACCAAGCCGCACGCGATCGTGCTGTTCACGTCGCCCACCACGACGACCCAGTCGGGCTTGCGTTCCAGCACGACCTGCTCGAAACGCATCATGATCTCTGCGGTTTGCACCGCGTGGCTGCCCGACCCCACTCCCAGATTCAGGTCCGGCTCGGGGATTTCCAATTGCCGGAAGAACAGGTCGGACATCCGCTCGTCGTAATGCTGACCGGTGTGGACCAGCAGGGGCTCCACGTTTGGGAAGTCCCGGTAGGCTCTCATCAGCGGCGCGATCTTCATGAAGTTCGGCCGGGCTCCGCAGACGTTGATGATTCTCGGTGTACGCATATCCGTGTCGAAACAACCCGCGACTTCACGCTGGGAATGGAAACCTAGTGCTCCGTCACGCCTTAATTGACGGGTGCCACTGGCGGCTTGTCCGCCAGTGTTACGCACGCAACATCAATGAGGAAGGCACTGGTGGGCAAGCCACCAGTGGCACCCAATCGGCTCGTACCCGTCAATTCAGGTGTGACAATGCACTAGCGGGCTCTCGGAGACGCGAGCATCCCACCCGCGGGCTTCATGCCCGATGGATAGACTCCGTCCCCGTCAGCCGTCATAGCGCCCGACAGAACTTGTTGCTATTACAGGACTTGTGGCTATTCGGGAGTTCCCAGCCACGACCGAGTATCTTATCGGTTGCACCGGGCTCCGTCTACAGCCGCGGGAACCTGTACGTCCCCGCGCATGGCTTCATCAACATCTACATCTACGCTTGTATCCGCCTCGGGTTCCCGGAGGTGTCTAACACTACAGGGGCTGTCGACTAACTCGCGGACTCGGGAGAGCGATGTGGGCCCTCCGCTCGGCTGATGCCGGCGGAGGATTGGGGCGCAGTCGCCCTGGATCGCAAAGTTGTTCCACCGCCCCCGTTGGGGACCGGGGACTTTGCCGTCAGCCGACCCAGTCCTCCACCCACCCGGACCGGTTGGGGTTGCAGGGGCACGGCGGCAAATCCGAGGATTGAGAGTTCCCCTTAGCTCTTGGAATGTTTTCGTTGAAGATATATGCGTGTTATCGGAACAGGTGATCATGGAGATGCGCGATTGAGATAGAAACCGAATGAAGACGGAGCCGCAACTGTAAGGGAGCGGACAGAGAACACCCAACGCCGCGCTGGTCTTGGTCGGGGGCGCGTGCGGCGCCAGAAACGACCGCACACCGGCGTTCGGGAACGGTTCCCGACGCGGCGCGGTCCTGTCTTGCCCGCATGGGCATCAGGAGGTTACGTTATGACCGTGAAGAAGTGGATTCGGATGCATCTGGAGGCCGCCCCCGCGTCGGTGACCATGGCGTTCTGCCTGTTCATGGGCCTGATCGGCTTCAACCCCCAGTTGGCCTACGGGGACGTTGCACCCGCTCCGCCAGATCCGGCGGACGAATGGGTCATCCCACCGGGGTCGTGGTCCGGGACGCTGGCTGATCGGCTGCAAGCCTTGGGCTACGAGATCGTATCGCTCGATTTGGACGCGGATTTCGCGACAGCCGTGTTCGACGACGGGCGGGCGTTGAGCGTGGACCTGGCCACGGGCGCGTTTTGGGTGGTGGACGATCGCGACGAGGAACTCATGAGCGGCACGGCGGACACCGGGCTCGTTGACGACGACGTGGCCGAGGTCGATCTGACGTTCGAGTTCGCCGACGATCCGGGCGTGGAGCACGTGCTCGACGGCACGCTGGTTGCGGACGCGAGCAGCAACGGGCACGTGGTGCTGGAGGGCACGCTGGATGCCGAAGCGGTTGACGAGAGCATCGACCTGACGCAACTGTCCCACCACCCGGAGGGCATGGGCTTTTCGGTTGAGGGTGCGTCCTATCGGCCCCCCGTGCTCCCGCGTGCGGTCGATGCCCCGCCGGGCGTCGTGGACGGCGA
>Ga0190284_1000641_pt1 | contig 18628 bp, 11 predicted proteins | sample 48691812_MG_FD_161668 | JGI IMG/M metagenome (GOLD analysis project Ga0190284, IMG submission 161668) | Hydrothermal vent microbial mat bacterial communities from Southern Trench, Guaymas Basin, Mexico - 4869-18-1-2_MG | ecosystem: Environmental > Aquatic > Marine > Hydrothermal vents >...
TCGGCGCGATGCTGCGGGCTGATACCGTGCCGATGTCCTGCGGGCGGGGGCGGAAGTAATGTTTTCGCCCAGCCTTTTTCACACGGTAAGGCCCGACGGATTCTTTGTCCGCAGCGCCTAGCTGAACCAACCCGAAGTCGCTGATGATGAGCCAATCCGAGCCAGGCGCGTTAATCTCAGCCAAGGCCAAGGATGCCTGGTATGGCAGCTGGTTGTTGAATCGCCCGAGATATGCATCCAGACCGAACTTGCCCGCGCAATATAGCGTAGCAGGCTCGCTGCCTATCACGGGCTTGACGTCGCGGGCGAATCGCACCATCACATCGCCGTCGCCAGTGCGGGCGTGTCGGCGGAACAAATGACTGTTGCAAAACAACAAGCCTAGCATGCCGAGGCAAACTGCTGCGACAGTCAGGCCCATGGCCCGCCGGCGGATAGCCCAGATACCCGCAGCGACAATCAGCAGACCCACCCCCGGCAGGGCAGCCAGGATATACCAGGTGCTCCGCAGCATCCTCGGCGGCATGGTCAAGCTTTGGCCTATCTTGCCCGGCAGAGCGTCGTGGAAAAAATACAGCAGCGGAATTACTATCAGCCCGCAGGCCAGCACGAAAGGCACAGCCTGGCATATCCGCCTGAGGTGCTTAGCGAGTCGATGGTCCCACCAGCGGGCTTGGCTTAGCTCGCCGACCGCCCAGCCTGCCAATAGGGCCACGGCTGGGTAGCACGGCAGGAGATAGTCAGGCCTGAACCCGTGGGGAATGCCAAAGGCGACCAGCACCACGATAATCCACGCCAACGGCAGCGTGATAGGCCCGCGCCTGGACAGCCAACGTCGCAATGGCACGAGGAAAAACGCGCAGCCTGCGAAAATCGAAGCTGGGATGGTGCTGTAATATAGGTGTACGATGGCTGGGCCTTGGACCGAGCCTGGCGCGTGGGTGCCCTGGCCTGTGAGTCTGTTCCAGACTTCGTAGCGGAGGGTTTGTCGGAACTTCTCGCCGCCGATGTGCAGCATAGCTATCCCCAGCGGCACGAAAACCGCGAGCATTGCGAGGACGCCCCAAAAAAGTTTGCATGCTCGCATCGTCGCCCACCATCGTCGCAGTATCAGCCTGGCCAGGAGCAGGGCCTTTCGCCCAGGCCCGGCGACTCGTCGCGTGGCTGCCACGCCAGGCCCCGCAGCTGAGGCCAGGGCAAGAAACCCGCCGACAATAGCGACATTTACGATGCCCCAACTCTTGGTCAGCCCAGCGAAAATCATCGACGCCCAGAACCCCATCGCCCAGGCCCAGCGGCCTGGCCTGGCGGGGTGAAACGTCAGACGGTCTACGCAGAAAATGCACAGGCATATCCAAAACGCCAGCAGCATATCGGTCGTAGCCAGATAGCATATTTTGTTCATCTTCAGGCCTACCGTCCACAGGCACGCCCCGGCCAGGCCCGGCAACCGACCGTACCATCGCCTACCCAGCAAATACACCAGCAGGGCCAGGCCCGCCCCAGCCAGGATGGTCGGGGCGCGGAAAACGAACTCGCCGCTCAGACCTGTGAGCTTCATCGTCGCGGTGAGTATCCACGCGTAGAGTTGGCCTTTGCGGGCGGGGGTGCCCATCGAGTCTATCTTCGGCAGGATCAAGCTGCCTTCATTGAGGTGGTCGATGCTGGCGTTTATCTGCCAGAACTGCGCGTAGCTGTACGTGTCCGACGGCGAGTGGGCGCGGATAGCAACCATGGCTGCGACGAGCGCCAGAATCAGCGACACGTCCATCAGGGTTCGCCAGGTGCCAATAGGCCCGGCATGGGCAGCGGTGTAAAATCGTGGAATCTTCATGAGTGTCGTCGGGTAGCTATGGGGACTACGCCTCAGCAGGGGTGGACTTGCCCCGCTGCATGGCGATGACGCCTGTCCGGGCTAACTCGCGAATGCCGTATGGGCGAACGAGGTCGAGGAAGGCTTCGATCTTGTCCTCAGGCCCCGCCAGCTCGATCATCACGCTGCCTCGACAAACGTCAACGACGCGGCCACGGAACAAGTCCACCAGCGCGATAACCTCTGCCCGCTTGTCCGCCGGGGTGTGAACGCTGACGAGCATCAAGTCTCGCTCGACGTGGTCTCCCTGAGCGAAGTCGCGAACGCGAATGGTCGTAACGAGCTTCTCAAGCTGCTTGCGAACCTGCTCGAGCACCTGGTCATCGCCAAGGACGACAATAGTCATCCGCGAGAGGTTCGCGTCTTCCGTCCGCCCGACCACGAGCGAGTCTATATTGTAGCCTCGCGCGGCAAACATGCTGGCTACATGGGCCAAAACGCCAGGGGCGTTTTGAACTATCGCACTTATAACGTGTTTCATTTCAATTCTCCCAAAGTTAAAAGCAAATCCGAAATTCGAATATCGAAATACTAAACAAATTCGAAATCCTAATATCGAAATTTGAAACAAATCCGAAATCTGAATTACCAAAATCCAAAACGGCATCGAATACTGAACTGTTTTTGTTTCTTTGTCATTCCTCGGGCAAATGTGAAACCCGGCGGATACCCCCGGATTCCCGCTTGCGCGGGAATGACACGGGGGCTATAGCATCTCGCAAAAAGTACAAAAGTTTCTTGTTTCGAACATTCGTATTTGTCGTCAATGCAGTGCTTTGAACAGGTCGTCGAGGATGTTTGCCTCGACGTTGTGTAGTGGTTTTTCGTTTTCCCAGGCTTGGTTTTGTTGCGAGGTCGTCGCCGCTCCGAGGTCCGCGGGGGTCTGGTCGCCGGGCTTGCCGCTGTAGTTGTGTCGCTCGGTCGAGTAGCCCATTTGTTGCCTGGCGCTGGAGCCTTGGCGTTGTTGCAGCACTAGTACCTGCGCGACGACGGCGCCGTTTTTCTGCGAGATTTCCATCGTCGCAACCTGCCGGGCCGGTGAGCCACCGATTAGCCTTTCGTGCGAGGGAGCGGTAGCTTTAGGCTTACATTTTATCACGCCGGTGTCTGGGTTGGCCGAGGCGATGGTGTAATACTGAGCCAACACCTGCCGGGCTGTGGCGAAGGCTTGCTGATACGAGGCGTCGCCCATGTTCCGCGAGCTGCCCCGCCCCGGCGCCAAGGCGCCCTGGTCAAGGTTTAATTTCGCACAGCCCATCATCGCGAACATCGCTGTGCCCAAAACTATCGTCAATGCAAAACGTTTCATAACTTCTCTCCCTGTAGCTTTTGGCCGGCAATGGCCGACCCTACTTCTGACTTCTGACTCCTGACTCCTGACTCCTGACTTCTGTCCTATTCCTCAGGCTGCCAGTGCGAATAATTCGGCGACTCGTGTGTAATTGCGATGTTGTGCGGATGATTCTCCGCCAGCGTCGCTGCTGATACGCGGATGAACTTTGCCTTGGCTCGTAGCTCGTCCACCGTAGCGCAGCCACAGTATCCCATCCCCGCTCGCAGGCCGCCGACGAGCTGATATATGTACTCGCCCAGCTTGCCCCGATACGGTACTCTGCCTTCCACGCCCTCGGGGACGAGCTTCTCGCGGGCGGCGCCGGACTGCCCATAACGGTCTGCCGAACCTTTGACCATCGCGCCCAGCGACCCCATGCCGCGATAAACCTTGAACTGCCGACCCTTGTATATAACGGTCTGGCCCGGCGACTCGTCCAGCCCCGCCAACAGGCTGCCCAACATCACCGCCGAGGCTCCGGCGGCGATTGCCTTTGTAATGTCGCCCGACAGCCTGACCCCGCCATCCGCTATAACGGGCACGCCCTTTTTGCTGGCGACCTTGTCGACCATTCGCACCGCTGAAACCTGCGGCATGCCCACGCCGGAAATTACGCGGGTGGTGCAGATAGCGCCCGGGCCGATGCCTACCTTCACCGCGTCGACCCCAGCTGCGATAAGGTCAGCAGCCGCTTCGCCGGTGGCGATGTTTCCAGCTATTACGTCGATATCATATTCAGCCTTTATCGTCTTGACGGTCTTAATCACGTTATCACTATGGCCATGCGCGGTGTCCACGACGACCATGTCCACATCGGCGTCTATCAAGGCTGCGACCCGCTCCATGTCCATCACGCCAACCGCAGCTCCCACCCGCAGCCTGCCTCGTTCGTCCTTGCAGCTGTGCGGGTAGCGCTTCATCTTCTCGATGTCCGCCATGGTGATAAGCCCAGCGAGCCTGCCGTCCTGCACCAACAACAGCTTCTCGACCTTGGCCTGGCAGAGAATTTCCTGAGCTTCGTCCAGCGAAGTTTCCGGGCAGGCCGTTACGAGATTCTCCTTGGTCATAATCTCACGGATAGGCTGGTCAGCGGAGAGAAACTTCATGTCCCGCTGGGTCAGGATGCCAACGAGCTTGCCGTTGGCTTCGATGATTGGGAACCCCGCCACGCCATGGGTCTCCATCATCGCCCGGGCCTTGCTGGTGGACTCGTCGGGCGAGAGAGTTATGGGGTCTGGGATAATGCCATTCTCGCTGCGCTTAACCTTGGCGACCTCGCGAGCCTGGTCCTCGACGCTGAGATTCTTGTGTATCACGCCAATGCCGCCCTCCTGGGCAAGCGCGATAGCCAATGCTGACTCGGTTACGGTATCCATCGCCGCGGAGAGCACTGGGATATTAAGCCGGATGTTCCGGGTAACCTGCGCAGAGGTGTCCACATCCTTGGGCACAATGTTCGACCGGGCCGGGACGAGGAGCACGTCGTCAAAGGTTATTCCGTCGCAAATAATTTTATCCTGCATGTTATCTCCCGAATCATGTTTGCTTATGTTAAGTTTTATTCTGACTGGGCTGTTGAATCAAGCGCAAGGTTGGGAGAAAATGGACAAAATGCAAAATATTCGCAAAAAATTGGACGAGTTGCAGGCTGCCGATCTGATCCGCAAGCCTATCACCCTCGAATCCGCCGCTGGTGCGTCGGTTGCCTCGGGCGGGCGGGAGCTGTTGTGTTTTTCCAGCAACGACTACCTGGGTCTGGCCAACGACCCAGCCGTGCGGGCCGAATCCCGCGACGCCTTGTCGAAGTGGGGCCTCGGCTCGGGGGCCAGCCGACTTATCTGCGGCACGATGGAACCTCACGTTCAGCTCGAGCGGGCGTTGGCGAAATTCGAATGCTGCGAAGCTGTCGCTGTAACAACCACGGGTTGGTTGGCCAATCACGCCGCCATCGGCGCCCTGGCTGGGCCTGGCGACCTGGTACTCTGCGACAAACTCAACCACGCCAGCATCATCGACGCCATCGCAGCCTGCGGCGCCAGGCTACGGACGTATCGCCATTGCGACGCCGAACATCTGCGGGAGATACTGGGGAAACATCGAAGCCAATACCGCCAGTGCCTTATCACAACCGATTCGCTTTTCAGCATGGATGGCGACTTGGCTCCGCTGGTGGAAATCGCGAAACTCAAGCGAAAGTACGACGCCATGCTGATGATAGACGAAGCTCACGCGACCGGCGCGTGGGGCAAGACGGGCCGGGGGATAGCCGAGCTGTTGGGCGTCGAAACGGATGTTGACGTTACGGTCGGCACGCTCTCCAAAGCCATCGGCGCCCTGGGCGGGTTCGTCGCAGGCTCCGCCGAGCTGATAGAACTTATCCGCAACACGGCCAGGCCTTATATATACACCACCGCCCTGCCGCCCGCTATTTGTGCCGCAGCCTGCAAGTCGCTGGAGATAATCCGCGACGAACCAGCCCGGCGGGAGAAACTCCAAGCCAGCGCCAAATATCTCCGCGAAACCCTCGCCCAGGCTGGCCTAAACACGCTGAACTCCACAAGCCAAATTATCCCCGTCGTCATAGGCTCAGCCGCCCAGGCCCAGGCGGTCAGCCAAGAGCTGCTCGCCTGCGGCTTTCTAATCCCCGCCATCCGCCCGCCAACCGTCCGCCCCGGCAGCAGCAGACTACGAATAAGCATCTCCGCCAAACACACCCAAGCCAACCTGACCAGCCTGGCCAAGACACTGGTTGGCCTGTTGACTGGTTGATTGATGGATTGGTAAAAAATTACAGAGGTCTGGGTGGCGTGGCTATACCGCAGCTGTTTGCGAGGTAGCCATGGGGATAGTGGTTCGTCAAACCTGGTTGCCTATTTGCCTGCTTGCCTATTCCCCAATAACTTCTCGCTGATGTTTTTTGCGATACTCCGCCAAGCCTGGCGGGGGTGGGAACGCTTTTGCGGGGTCCAGGCCCTGGGCTTTGCAGAGGTTTTTGAACTGCCTTTCCAGCATGATATAAGCGGGCATTTGCACCCCAGGCTGGTCAGCCATGGACAGGTAAATGTCGCTGCGTTGTTCGAGGGTCAGGCTCAGGCCAAAGACGGCCGGGTGCCCCAGCAAGCGCCAAAGAACGTTGCCCGCAAACTGCTGAAACTCACCGGGCAGCTTCATCCTCTCCACCGCCTGGGCTTCATAGACTTTATAAATTCGATTGGCCAAGGCCATCTGCCTGCGATAGGCAGCCTCGTTGTCGTACAGTCCGCGCGAGACGAACGCCCGCTTCAATGACGCGGTCATCAGCTCCAGTGCGACCACGTATCGCAGCGAGCCGTTCTTGACCATGTTGTGCACGACGAAATCCTCGACGAGCGGGAAGTCCCAGTCAGGCCCCTTGCGTTTATACTTTTCGCGGATGAAGTCGAAATATTTCTGCGCTCGCGAAACCCGTCCGTCAGCTACGAGATAGCGGATACATTCGACGAGATAATTAACATGGCCTGCTGAGAGAATGTTTTTATCGAAAGGCTTTTCCTTGCCCTTTGCAAGCTGGCTCGCGCGGATTTTCTCGATGAATGCAAGATGCTGTTGGTTGGTAGGCTCGATGTATCGCAGGTCAGCGGATTCGTAGTAGGCGGGGTAGTTCGGGGCACCGGGGCGATTGAGCATGGTAACCAGGCCCGTAGCGGTGAGAGTCTTCAGCGAGTTAAGCACATTGCGGGCGTTGTTCAGCGACACCAAACCGCGCGGGTCTTCCAGCCGGGCCACGGCCAGGCCTCGCTGTGCCCAGTACAGGCCGTGGGCCATGGTGTGTCGCCAGTCCAGCGGGATATTGTACTTCTCCATCAGCTCGAGCATAAACGCCGGGTCCATGCGGTAGGTGTTCCAGAGAATCTGCGCCCGCACGAAGGCAAGCAGTTTCGCCCGCGCCTGAGCCTGGGCGGGGTCGTTTATCAGCTTCGAGATTTTCTTTTGTCCCGGCCCGTCCAGCCGGGGCGGCGAGAAGCGCACGCAACTGGCTGCGTAGTCTGTGCTGAAATTATTATACGCCCACAGCAGAGACTCATCGACGCCCACGCCAAGCTCCGCCAGTGCTTTGGCATAGCTTGCCAGGGCTGGGTCGCGCATCAACTGGGCTAACTGATCAGGCTGGATGGTATCTCTGCCTTGCCGTTGGAGCGATTTGTCCAGCGGAGCCTGGGCGATAGTTCGAAACGCCTCGATAGCCTGGTCCGTCTCCTGGGCCAAGGTCAACGACAGGCTGTTGTCCACCGGCGGGGCGCCCAGCAGAGCCTGCATCATCCCCGCCCAGCGTTCCTTATAAGAGAGGTGCTGGTCGTCCAGCATGCCGCCCATCTTCGAGAAAAATATCCACGACAGCTCCTTGTAGAGCACCATGCTGCGGGGGTTGTAGACGATGGCTTGGTCTCGCAGGAGCTTGACGCCGTTGTATACCCATCGCCAGCGCTGCTGGGGTGTTTGGCAGGTGACGGAAATGTTCCAAGCCATGTTCCACGCCTGAAATGCCCACACGCCCGGATAGTAAGGCTGGAGTTTGCATATCAACTCCGCCATCTGCAACGCGTCATAATGACGCCCCGCCTGGTGCAGATCCTGCGAGCGAATCCAGAGCATATTCACGCCCAAAACGCGAAGCCCACCGGGGATGGCCATGAGCAGGCCAAGCTCGGGACTTCGCTCTAACACGCCAGCTGAAGCCTGTGTGATAAGCTCCGCGTCAGTACTCTGCTGAGCGATAGGCCCATGAAGCTGACCCGCCAAGAAAGCCAAGCCAACCGCCAAAAGAAGAAAAACCGTCTGAATTGTTATGGAACTACCGGCCATCTATATACTCGCTTATTATCAAAAGTCCATATCCACGGATTACACGGATTAAAAACAGATTTAGTGAACCTTCGGTTTCACGGATTTTTTTTTGGAAAGTTATCAATAAAAAACAAAATAGCGAAAAACAAATGGTACAGGGAAGGCAGCGCTTTTCCGTAGCTTGGACGTCTCGTCCATGCGTGGCATGGGTATCTTGCCCGTGTTTTTTCTTTTTTTGTCATTCAATGGGCCCTGGGTGTTTTGGCCTTGGTCATTTTTTCGTTTTTCGTCATTGATTCGTTATTCGGATTTCGGAATTTGCTGTTTTCCCTATCGCCTATTCCCTAAACCTGTACTTTCGCCAGTTCTCGTTTGTGGAAGATTACGCAGGCAAGGGCCAGGAAAAATGTTGCTCGTAGTGCTACGCTCATTATCGCAACTTCGCCGACGGCAGGCCAGGATATGAAGATTCCTTCGACGAGTTTCTCCGCCGGTGCCATCTCTGATAGGTTCGGCATGACCGCGGCTGTGAGTTTCATCACAACCGCTCCCGCAGCTCCAACAATATCAAACCCGCCATCTCGCGACGCCCAGCGAACCGCGTCTGCCAGCCAATTCATAAGCCAACCGCATATCAGCAGCACCATGCACGCGAGCGAGGCGACGGGGAACGACAGGAAACAGCTGAAGAATACGCCCAGAGCTGCGAGGAAAATCAGCTGACAAAATATCAGCAGCATCGCCCGGACGAAGTTCGCGTTGAACCCGCCGACACGATAGAGGATCGAGACGTCTTTGTGGGAAATTTGCACCGGCGGGTTGGCAGGCCCAGCTACTGCCCTTGGCCCGGTTGCCTTGGCGGGGATGTTTCCGTAGGCAACGGAAATGTCGCCCTTCCGCAGCGAAGCGATAGCTGGGACTGTGACGGAAGTTGCGGTTTTCACCGGTGTGTCCGAAGCCAAGCTGACCACGACCGCTCCGTCAGCCCGGCGGAACAAAAGCCAACGATACAACGACCCCCTGCCTGCGGAAAGATTGCCGATGGGCGAAACCTTGTAGCGAAACTGAAAACTAGGCTCGACCAGAATCGCCACGTCCTGACCCTTGGCGAGGTCTTTCACCGTCGCGCTGCCTTGCTGGGCCTGGTCGAAGGCTACATCGAACCGCCCAGGGGCGATGCTCACCACGCGACCGGCCGCGCCGTTTAACCGGACAGGCCCGCGATGGAACAACTGACCAACCAGCCAGGTCGGAACCTCGATGCGATAAACTCCCCTAGCCTTGTCCAACTGCTTGACTCGCCCGCGCCCAGAGCGACTTTGGCCTGCGATGGCTATGTTCGTGAACTTCCACTCCAGCCAACCGTTGGGGCCAGCTACCTCCGTTCTGCTCAAGGCTTCGGAGCGAAGCTGCTTCATCAATTTGTCCCGAGCCTGGCTGGGGGAGAGGTTGCCCTGGGCCTGGAAATCGCGAATGACACTGTCGTAAAGTTTCTGCTTCTTCAGCTGGGCTAGTCGCTTGGCGACAGCTGTTTCGATGTCGGGCATCTCTGGCGTAACTTCGCTGCGAGCGGTGAAAATCTCCGTCTCCACAGCCCGGCGGTCTGTCGCGCTGTTGGCCTCCCCTGCGCGAAGATGCTGCACCATGAAAAAGATCGCACCCGACGCTATGGCCAACAACACCGCGTCGAAAACCACCACGCCAAGCCATCGGCCCAGCAAATACTGCCAGCGAGCCAAAGGCTTAGCTGCCAGCAGGAAAATGTGCTTCTCCCGCATGTCGCTGCAAATTACGCCAACGGTAACCAGCACAGTTACCACCGACAACAGCCCGCCGGTTATCCGCACGCTATAACTCAGACACGTCCGAACGCTCCCTGCCAGCGTGCCGTCGCCAGCGAGCATCCAGGGCATCGCTCCCAGAGACAAGGCAAGCAATACGAGAAACACCGCCGCGATTTTCATGCGGAGACATTGGGCAAAAGTATGCCTGACTACCGCCCATATACTACTCATGCCATGCCTCCCACTAATACTGCAAAGTTGAAACAAATCCGAAATTCGAAAATCGAATATCGAAATACTAAACAAATCCAAAATACTAAATTCAAAATACTAAACAAAATCACAGCCATGCTATAATCAATAGATAGGACCGGGTAGCGTGGGCATCTTGCCCATGCGTAACTTGGCAGCCCCATGGCTACCCAACCCGATTTTTTTTAGCTCCGTAGGAGCGGCATCTTTGTAAAAAAAAAGACCGCCACGAACCAAGCTCCGTAGGAGCGACATCTTAAACGGTTCAAAAGCCAACACAAAGATGCCGCTCCTACGGAGCTAAACATCCAACCAATTAACCAGTTAACCAATCAACTAACCAGTCAGATCGTCAATAATACTGCGGTCGGCTTTTTGCGGGTGTTCGGTTGGTTTATCAGCTGGGGTTGTTTTTATTTGCCCAGGCTGGGTTTCGTCTTCAGGTTTATCCTCAGCAATCAGGTCGCCTAGAATATCTGCATCGGCCTGCTGTACCGGAGCGGGGGCAGCAGCCTGGGGCTTGTCTTTGGTGTCCTGGGCCTGCTGAACGAGCGACTCAATAAGTGCTTCGCCCTGGCCTTGGGCGGTGAGGAACTCTGCCATTTTCCCGCCTGCTACAGCTCCGCCACTGGTTAGTTTTTGTTGGCTTGCCTCCTCGACGATTCGCAAAAACAGATTCTCCAATTTTTCCTTAGGCTGTTTTACATCCAGCACCGACCGCCCGGCTTCGCCAATTACGCGTCGAACTTTTTCGAGCGTCGCAGCGTCCAGATTTTCAGCTGTGATTTGCGTGAGATTTTTCTGCTCCAGCAGGTCGCAGGTCTCCCCGTCCGCCCGGCTACGCCCGCCATAGAGAATGCAGACCCGGTCGCACACATCTTCGACATCCGCCAGGAGATGGCTTGAGAGAATGACCGTCTTGCCACGCTCTCCAAGCGTGCCGATGAGGTCTTTGAACTGCCTCGTGCCCAGCGGGTCCAGCCCGCTGGTAGGCTCGTCGAGTATCAGCAGCTCCGGGTCGTTTATCAGCGCCTGGGCCAGGCCTATGCGTCGCTGCATGCCTTTGGAATATTCGCCCACCCGCCGATACGCAGCACCGCCCAGGCCTACCATTTCCAGCAGCATCTCGATTCGCCGGGTTCGCTCTCGGCGAGGCTGATGGAACAGCCTGCCATAAAAGTCCAGGGTCTCGCGGGCATCGAGAAACGGGTACAGGTGCGACTCTTCCGGCAGGAATCCGATGTTGGCTTTGACGCGAACGTTGGTAGGCTCCTTGCCGAAAACAGCGATCGAACCCTTCGTTGGAAACAGCAGCCCGAGTATCATCTTGAGCGTAGTGCTCTTGCCCGAGCCATTGGGCCCGAGCAGCCCGAAGACCTGCCTGGGCGGAACTTCCAGGTTCAAGTCAGCTACAGCGGTTACCTTCTCCCGCAACCAAAAGTCGCGAAACACCTTCGTAAGCCCAGCTGTCTGTACCACATATTCGCCCATATTTATTCCTGCCTATCAAAAAAACAGCTGAACACGAATGACACTGATTTTTTTGAAAAGTAATCAGTAAAAGCAAAAGAAAAACAAACGCCACTATTTGCTTTCTATTCGTGCAATTCGTTTTTTATTCGTGTCATTCGTGTTCTATTTGCCTTTCTTTTTCCGTTCATACGATCTTATTTGTTGCGATATTTTCGGGTCGATATTCAGCTGCAGCACATAGGTTTCGACGCCTGGGAGGAAGTAGTGTTTCTGATTGGTTTCCTGCCGGAAGGCTTCATCGATGGCGTCGGCCCACATCTTTTTGAGGAACAGTTTGGGCGTCGTGCGGTATTGCTCCAACAATTCCTCGAACCGCCTGGCCCGGCGGCGTGCACTTTGGATAGTGCGGGTTTTTTCGGACTCAGCCTCAGCGATTATTTTGCTAGCCTGGCCACCTACAGTCGTAGTCATAAGCGTCCGGTCGATTTGCTGCCTGATGTCGCTCTCGCGGGCGATGAGTTTTTCAATCTGCCTCAGTTCCCGCTCGCTGGCGGCATAGCTCTTAGCCTGGCGGTCCTGGGCAAGCCCGAGTTGGCCTATGAGATTATAATTTCCGCCCTTGAGCGTTTCGCGCCGTTGTTTGGCAGCATTTTCCCAGGGTTCACCGACAAGCTGGGCGTAATGCGTCGCGCCGACCGCTTCGATAAGCGTTTGCTTGGCCTGGGCGATAGCCTGGTTTATAGCGGTCTGTTTTTCGGACTTGGCTCGCTGGGCCTGTTCGTAGGCATTGTATGCGCCCAGTGGCCAGGTCTTCGCGTCGGTCTGTGGCAGGAGGACGTTCGTAATTTCCACGCCATGAGGCCGGCCCGGCTTGACACCCATCAGCGAGTCGATCTGCCGTTGGGCAACAACTTTCACCTCGCCGAGAAAGCCCGTATGGTCTATCTGGATAGCGTCAGCGGTTCTGGTCGAGGCGGAGTAAATAGCCGCGTCGCACAGCACCATCCGCATCATCTCGTCAAGGTCCCCGACGTTCGACGCCAGGGCCAGGGGGTCTGTTACGCGGTAGGTGCAGACGAACTTTACGTGTATCAGGTTGCGGTCGCCGGTGAGCAGATAGCCATCCCAGCCGGGGCGCAGGCCTTCGGTAGACCGGCGTCGCTGCGCCAAAGGCCTGAGCTTGTCCTCAGCTGTTTCGAACAGCCAAAAGTTGTCCACCGCCGCCCGCCGCTCCTGTGTGCCGACCTTTTGTATCTCGCCGACGGGGTAAGGCCAATTGTAAACCAGCCCGTGGCGGGCGACCTTGGTAACCTTGCCAAACACCTTGACGATACCTTGTTCCTGCGGCTGGATAAACTCGATACCCGTAGCCAGGAACAGCACGACGAAGAGTATCATGATAAAGCTCAGGAGCTTAAAGCTAACCCGCAGCGCGTCGGACAAACTAGCCAAAGCAGGATCGCCAGGCGAACCGCCAGGCGGAGCGATACTATCAGACCTGACCTGGGCGGATTTATTTTCGAGATTCTCATTCATATCAATTCTCGCATTATTATTTTCTTTGCGTGGCACAGCCGCCCTCGGCTGTGGTTTTTTTGTACCATCCAGACTTTCACAGCCGGGGGCGGCTGTGCCACATGTTTTTTGTTTTTACTGATTACTGACCCAGCACTTATTTGCTACATACAGTAAATGATTAAGTCGAGCGAAAGAACAACGACTTTGGATTTACGCAAATAAGTGCTGGGGACAACTGATTACTTTTTTCCCGCTTTTTTCTCAAACGTGTCCAGGCTCGGTTCGGTGCGGAGCCATTGCAGTATTGGCATGACGCCGGAGTCCAGCACGAAGTCTGTCCGGTCAGCCAGGCTGACTTTTAGCGATTCGAGCGAGCGGAGAAACATGCTAAACTCGGGGTCTTCGTTGAACTTCGCGTAGGACTCCGCGGCTGCAGCCTCGCCCTGGGTGCGAATATCCGCAGCCTTTCGGCGAGCGAATTCCAATATTTTCTGTTTCGCAGCCGTGGCCCGGCCTGTGATAGCTTCAGCGGTGGCTTGGCCTTCTGCCTGGAACTTGGTTATCTCCTTGCTGCGTTCCTCGCCCATCGCGGTGATGACCGCATCTGATATCGACTGGGGCAGGCCCAGCGATTTTATGCCGACATCTGTCAGCTCCACGCCATAGTCCTGGCCGGCGCGCCCCTGCACCCGCTGGCGAATATCAGCCTGGATTTCCAGGAGTTTCATCTTCTTCGGGTCGGTGTTGACAAGCTCCTCCAGCCGGGCTTGTCCGAGCACGCTGGCGGTCTCGCTGCTGAGCAGCGCGCCGATAGCGTCCCTGGCCTGGGCGAGAGTCTCCTTGGCCCGGTAAAATTGTTGCGGGTCGACTATCCGCCAGGTGCAGAAAACCGTAGCCATGATGTTATACTTCTCAGCGGTGTTGTACTGACGATGGGCTGAGACCAGCACATGGTTTCGCGCGTCGTAGCGGATGAGTTTTTCCACAGGCCAGGGAATTTTGTAGTGCAGCCCGGGGTCGGTTCGCCCATCAACGACGCGGTCGATCTTGCCGAACCGCGTGATGAGGATAAGATCGTTAGTCTCGTCAGCAACAAACGCCACCGTACTAAGCAACAACACAACAATAACCAACAAAACCAAAACAACAATTCCAATATGCTTGCCCATAATTCGATTCCTTTTGTTTGAAAAAATTATCAGTAATCAGTAATCAGTAGTCAGTAGTCAGTAGTCAGTAGTCAGTAGTCAGTAAAAGCAAAAACAATAAAAATACAAAAAAGTAATCAGTTATCCCCAGCACTTATTTGCGTAAATCCAAAGTCGTTGTTCTTTCGCTCGACTTAATCATTTACTGAATGTAGCAAATAAGTGCTGGGTCAGCATTCAGTAAAAACAACAAAACACGCGGGGGCATTGGTTATTCATTGGGCATCTTGTCTATGCTTTGTTTTATTTTTTTGTCATTCCCGCGCACGCGGGAATCCATTTTTTTCTTTTCTAACTATTTTTCTCTTTGCGTTCTATGCGTTCTTTCGCGGTAAAATTTGCTGTTTTTGTTTTTACTGATAACTGATAACTGACTACTGACAACTTCGCTTCATTCTCCCGCGCCTTCCAGGCCTTCGCTTATTACGCTTCTTTGTTGTTTCAGATCCATTCGCAGGTCCAGGAGTTTTCTGTCTATGCCGATGACGTATTTTTTCATGCCCGGGAGCGTCTCGTCCAGCACGTCCATATAGCGGTCGAACATATAAACCCGCGGAGCCTGGCCAAACGGCAGGAGCATCCGCTGATAGGTTTCCAACGCGGTCTGCTCGCGCAACTGTCGTTTCCAGCGATAGGCCTGGGCGTCGGCTATCAGCTTGGCGGGGGTGCCTTCGAGCCTGGCGAAAAGTGCGTCTACTCGCTTGCTCGCCTTGGCGACGGCCTGGGCGTAATCGAACTTTGGCCCTTGTTTTTCAGCGAGTTTCAGCCTGGTCAGGAACCGCTGATAGCCCTCCCGCAGCATAGCGAGGTTGGGCATGTCAGCTTCTTTTTTGCCCAGCAATTTCTCGCGGCGGATCTCCAGTTCCAAGGCGGATATCTGCCCCGTCGTTCGGCGGAGGAACCCGTCTATCGCGCGGGCGAAGGCTGGCGGGTCGTTCTTTATTTTCGACAGCTCAGCGAAAACTTCCGCCTGACTCAGCGAGAGAAAAAGCTCCAGCGCGTCGCCGGGGTTGCCCGCGACTTCGGCAAGTGTCTGGTTGGCCTGGGCCTGGGCTTTGTAGCGTTGCTGGTCTTGCAGCCTTTCCGTTTCCAGCACCTTTTCGAACTGCGGCACAGCAGCGGCTGGGGGGTGGGCAGAGACGATACCCACGAACACAACTTCCACGCCGAGGTCAACTTTGTCCAGCTCGTTTTGTATGCGTTTTTTCAGTGCCCTGGCCGCTGCCTCCCTGCCATGCGTCATTATCGCCTGGGGTCGGTGGGCCTGGCCTGGCACGGCCTGATCCAGCGTCGCTGATGCACAATACCGCACCATTTCCTCATCGGCGACGCACGTCAACAGCTCTTTGGCGTCGGTGTATTTGTAGCCATATTTATAGGGATCCGTCACCCGATACCGCACGACGACGACCAGCTTGATGATGCTCACCGCCGGGGCCTTGCCGGCTTCGTTTCGAGCGGTGGCTTCCTCCCGCCGAGGCACGCCCACCAGGAAGTCGCGCTCGATGTGCGAGCCAAACCCGTGCTCCTGGGTCCAGAGGATAAGCTCCTGGCCATCCTTGGTATATTTCGGCTGAGTCTTTTCGCCCACGCCCAGGACAACCTCGTGTATCTCGCCGGTGTTGAACCGCTGAACGGTATCGATAGGCCAAGGCCATTTCAGCGACAGGCCGGGCTGAAGGAGTGTGCGGGCCTGGGCGAGTTGGCCCCAGTGTTTGACGACATATCCCTCGCCGTCGCGGACGATAACCACCGAGCTGAGGGCGAACATTACGACCACGCCGAAGACGATAAGCGGCACGATGGCCCGGGAAATCAGCTGATAGAACCACGTCTTGGAAACTTCGAATCCGAACTGATAGTTGACAGCCTCTGCCAGCGAATGGCCCACTCGGCCCGGCTCGGCAAGGAGATTTAGCAGGCGACTTTCGTAGCTCGGGCGATATTCCCCGCCGGGTATGCGCGGGCGGTAGAGGTCCAGCACGAAGTTCAGCAGCAGCTCGATAGCGTAGATAATTTGCACCGCTGGCAGGGCGTAGGCTACGATTCGCTCGAGCTGATAGTTTTGCTGCGACGCGACCAGCAGGGCGACAGCTACCGCTGCGATGAATAGCGCGCAGGCCAATAGCAAAGCTCCGGCAGGCCTGAGCAGTCGCCACTGGGCTGCTCTGCCCATGCCCGTGCAATATCGGCTGAACAGAAACGCCCCGAACCCCACCAGCACGAGGAAGACCGTTCCCTCAGCCGTGTTGGTCAGCTCGCCGGGGACGGTGTCGCGGAGGTACCGCAACATCAGCACGCCCATCGCTGCGTTGTAAGCTGCCAGCAGGAGCGTGAATATCGGCACGAACCACCGCTCGAGCAAAGCTACTCGGCTGGCTGCGGGACGAAGCGACAGGGCCTGGGACTTGTCGAAAATGCCGCTGCTCTGGCCTGGGGATTGTATCTCCTGATACTCCAGAGCCTCCTGCTGCTCGAGCTGACGCGCGTAAAACAGCACCGCTGTCGTCAGCCAAACCGCTACGCCCCCCAGCAGCATCCACAAGCTTACCATCGCCGCAGCCGAGCCTGTCAGCCGCCAGATGATAACCATCACCAGCGTGATAATCGCCTGGAGCACCGCTGCGACGATAGCGACATTTTTTCCGCGTTTCTGATCTTTCATTCGTTATGCCTCTTGGTACATAGGATCCAATTGCAAAAATGTAGCCTAGCCGCCCTCGGCTGGGAAGGTCGTATAAAAAACACTGCAAATACAGCAAATCCAACACAGCTACATAAGTCCAACACAGCCGAGGGCGGCTGTGCTACATTTCCGCATAGTTTTGCAATTTGTTGGGTTGCAATCGGAGCGACTGGCCTTACAATTGGTTTATGATTCAATTTTGGTCTATCGCGAAAAACACGTTTATCCAAACCATCCGCCAGCCTATTTTCGGCGTGATGATTTTCCTGACTTTTGTCATGCTCGTGCTTTCCCTGCCTATGTCCGGCTGGACTATGGGCAACGCCGGCAGCGGGGACTACGAAGCCTCCGACCAACAAATGCTGGAAAACCTCGGCCTGAGCACGCTGCTGCTTATGGGTCTCATCACCGCTGCGCTGAGTGCCTCGGCTACGATTAGCCGGGAAATCGAGGACAAAACCGCTCTGACCGTCGTGTCCAAACCCGTCAGCCGGGCGGTGTTCGTGTTGGGCAAATTCGCTGGCGTGGGCCTGGCTATCACGCTGATGTACTATCTCGGAGCGGCGGTGTTTCTCCTGACCGTGCGACATGGCGTGGTCTCCAGCGCGTCGGTGCCGATAAATTGGCCTGTCGTGGTATTTGGCTGCGTGGCCCTGGCCGTAGCTGTCGCCGTGGCTGGGGCGGGGAACTTCATGTTCGGCTGGACGTTCGTTTCCGCCGGGGCAGTTACGATGATTGTTACGCTCACCGCCGCCTTGGGCGGGGCGAGTATTATAGACACGGGCTGGAAACTCGTGCCAATCTCCCAGACCTTCGGCCCGGAGAACATCAGGCCTGAGCTGCTGGTGGCGATGTTCATGATATACCTGGCTGTGGTGTTGCTCTCGGCGGTGGCGGTGGCAGCAAGTACGCGGGTTGGACAGATTCTCACGCTGCTGATAACCCTGGCGGTACTCGCAGCTGGTTCCATGCACGACTGGCTCGTCGCCTCGGCTAATCGATTGGCTGGGGCTGAGGTGGGCAGCGACGCCATCGCAGCAAAATTGCTTAGCTATGGCCTGGTGAACCTCACGTTCTTCTATCCGCTCGACGCCCTGGCGAGAGGCTGGGCCATGCCTGGGTCGCTGGTCTGGCTGAAGGTTTTGTACTTCGCGTGTTACACCGCAGCGGTGCTTGCATTGGGCATAGCGATGTTCCAACGGCGGCAGATAGCGGCTGCGGAAACTTCCAGCTCCATGCCCCCAGCGGTCAGCCTGCTTAGCGGTGGCGGGAGAATCGTCGCGATAATCGCTCTGATATTCGCCGGAGTTTTGCTCACCCAGCGGAGCAGCTACGACTGGCCTGGCCTGGTGCGGGTAGCTGGCATCCTGGCTTCGAGCGGGGTGTGTTGGATAATCTGCGGCGCCCTGGGCAGCGGCAGAAAGTGGGCCTTTTGGGCAACAATCCTCGCGGCAGGCTGTGTAGCTGGCGCGGGCCTGACGCTGCGGTTCATCCCAGCCTGGACGAGTACCGTTCAGACGATACAGTCCAGCCAGGCTGCGATAATCGCAACTCTCATCAGCGCCGCAACGCTGATAGTTCTGATTTTGCCAAAAACTCGAAAGCATTTTAAGTAGTAGTCAGGAGTCAGGAGTCAGTTATCAGTAATCAGTTATCAGTAAAAGCAAAAACGGCAAA
>Ga0190284_1000642_pt1 | contig 18613 bp, 11 predicted proteins | sample 48691812_MG_FD_161668 | JGI IMG/M metagenome (GOLD analysis project Ga0190284, IMG submission 161668) | Hydrothermal vent microbial mat bacterial communities from Southern Trench, Guaymas Basin, Mexico - 4869-18-1-2_MG | ecosystem: Environmental > Aquatic > Marine > Hydrothermal vents >...
AAGGGCCAGGCTGGCATTTTGATGAACAATCTGAAAAAAATCGCCGGTAAGCGAAACACCACCGTGCGTTTTGCGACGGATACCTATACGCCTCAGCCAGAAACCGGCACAAGAGTGACAATTATTCCAAGCGTTATTTTGCGTTCCACACCAGAGTTCGCCGCCAATATCTTGGAAACGCTTGAAAAAGGCACTGTTCTCAAATCCTTGGCGCGTTCTTCCTTTCAGGAAAAATGGCAACAGTCAGTGGATTATTGGTATTTAGTAGAATTAGAGACTGGAAAAACGGGGTGGGTGTTTGGCGGAGTCACGCACGCCACTGATAAAGCCAGACAGACTATCTGGCAAGGTAAAAGTGGCGGCTTAAACATCCACTGGACTTCAGCAGACATTATCGCCACCAAGGGTGACAAAGTTTTGTTTTCGGCGAAGAATAGCTTGGCAAGAAAAGATTTTGAAGAGCAGTTTTTAGAGGCGGTGGGAACAGAGCCTGTGTGCGAATATAAACGGACTTTTACGCTCTTATCAGTGGTAGGCACCATTGCCAGCATGAAAGATACTTTTGAACAGCACTGTCAAGCGGCCACTCATGGATTTCCCAAACTCACGACTATTAATCTAGTTCAGCCTGACAAGGCGGTTTCCTTGACGGACTTTTTCCAAGAATCGGTTATTCTCAAAGCACTTCTGGCTGATTCTCTCATTAAAAAAGCACTAGCCGCTGCTGGCATGATGACTAAGCATCCTACTACGCTGAAGGCGCTTTATCGGGTGTTGGAAGAGCCGGGCATTGTGGCGCGAGACAGTGAGGATGGAAAAAAATGTCATTTCCAGTTGTCCGAAGACTTTTTGAGGCAGTTTGCGTTTCACCACATTAATAAGAATCAAGTAGCTGTTCGATTAGGACTGGAACCAGCCATACAGTCTTGTCAATGGAGTCACGCCCAACTGGGCATTTATCTGCCCATTCCGACAGCACTTCAATCGGCCCTCAATAACGCTCGAAAGACTCAGGCTGGCGTTTTGATGGGCCATCTTAAGCAAATCGCGGGTGGACGAAACACCATTGTGCATTTTGCGACGGATAGCTATTTGAGCAAGGATACTGCTCAAATCAATACCATCACGGTGCAACGGGGTGATACATTGTATCGTCTTGCTAGACGCTATAATCACACAGCTGCTGAACTGGCAGCTTGGAATGATTTGCAACCGCCCTATCTCTTGTCACTCGGTGAAACTTTGTTGGTTAATCCGCCCACTAAGGTGTCAGCCCCAACGAAAGCCCCGACGGATGAGGCTACCAACGATAAACCGCTTTATCACATCGTTGCGGCCGGAGACACGTTATACCGTGTTGCGAAACGTTATAGTCAGACTGTCGAGAAAATAGCCGCTTGGAATGATTTGCAACCGCCTTATGACTTATCAGTCGGGCAAAAATTGCGGGTATCATCGATTTGGACGTGGACGCACAAGAGTACCCTTCATCCGGCATTGCCTGAATTTGTGTTCAAGCTTGTCGGAAAGTATATAGAGTATATCGAGGTAAAAACGATTGAAATACGTCGTGGTAACGAATCTCAGCCTTTTCAGACACTCAATGTGTCTGCCGAGCCTCCTATTTACGATGATATGTCTGTGGTGTTCATTGTCGAAGACGTGAACTTTGACGGCTATCGGGATATTCGCCTTATAGCCTTTCCACCTTGGTCGAATGTCGTCTATGTTTATTGGCTGTTTGAGCCAAAAATGGGGCGTTTTGTCAGTAGTTCCGCTTACAACGCTGCTGGGCTAAGTTCACCGACATTTAATGCCGAGAACAAACAAATCATCTCGGAATGGAAAGCGGGCTGTTGTCTTTCTGGTACCGATTACTATGAAGTCGTTGACAACAAACCGGTTTTGGTACGGCAAGAATCTTATGATCAGGAAAAAGGATTAACGGTACGGGAGCGCAAACTTTAGCCGGAGTCCAAACTTTAGTTTGGCAGCAATCCAAACTTTAGGGCCTATCACTCTCGTTGTCATAAAACACCTACAAAACATAAGGCTAATGAGGCGCAATTGGGGGCCATAACTTAATTTGAAACCATTCAAAACATTTTATGGCCCCTAAATCAGGTAGTCTAAATAACCAGCAAATTCTAATCAAATTGAGAAAATTTGTTCAAGTTATTTTGTGACAGACACTAAAGCGCCTACTACAAACTTAGGCGCTAAAGCGCCTACTACAAACTAAAGCGCCTACTACAAACTTAGGCGCTAAAGCGCCTACTACAAACTAAAGCGCCTACTACAAACTTAGGCGCTAAAGCGCCTACTACAAACTAAAGCGCCTACTACAAACTTAGGCGCTGAAGCGCCTACTACAAACTAAAGCGCTTACTACAAACTTAGGCGCAAGCTTAAAACGGTTGAACTTCCACCAAAATTGTCGCGCCAATTAAAATCAACACGGGAAATTCGTTAAACCAACGATAAAAAACATGAGTGTGACGATTGCGATCATATTTAAAATCGTTCAAAAATTTGCCACAGTAAATATGGTAACCGATCAAAATCGTTACCAGTACTAATTTAGCATGTAACCAACCCGTGTTAGTCACCGCCAAAAAAGGTTGCCACCAATAAGCGACTAATAACCACACTCCAAAGCTTACCGCTAAAATAGCGCTGGGCGTAGTGATACCGTAATACAATTTGCGCTCCATCACTTTGAACCGCTCGTTACTGATCTTGTCCGAAGTCAGAGCATGATAGACAAATAGGCGCGGCAGATAAAATAGCCCAGCAAACCATGTCACTACAAAAATAATATGAAACGCTTTAATCCACAGCATGTTTTTTCCTTGATTTGGTCATTATTTGTGGTATTACAACCTTCTTCCACTCTCCGAGGGAACAGTCCTCATCGTTATACACAAGCCTTTTGGATACCTTTTAGAGCATTGATTTTTAATGAATCCCCTCCATAAAAATCAATTAATTTAACTTTTATAATAAGGCAGGTGGGCAATAAAAAGACTTTGCCCACCCTACATAACAATGTCATTAAGTTAAGCTTTTCGGTGAGGGCAACCATAAAGGATTGCCCCTACATTACATGACGGTTTGTAGGGGCAATCCCACGTGCAAAGCCCTTAATTTAATGGCATTGACCCTACATAAAAGAGGTTTGACAAACGAAGTAACTTCCGCAAGCGAGATCAACCTCGGAGGTTTGCGTTATATAGATATTCAGATAATTATTGAGTCCCCTTTAGGGGACTTGAGCTTTCAGACAATTCTGTTGGCTGTAATTTTATGAAAATCTATATCATGTCGGCGCGTGGATTGAAGGGTAGTTCTTGTGCCATTTTGCGATAAAATGCCCGTGCCTTTTCGGTGTTAGCTTTGGGTGTCACAATCTGGAGTAGGATATAATGATCACCAGGCGGTTTGCCGGGAAAACCGCGCCCTTTGAGGCGTAAATTTTGTCCTGATTGTGAACCTGCCTGAATTTTCATTTCTACTTTTCCGCCTAAAGTTGGCACTGCCATTGTGCTACCTAAAGCGGCTTCCCAAGGTGTGATGGGCAGCGTCATATAAATATCTCGTCCTTCGGCACGGTAGAGTCGATGCGGTTGAAATTCGATTTCTAAGTATAAATCTCCATTGGGGCCGCCGCCCATGCCCACTGAGCCTTGTCCACTCAAACGAATTTTTTGGCCTTGAATGATGCCTGGCGGAAATTTTACATTTAAAGTATGTGTTTTAGTGTATATTTGCCTATTACTCTCCATTTCAGGGACTTGCACTTGTAGGGTTCTGGTAGAGCCTTGATAGGCTTCTTCAAGTGTGATGGCAATTTTGGTGTGTTGATCTTTGCCGGTGCGGCGAAAAGGGCTACGGCGCGTAGAGTGACGGCCCGGTGTTCGTCTGTCACCAAAGAGGCTGTCAAAAAAATCACTGAACTCGCTGCCACTGAAGTCAAAATTGGAATTGAAGCCGGGTGGAGCCCGAAATTCTTCACCAGCTCGCCAGTGCGTTCCTAATTGTTCGTAAGTTGCGCGTTTTTGTGGGTCTTTTAATACTTCGTAAGCTTCGCCGACTTCTTTGAAGCGATGTTCGGCCTCTTTTTCTTTGCTGACATCGGGATGGTATTTACGGGCTAGTTTGCGGTAAGCGCGTTTAATTTCATCTTGGTTGGCATTACGCGATACGCCTAGAATTTGGTAGTAATCTTTGTATTGCATGTTGACATTAGGTCACAATTTTATAGAAATTTGTAGAATTATTAACGAAAAATCAACCGATCTTCAAACGTGTATAAGGATGTAACCAATCCAATATCCCCTCGCCTACCTTCTTGGTTAATTCCGAAAATGAAAACTTAGGGTTACTTTTTCTTAAAATGTTGTACGCACCGTTCGCATCAGCATTGATAGTCGTACCGTTTTGTGACCGGTATAAACCGCGTTTAACTCGTTTGCCATTGAATGTATGTGGAATCGAAGGTTCGTATTTCTTAGGCAAAGAATCACCATCAATAAAACTTGCTTTTGAAGTGTAGCTCTCGTTTGTGACTTCTAGCGTGATGCCATGTAACTCAAGTTTATAGCGTAATTTGTTTATAAACTGACCGAGAGATAAATTCACGAAGTTTTGATTTGTCTTTTTACCTAAGTTGATTTGATTAAGTGATTTAACGACATCACCCACCACAACCCTATAAATACCGTTTTCAACACAAATATCAGTGACTTGACGAGTGGCTTTATGTAAATAATCAGCAATCCTTGCATTACGCCTCTCAGTCAAACGCTGTAACCGGTTTGACCACTGACGATCACGAGTCTTTTTTAAGTGAGACTGAAGTTTAGCAAAGCGTTTATTATAGTGATGATTGAGAGATTTAAGCGTACGACCATCAACAATAAAAGGTTTGACTGCACCATTGGTCACGCAAGTCGCTAAGTTATTAAGTCCTAAATCAATAGCCATAACCTTATCGTTTGGTGCCACTTTCGCAACCGTCTCATCGTCCTCATAAACAAAAATCGCTTCAAAATACCTATATTTGGGAACAATCTCAACTTGTTTAATTGTCTTGCCAACCAACTTTTTAGGACAAGGAAAACTTAAGCCTTTTTCCAAAAACACCGCCTCGTCTTTAACCGAAAAAGCTTGATAATCGTAGATCAGATTATCGTATTGCTTCTGTTTAAAACGAGGTGGTTTAGGTTGTCCTTTGTATTTACCCGGATTCTTTTTAAAATCTTGATGACAACGGAAAAAGGACTTGAAGTTCTTGTCAAGTCGTCGTAAGTTTTGTTGAGCCACTTTCGACTTTAACAGCCGGTAATTAACCTTACCCTCAAGGTTTTCAACTTGTTTCATCACCTTGTCGGCCTTTGAGGATAGGTAAAATACTTACCCGTTGCTTCAAATGCCTCTCTTAAAGTCCATAAAGTTTGGTTATAAAGGTTCTTGGCGTGATGAGTCAATTCCTTCAGTCTCTTGAATTGACTCTTGTCCAAACCTCTTATTTTCGTTTTCAGTGCTTTCATTTAACACCTCAATCGTTTTTTTCCCTCATCTATTTATATATAGAAATTTTTCTATATTGTCAACATATTTCTATATTTTTTGTGACTATATAATTGTGAATTGTGAATTGTGAAGTGTGAAGTGTGAATTCTCCTTTCTCCTTTAAACAGGGGTGATGTTTTTATGGGTTTTGCATAAACAGGTGCGATTGCTGCCTTGTTTTTGTGCCATTTGGAGGGCATTGTAGCCATCTGAAATCAGGGTAGCTAGGGTGGTTTCTGCAACTCCTTCGGAGGAAGTCAGCCCAATGCTGATCGTGATATCAAAACCTTCAGGTTTGAGTAGTATTATCTGACGGCGTAAATTTTCGGCAATCGCTTTGCCCTTGTCGAGCGTACAATCGGGCATTAAGGTCGTAAATTTTTTGCCGGCAAAGCGGACTACCATCGTCTCTTTGGAAAAAAAGTTGATAAGAAATTGGCCGAACAGATGTAATATATGATCACCTATCATGTGCCCTTGAGCTTCATTGATTATTTCAAAATTGTCAATATCAACCATCATCATACAAACATTCGAGTGTTGAGTAATAAACGTTTTTCCTTCATCAAGCAAAAATTTTGTGTTGTGTACGCCAGTCAGGCTGTCGGTGGTTTCTAGTTTGTAAATGTCCTTAGAGTAGCGTTTGAGGACATTGTATTGATGTTTGACCAATAATAATGATTTCACGCGAGCTATTAATACTTCTTCCATGACAGGCTTGGTGACGAAGTCGTTAGCCCCAGCGTGGAAAATTTCCGCCTGACACTTTTTATTGTCGTCAATGGTAATCACTAACACCGGCATTTCTTGGCGGGAGTAATGTAGTTGGGTGCGAATCGCATATAATAAATCACCTCCCGTCATTTGTCCTTCAAGGAAAAAGTCGGTGAAAACGATGTCAAATCCGTCATTTTCTTTGACATCCTCTGGCAAATCCTTGTTTTTTTTCAAAATTTGTACTGCTTCTTCTGCATTGGTGACATGGGTAATGTACAGTCCATGTTTTTCCATAAGAGTTTGGGTGGTTTGCGCGGTGCTTGGGCTATCTTCAACGTATAGCACGCGCCCGACTAGTCCTGAATGCCGTTGTGAAACGTCTTTGATAAATTCAACTAATCGTTTATAACCCAATGATTTATTGAAATAATCTGTTACGCCGGCCGAAAATCCTTCACGTAGCAAGCGCCGATCCGCGTCGCTAGAGACTATAATCACAGGGGTGAGATGTTGTTTGTCACTTTTGCGAATTTCATGGCATAAGTCTAGCCCATCTAAGCCGGGTAATAGTAGCGAGGTGGTGATGAGATCAAATTTTTCTCGATGTAGAGATTCTAACGCTTCTTCAGCACTGCCACTGGTGACAATGTAGGCATTTTGCATTTCCTTTTGCAATATATGGGAAATAATGGAGCGTGCCACTTCGGAGCGATCCACTATCATAATACGGTTAGTTTTTTCTTTAAGGGAAGTCATTGCTATATATTATATTATGTGTATGGGTTTTAAGAGAAGGATGTGATTTGTGAGACTCACTACCCATCCATGATCATTATCTTTCAGGGGGGGGTGGTACTAAAAAATAAATTAAGTTTTAAATATACTCAGCACCGCCATTGGGGGTGAGCTTTTAATAAAAAACTCGTAACTACTCAGCCTTGAGATAAATCTCAAGGCTAAAAGCGGCGTAGCTTTTAGCGCAGAGGAACCGCTACTGGCTAACGAAAAGGCTGAGCAGTTACAAAAACTCAAGTTATGACGGTGTGAACTATAGCTAAATAAAATAGATGCCCCTCATGATCGCTGTCACAACCCATCGAGGTGTAAAAAAGCGTCAAAAATTTAAAGTTCCCCAAAATTCTCCTAACTCCCCTTTCTCAAAGGGGTAAATTCCATTTTAAAATACCGGTTTATTCTTGCACAGGTACTTAGTTCGTAACCTATTGATTTAGTGTCGGGCCTATCAGTCATAGGATTACGGTAAAAATCACGTTTTTTGTCTTATACTCAAATGGTTGAAAATAAACGTCTGGGACTGACGCACTCATGCGACTAACAAATTCATTGTATTACAAATTGACAATTAAAGGCTAAGGCATTTTAGACATATACTTTGCCGCTAAAGAAAATTGGACTAAAAACACATCCCTAAATCCCTTTTGTTCGGGGACTTTGCCACGGCTTGACTTACCTCGATAGAGAGGTTACTAATTGTTAATAATTAATTATTAGTAAGGGGGCAGGTGGGGCGTTAAATTTGGGTTGATTTTGCTCGTTTTTTTCACTCAATTTTTATTCCATTTTTGAGCCAAGATGGTGGGCAAACGGGCTGAAAGATGGGGGTATTTTTTGAGCTCAGAATGCCCACTTGCCCACCCTACAAATCAATGCCATTAAGGCCCTCTTAATGGCATTGACCCTACAAATCCAATCTAGGGTGACAAAAAAAGTTAAGCCTAAAAACGTTCTTTTGTACCATCCCAACGTCTTTTTGTTGCCCACCTTCGTCGCTACAAACTATAGAAGCCGGGCATAAAAAGGCCCCCTGCGGTGTAATAGTATAACCACAGGGGGCAATGGTAGGAAAACCGTTTTCAGTTTTTATAATTGATGATGCGAATTAAGGGTTGAATTGAATCATAAAAAATCAAAGACTTATAAAAACGTATTGACTGAAAGTCATTTTATAAGTCTTTGTTCATTTTTCATTTTTCATTCTTAATTCGCATTGAAGGCACTCATTACAGTCAATGCCATTAAGTTAAGGGCTTTGCACGTGGGATTGCCCCTACAAACCGTCATGTCGCGTAGGGGCAATCCTTTATGGTTGCCCTCACCCAAAAGCGGTACGATATGGCATTGACTCATTACAGTGCCACCATTGTTGCTTTACTCGTCGTCTCCGACTTCGACACTGTCAAGGGCTTCACCAATTATTTCAAGATGAAAGCGTTGGCGTTTACCTTCTTTCGTGATGAGTTCTATCAATTTACTGGGTTTCAGAACCTTGAGAACCGATTGTTCGCGTTTGGTAACGGTGGTTACTTTAAACTCCGGCTTACCACTAAACCGATAGCCGTCAAGGTCAAACCGGATGGTTCCATTAGCAAGGTACTGATAATCCAAGGATTTACCCATTAATCCGGGTGTTGCTGATTCCGCACTGCCACGGTCTACCACGGTGGGATGCGCGACTTGCATGGTGCCGTCATCAAGGACAATCTTAGCAACTTCATCCACACCGGGGGTGCCAAACAAGTTGAGACCGACTGCCAAACCAGCTTCTGCCTTTACGACCTCAGCTCCAAAGACGCAGGCCATCTTACTGGGTTCCTTACCGGGTTCGTCACTGGGAATCTCTAACTGAGTTTCACCGTGTTCATTGAACTCGACTTTAATGCCGGGTATCGCCTCAAGCATGAGTTCTGGCTTGGGAATTGCTGGCTTCAGAGTTACTTTCATGCTGTCGGCGGTGATGAGTTCATAATGGCCATCTTTATTCTGCGTCAAGTCGGGTGGCGTACCTTCATCCAGTTGTTCAATGCCGTCGGATGCGACCATAAAGGCGAACTTCCGACCATTGCCTTCTACTTCCAAAAACCCCGTGTCGAGTTGTTTGAAAGAAAACGCCGGATATTTGAGCACCAGCGTTTGAGTCAACTCAGTCACTATGGTTTTCTGAGCAAACGTTCCGCCTAAGCTCAAGCTGACGCTTAAGTCAGGCTGATCAGGTAACACCAGGCCGGCCCGTACCAGTTTCTTAAGCTTCTTGGGCAGTTTCACTTTGCCCTTCTTAGGCTTCAGCTTGCCCGTGTTGAGGTCTAGTTTCAGCTCGGAGCGGCCTTTAAAGTACTTCTCAACGTCTTTGGGCTTGACCTTCTCGACATTGAAGTTTGAGACGAGCTTGAGCAGAACGGCGGTGGAGATTTTATCCACTTCCGCAGGTGCCATAGCGTCGAGAATGTCAATACCCATTGCAAAGGTGACATCAGGCGCTAATCCACCGACATTCTCGGCCTTTAAGCCGGCCAGTGTTTCTTGTTGCATTTCGGCAACGTGGTCAACAGTTAGCCCATTCAAGGCCTCTAGGCTGAACTGTGCCATATGTTGAGCCGTAAAGCCCGCCGCGGCTTTGACATTGAGTTGACTCGTTTGCGAGTAACTCATGTTCTTCATCACTTGCGGCTGCATACGGGTAACTTGTTGAACCGTAAAGTGGTTAAAGACAGTTGGGGCCAATATGAAGAGTTGTTCGGCCTTGATGTTTTCAGTGGTCAGTTGGGAAACCGCTGTCTGGGTCAGTTCAACCTTCTTCTTCTTGGCATCATAGTTCCAGCCAGCGGGAATGATCTTGTTGACTTCTCCAGCATTGCTACCCTTGATAATGAGGTTGAGAGTTATTTGGTTTCTGGTGGCCGGGGGTTGTTTGATCACCATTGCCACTAACTCGTCACTGAACACTTCGGTGCGCTCTGCCAGCTTGACGACCACTTGTTCATCCTGTAGGACTTCTGGCGGCAGAACCGTCGTCAACTTACCTACCGTTTTCTCTGGCATGACGGCAATCAGTTCGGCAATGTCGTCTCTGGGTTTGCCGTCCTTACCTTGAAACTTCACCGCTGACACAAACTGAGGTGTCATGTACTGGAAGATCGTTATGTTTACCGTGCTACCGGGGTTGAAGTTGAGCTTCGTGTCGTCGTCTTTGACAATCTGCCAACCCTGCGGTAAGTACTTATTGTATAAGCGCTCAAGTAGCGTCACTTCGTACTTGGTCTGAAGCGTCTTGACATCGAAATGGACAAATATCTTTTCCACGACTTCGATTGGCAGTGTTTGCACCTTTTGTTCATCAAGCTGAACAAGATACTCCTCCTTAACGGCCGCGAGCGCCGCGAGCGTGTCACCCTCAACCACTCCCAGTTGCTCAGTAGACAATAGTTCCATGATTGTCACGTCAAACAAAACAAAGTTCTCGACGGTTAAAGACGCAAGGAGGTCAAAAGACAGGGTGTTGACCGCTTCTTCTGTCAGCTTAAATTGAATTGTGTCGTCTTCAAGCTCGACGACAGTCCAATCGGTGGACAAGAACTGGTCTAGGTTTGCCGTCCCACCTTCTTCAATAATCACCTCAAGGTAGTTTAAGACGACCCAAGCCAACAGGTTGTTGTCGCTTTCGAGCCAATCTAACACCTTGGACTCATTGGAGATGATTAACGCCTGCACGACTTCTGCATCGAGGGACATCAGGAAGTTAAGGCCTAGGGCCTCTAATAGTTCTAGTTCTAACCCAAGCACATGCTCGACCGTCAAGCCAGACTGGGCCTCTGGACTGATTTCATACCATTGTTCAAGCGTAAAGCTCTCAACAAGAGCTACATCAAGGGTGGCAATTTGTTCCGCTGTAAAGCCACCAAAGGCATTAATGGGAATCAGAGCCAGATGTTTAGGGGTGAGCTTTGCAATGACTTCGAGAGACAGATCACTGATCCCTAGTACATCCAATTCGGAAAAGTCTACGATGATAATACCACTGTCGTCTTTATCATCTTCATCAGTCTTGAATACGGCAAGCGTGTCGCTGTCCATGACTTCAATCTGGTCATCGGACAACAGTTCTATGATTGTCGCATCAAACCAAGCCGCGTGTTTGACGGTTAAAGACGCAAGGAGGTCAAAAGACAGTTCGCTGGCTGCTTCTTGTGTCAACTTGAATAGGGTCGTCCCGTCTTCAAGCTCGGTGAGCGTCCAGTCGGTGGGTAGAAACCTGTCTAGGCTCACAGTCGCACAGACAATGTCGGTGTCCTCTTTATCGTCATCATCATCTGACGCTTTGGCCTTGTCATCATCGTCATCATCGTCATCGTCGTCATCATCGTCTGACGCTTTGGCCTTGTCATCATCGTCATCGTCGTCATCATCGTCTGATGCTTTGGCCTTGTCATCGTCGTCATCATCGTCATCATCATCAGACGCTATGACATGATCATCGTCGTCTACCACGCAGACGTTGATGTTGCCTTCTGTCGCATCAAAGTAGTTTAAAACGACCCACGCCAACAGGTTGTTGTCGCTGTAGAACCAATCTAACACCTTGGAGTCTTTAGAGATGATTAACTTCTGCACGACCTCAGCATCGAGAGACATCATGAAGTTAAGGCCTAGGGCCTCTAATATCTCCAGTTTTAATCCAAGCACTTGCTCGACCGTCAAGCCAGACTGGGCCCCTAAACTGATTTCAGACCATTGTTCAAGCGTCAAGCTCTCAACAAGAGTGACATCAAAGGCCGCCATTTGTTCCTTCGTAAAGCCAGCGAAGGCTTCAATGGGAATATCCGCCAAATTGTCAGATGTGAAGGCTGCAATGACTTTAATAGAGAGAGCACTGACAGCTTGGGCATCCAATTCGGAGAAGTCTACGATAACAATCTCGCCTTCGTTTTCTGTCGAGCCGTCCTTTTTAATCCCTAATTCTTCAAGGATTATCCATTGTTCGGTGGTAAGGCTTGCTCTAGCCTCTTCAGAGAGTTTAGTAATGGCATCAGGTGCGACTTTAAAGCCACTCAGTGCCTCAGGCGTGAGTTTGCTCATCTGTTGGGCGGTCAAGTAAACCAACAGATCAAGTTCATATAACTGAACAATCAGTTCAGCCTTGAAGAAGGTCATGCTCTCAATAGAGATATCACTGACGGATGATGCATCCAGTTTTTCTACCTGAATATCAGCGATGGGATTGGTTTTCTCTAGGGCTAAATCCGTCTCCATCTTAAAATTGGACTCGATGGTATGCCGCTCGGCAAAGAACAGATCTAACGTGTATGTCTCACCTTCAGTGAGTCCAAGGTTATCCAAATTGACCTTGTCACTTTCAGCAGCATGTACGCCACCGACATCAATGGCCCGTTGGTTGTTGATGAAAACCCAGAGGTCATCATCACCCGTGAATTGGAAAACTTGTCCCTTACGGTAGGTAAAATTACCATGAATTTCGTAGGTGAAATGATAGTTATGGTCGTTGCCTGCGTTGCCCATTAACTTATCGTCAATGGGAAAAAAGCTGTTACTCTCGAAGGTGTAAACACCTTTGTCGTTCTTTTTCAGGGGGATGTCGTAGGTCATTACCCGACTGGGATCAAGATCATCACTAAACCAGTCGTTCAACTGGCTAATGGCACATTTATTGTCGTCAACGATAACCGGCTTTCTATTGCTATCCAATGTGCCCTTGACACAACCTTTTTGAAGTTCGGTCACTTCTCCTTCAAAATCAGGATGTTTGTCGCTGAAGTCACGCACAATGCCTGTTATTGTGAGGGTGTCGCTATCAGTGTCAGTCTCGTTCTCAATCAGGGTGGCGATATTCTCCTCCGTCCACTCTGCTCGAACGGCTTCGGGCATGTCGGCAACCAGTGCGACGACTTCGTCTGTTTTATACCCTTCCCAGTCAAGCAGGTAGAAAACCTCCTGGCTTATGTACGTCGTGTGCTGCTTCTTGAACTTCTTTTTGTCCAGCTTGAAGGTGATGCTGAGCTCACCGTGTTTGACTTTAACATCGGCCTTAACGCCTTCGGGTAAGTACGCCTTGTAGAAAACTTCGACTTCCTTTTTCAGTTCTTTCTCGTACTTTTTGTAGTCCTTGCCGTGTTTGTCCTCGAACACGATAACGAATTGTTCCACAAACAGGTTTGGAGGCAGGCTAAAAAAGTTCCGCGCCTTGGTATCGTCGTCCAAGTCTTTACTGACTTCGGCCAGTAGCTTGATGAACTGTGCAAAGTCGTTGCCTTTTAAGGAGGCGAGGTAGTCAACTTCCAGTGCCGTGATGCCTTTGACATCTAACTTGACGAGATCGATCTCAATCTTCGTACTGGTTTGCTTGCCTTCGTCCTTCTTGTCCTTGTCCTTCTTGTCGTCCTTCTTGCTCTCGTCCTTCTTGTCGTCCTTGTTGTCGTCCTTGTTGTCGTCCTTTTTGTCGTCCTTCTTGTCGTCGTCTTTTTTTCTCAGTCCAACAGGCGAAGAGTCGCCCGCCTCAAAACCTTGGGACTGAGACGTAATAACATTAGCGAAAGTCGGTGTACTTCCGCTTCCCACCACCAATGTCAATAGGGCGGTTTGGATTGCGACAGTGAGTTGTTTCTTTTTCACGGTGTACTCCATTAAAATGGTGAGTTTTCTCAATTAGTTATTCATATTGTACAGCATTTTATGAAAACTAATTTATTTCATAGCCAACTGCTAATTCAGTGATCTCGCGCAGCTTCGAACCTTTCGTTCTTCGCTACGCCTTTAAAAAATCCGATGTCTTAAAGACATCGGACTAGCCGTTTGCAGTATAACTTGGCACTGCCAAACAGTCTCTGGCACTGCCAAACTCGTTTTTTTAAGCAAAACTTTTGCGTAGATTGGACGAATGCCAAACTAAAGTTTGGACTCCTGTTATTGTCATTCTAGTCAACGCATAAAAATTTTGTTGATGGATTTCTGATGGGTGGTTTTTTTTGTCTGATAAACGGTAATGATGGTAATTGGTCATTGGTCATTGGTAATTGGTAATTGGTCATTGGTAATTGGTAATTGGTAATGGGAGGTATCTGAGTGTAAATAGACGGGCTAATTTTATTTTGTCAATGCGTAAGTCCTATATTTAACCAAGTGCTTATGGAGTATCATTAACAGATCATTTCCAATACATTAAAGCTATGCACACATTATTTGTCCTTTGGTCGGCCTTTTTTAATATTTGCCGCTTGCGTCTTGGGCCGCAAGATTTGCCCAGTTCTAACGTTTTTTTAGGTTTAACTTTATTTCTTTATGTTGTCATCAATGTGGTATTGTCGCTAATGCAACAATTAGCGGTGAAAGATGCAGTGTTGTCAAGTCTCGTGGATACCGGTTTGCTCGTGGTGTTGACGAGTAGTTTACTGTATTTCACCAAATACTCGGCACGGATTATTCAAACCCTCACGGCATTGGCGGGTACAAATAGTTTGTTAGGAATATTGATTATTCCAGTGCTGTTTTGGCTGGAACAGATCGGGCTTAATGAGGGTGATACGAGTCTGCCAGTGTTGTTGTTATTGGGTTTGATTGTGTGGAATTTAGCGGTATCTGCACATATCTTACGCCACGCGTTGGCGGTACCCTTTTTCATAGGATTTTTTTTAACAGTGGTTATGTATTTTTTAACCGTGAGTATTTTAAGTCAATTATTTCAATTTCTAAGTTGATATGCATATACATATTTTAGGCGTTTGCGGTACTTTCATGGCGGGTATTGCTGTACTTGCCAAGCAGTTGGGGCATACGGTGACGGGATCGGATGCGGCAACTTATCCGCCCATGAGTACCCAATTGGAGGCATTGGGAATTGAATTGTTTTCTGGTTATTTGCCAGAGAATTTGGAGCCAGCCCCGGATTGTGTGGTGATAGGCAATGCTTTGTCACGCGGTAATCCAGAGGTTGAGGCGGTGTTTAATCGAGGTTTGCCTTATATTTCGGGCCCGCAGTGGTTGGCGGAGCATGTGTTAGCTAAACGTTGGGTGCTGGCGGTGGCGGGAACGCATGGTAAAACGACGACTTCTAGTCTGTTGGCATGGATTTTAGAGGATGCTGGCAAGTCGCCGGGATTTTTAATCGGGGGTGTGCCAGAGAATTTTGGCGTGTCCGCCCGTTTAGGAGAAAAACAATTTTTTGTGGTAGAGGCGGATGAGTATGATACGGCTTTTTTTGATAAGCGTTCTAAGTTTGTGCATTATCGGCCGTACACGTTGGTTTTGAATAATTTGGAATTTGACCATGCGGATATTTTTCCCGATTTGGCGGCTATCCAGCGGCAGTTTCATCATTTAATACGCACCGTTCCGGCTAATGGTTTGGTTATCCATAAAAATCAAGAGGTTGCTATTGATGATGTGCTGAAAATGGGGTGTTGGACACCCAGAGAGACGTTTGACGATGCTGAGAGTGATTGGCACGCGAATTCTTTGAGTCAAGATAGTAGTCATTTTGAGGTGTGCTATAAAGATCAGCCGGCGGGAAAAGTGCGGTGGGATTTGATTGGACAACATAATGTCCATAATGCGTTAGCGGCTATTGCGAGTGCCCATCATGCTGGTGTGCCTGTGGAGGTGGCGTGTGAGGCGTTGGGGAAATTTCAGAATGTCAAACGCCGTTTAGAGTTACGGGGTGTTGTTAATGGTGTCAGTGTGTATGATGATTTTGCTCATCATCCGACTGCCATTGCGGTAACGATTGCGGCTTTGCGACAACGAGTGAGGCAACAGATTATTATTGCTGTACTGGAACCGCGTTCTAATACGATGCGTTTGGGCCTTCATAAGGAAGATTTGGTATCGGCTTTAAGCGACGCTGACGCGGTGGCGTTGTATCAGCCAGAAAATCTTAATTGGTCATTGTTTCAAGTTGCCAAGTCTTTGCATAATGGGCGGGTATTTAAAGAAGTCGAGGCTTTAATTGAACATTTGGTAGCCACCGCACGTAGTGGCGATCATATATTAATTATGAGTAATGGTGGCTTTGAGGATATCCATCATCGTTTATTGGCAGCGTTGGAATGCAGTTATCCGGAGTCCAAACTTTAGTTTGGCAGTCGTCAGTGTTCAGGAGTCCAAACTTTAGTTTGGCGGCAGGACTCCAAACTTTAGTTTGGCAGGAGTCCAAACTTTAGGGGTTTCAATAGGGCCATGAGTTGAAATTCGTTGAGCCATTATGCGATATGGCCCACAATTGACGGCCCAAATTCTGGCAAAATTTCGTTTTTCGCACTCAGGAAAGCCACTAGTACACTAAGGCGGAAGTTTCCATACCACCCCAACGCCAACGGCTAAAGCCGTTGTCTAAAAGCGAAAGTAGGCTAAAACCTACTGAGCCTCTTGCAGTGCCCTTTAGGGTACTTTAGCTTTCAGACAACTGGTGAAAGTTGTTGGCTGAGGGTGGTATGAAGATTTTCGCTCTCCCGCTGCAAATTCCGTCAACTACAATTAAAAGAGGTTTCAATAGGGCCATGAGTTGAAATTCGTTGAGCCATTATGGAGTTTGGACGATTGCCAAACTAAAGTTTGGACTCCTTTTCACTGATCATTAGTAACTATATTATTGGATTATGAGTCAATCTGCAATTACTTTAGCTATGACAGGGGCTTCGGGGGCGGCGTATGGGTTGCGCTTGCTGGAGCAGTTGATTGTGGCGAAACAAAATGTGTATCTGTTGGTGTCGGCACCGGCACAGATGGTTGTTGGTATGGAAATGGATTTTAAATTGCCGTCGCGCCCGATAGCGATGCAAGCGTTTTTGAGTGAGCGTTATCAGGCGGCACCGGGGCAGTTACAAGTCTTTGGGCGCGAGGATTGGACGGCGCCGATAGCTAGTGGTAGTGCTGTGCCGCGTGCAATGGTTGTGTGTCCTTGTACCAGTGGCACTTTGGCTGCGATTGCCAGTGGTTTGAGTCGAAATCTGATTGAAAGATCGGCCGATGTTGTGTTAAAGGAGCAGCGCAAGTTGATTTTGGTGCATAGAGAAACGCCTTTGTCTGTGATTCATTTAGAAAATATGTTGCGTTTGGCAAAGTTGGGGGCGTTGGTGTTGCCGGCTAATCCGGGTTTTTATCATCGTCCAACTCGTGTTAGTGATTTAGTCGATTTTATCGTGGCAAGAGTTCTTGATCATTTAGATATTGCCCATAGTTTGTTGCCGCGTTGGGGTGAAAGCTAATGAAAAATGAAAAATGAAAAATGAAAAATGACTTAATTAATGATAAGTAGATAATTTTGCTATGAATTTTATTACCAGTTCATTTTGTAATTTTCACGGATTTTTCGTGACGTTCCGTCTAATTTTCCGTATGTCCAGGTTCCACCTCAATGCCATTAAGTTAAGGGCAACCACAAGGGATTGCCCCTACAAACCGTCATGTAATGTAGGGGCAATCCTTTATGGTTGCCCAATCCTTTATGGTTGCCCAATCCTTTATGGTTGCCCAATCCTTTATGGTTGCCCAATCCTTTATGGTTGCCCAATCCTTTATGGTTGCCCAATCCTTTATGGTTGCCCTCACCGAAAAGCGGTACGATATGGCATTGAGGTTTTCCTTAAGCTATTCTTATGTAACCCGTTCTCCGATTTGGGCCGACAACATATCTCATTCCACGGTTCGGTTCCTGCTTCAACCAAGCTGGTTGTTTCCAGAATTCCAGACCGCAGGCGTTAGTTCCTTTGATATCGCCGTACACCTTAAAAGGTAACCCTATCTGACTAAATAAAAAATAAGTAGTCAACTCTAATTTCAACGATCAACATAAACAGACAAATTTGTCAATATTTGTCCATAAAATGGTGAACTGTTTTTAACCCTTTGGGGTTGGCCGCGACTTTAGGCCTCTTCGGGATTGGGGCTTTGTGGCTTTAGGTGAGAATAGGTTACGCTTGGCAACGTTTTGCCTTTGGCATAGGCTCTTGCGGCTTGATCGGCACGTCGGAGTGGTTCGCAGAGGCGGTATTTGGGAGCTAAGTGTAATATTATTTGGGTTGCTGTCGTGAGGTTAATTTGGTGTCCGGGGCTGACATAGATTGGCTTGATACCGTTTTGTGTGCGTAAGACGTTGCCTACTATTTCGTTTTCTAACCAAACCGGTAGCCAATTGCCTCGTTTTTCGCCTAATACGCCTTGGTAATTGAGGAGCGTTTGTTTGGCGCAGCCGATAACGGGTAAATTGGTTTGTACGCCGAGCCAGCAAGCGACGCCAAAGCGGCGCGGGTGGGCAATGCCATGTCCATCGGTTATTAATAGATTGGGTGTAACGTTAAATTGTTGTTGTATAAAGTTGATAGTTTCTAAAAGCGGTGGGCCTTCACGAAAACAAAAATATTGTGGCACATATTCGGTATCGACGGTGGTTTGCCCAACGTAAGTCCCAATCAGTTCGCCAGAATAGCGTTGTATGTCTAAGCCGACAAAGGCGGTTTTGTCTACATATTGGATGTCTAAAGTAAAAATAATATCAGAGGATAGTGGCGCGTAGCCGGTA
>Ga0190284_1000643_pt1 | contig 18601 bp, 18 predicted proteins | sample 48691812_MG_FD_161668 | JGI IMG/M metagenome (GOLD analysis project Ga0190284, IMG submission 161668) | Hydrothermal vent microbial mat bacterial communities from Southern Trench, Guaymas Basin, Mexico - 4869-18-1-2_MG | ecosystem: Environmental > Aquatic > Marine > Hydrothermal vents >...
CTTCGCTATTCGGAATTCCTTGTTCGATATTCTGCGGTTCGGCGAAGGCGCAGCCCAGTTCGGCCCATTTTTTCAGGATGTCTTCTTTGGAAATAAATCCTTCGTGTCGAAAGAGTTCGTTGCCTTTTGCATCGAAGAAAATCTGCGTTGGGATCATGCGGATGCCGTACTGCTGACCCGCCGCCTGATCTTCCCACACATCGATAAAGTCCACCGCCAGCTGTCCGGCGTAGGTTTCCTTCAGCTCGTCGAGAATCGGTGTCATCATTTTGCAGGGAACGCATTTGCCTGCGCCCAGATCCAGCAGGCGGGGCAGGGGCGTTTCTTCCGGCGTTTGTTCAGTCAAGGCCGGTTGTTCTTCATCGCTCGTCGGCAACGTGCAGACACCGCTCGCGCAAACAAAGCCCTGCCGTTTTTTATGATCCACAATAAAAACAACTGCACCGATCAGTGCGACGACTACGAATAATTTTCCGCACCATTTCATTTTGTTTCTCCAGTATAAATCTTCAGCAGCTCTTTAATGTCGGGGTGACAGCACCGCCCGCGCGGATTGAGTTCCTTGCACTGCCCGCCAAACCCCGCCCCGGTGGCGGCATGGATCGCCCGGCCGTCCTGCGCACCTGTCCAGATGGCCGTGACAATTCTGCCTTTATCCACATGGCCGCAATAGCAGACGATTGTATCGTCCGGTGCTTTGGCCCAATCGATTTCTTCCTCTGTCATCGGTTGGTCTTCCTATTGCAGCATACTTTTCACGTCTTCCACTGAGGGCACCTTGCTCACCACTTTGACCGCGCCGTCCACCGCCAGCGCGGGGGTCATCATGACACCGAATTTCATGATCTCGTTGAGGTCGGTCACTTTTTCGATTTCCGCCTCAATGCCGAGTTCATTCACTGCGGCTTCCGCCGCCTCTGCGGTCTTTTTGCACTTCGGGCACCCCGTGCCCAGAATTTGAATTTTCATGGGTTGTCCTTTCTCTAGAAAAATGCGCCAAACAGCATGCCGCTGAGGGTCGCCATAACAATGACAAGCGAAACGAATACGAGGGTTTTCCTGGTGCCGAGGACGCTGCGAATGACGAGCATGTTCGGCAGACTCAGCGCCGGACCGGCCAGTAGCAGGGCGAGTGCCGGCCCTTTGCCCATTCCGTTGTTGATCAATCCCTGAAGAATGGGGACCTCGGTGAGGGTGGCGAAATACATAAACGCACCGGCGAACGAGGCAAAGAAGTTGGCGCGGAGCGAATTGCCGCCCACTGCGGTTTCAACCCAGTCCGATGGGATCAATCCTTCGTGGCCGACACGACCGAGTAAGGCCCCTGCAATCAACACCCCGAAGAGTAGCAGGGGCAGGATCTGTTTGGCGAAGCCCCACGACGAACTGAACCATTCGCCGGCTTCGCTCTTATCCGTGCTGGTGAAGGCCGAGAGCCCGATCACGCCAGCGGCAAAGGCCACCACCGGCTGTTCGGGGAAAACAGTCGCCAGCACAACAACCGGCACGGCGGTGAGCGCCACCTTCCACCATGTAATGTTGAACCAAAGCGCAAGAAACACGCCGAGCGCGGCGGCAAATCCGCCGGTGATGATCCACTTGGCCGAATAGATCGCCGCCCACAGGCCGGTGTCGAGATCCGGTTTTCCCCAGTTGGCAAAAACCAGAATTCCAACCATCGAAAAAAAATAGAGACCGTTTTGCCAAAGGGGGCGAGCGACTTCCTCGTCGGGCATCGCCATTTGCGCGGCGGCCTTTTCCTGTTCCTCCTTGCGGAAAATAAAATGCATGAGCAGTCCGATCACCACGCTGAACACAATGGCACCGACTGCTCGGGCGATTCCCATCTGCGCGCCGAGGATGCGGGCGGTCAGAGCAATCGCCAACACATTGATGGCCGGACCGGAGTAGAGGAATGCCGTCGCCGGACCGAGTCCGGCGCCCATTTTGTAGATTCCGGAAAAGAGCGGTAACACCGTGCAGGAGCAAACCGCGAGAATCGTGCCCGATACGGCCGCGACACTATAGGCCACCACTTTCTTGGCTTTCGCTCCCAGATACTTCATCACCGAACCCTGACTTACGAATACCGCGATTGCCCCGGCGATGAAAAAGGCCGGAACCAGACAGAGCAGCACGTGCTCCTGCGCATACCACTTGGCCAGATGCAGCGACTCCATCACAGCGTTATCAAATCGCGCGTTGCCGACCGGTAGATAAAAGAACGCTAGGAATATTCCCGCGATCCAAGCCAGGTTTTTCCATTCATTTTTCCAGTTCATCGTTTGTTCCTCAGCTTGTTTTTGATTCAGAAACCATTTGGGTTACGCAGTTTAAAAACGTTGAAAGGCAGGGGGTCGTCAGCTTGTAGTAGACATACAGCCCGCGTTTTTCCTCGGCCAACAGCCCGGCGTTTTTAAGCACCGACAGGTGGCGCGAAACGGTGGAGATATCCTGCCCAAGCAGGTCGCGCAGTTCGCCGACGCAAAGTTCATGGTTCATCAGTGCCTGCACGATCAGCAACCGTGATGGATGCGCCAGCGCTTTCATCACTTTGGCCTGTCCGCCTAGATCCATTTTCTGGAGTTCATCTATTTGCATAAATGGCAAAATAGACAAATTGACTGAAATTGCAACTGTAAAAACTGCAAAATCACCACTGTGCCTAACCTGTTGGCATAAGCATTGCTTCTTATTCCTCTACTAAATATGGAGAAAACGATGGAAAAACGATTGATTGCCGTTCTGATGCTCACAGCAGGGATTTCGTTTATGGCTCATGCCGGTTCGACCGGGTTGGATACAGATATGTTTCAACCCGCTTGGCGCGGTCAGGCCAATACAACACTTCAGGCATGGACTTTCAGCACCGATGACACACTGGCGTATTCCGATGTCGACCTGAATCCATACGGCACATCCGCTGCGGAAGTGATTAAGCCGGATCAGCACGGAACCTACTGGCTTTCAGAAAACAGGGGTTATGACGGTGTATGGCGCATCACGGGCCGTGATTTTATGCGTCTGCATGTGCCGAATACAGCGGACATCGGGCCGGACACTTCAAGGGAAGTATGGCTGCAAATCAACTGGTCCGCAAAATCATCCACCCGTGCTCCCCGGCTGATTGTGCAGACCGATAATGATCCGGCTGCACCAACCTATGAAATTGAAGCCATCATGGGCGACGATCTCACCGTCATGAATGATGCGCAGGGATGTCCGCGCAGGGGCTATTATCAGTCCCTTTATAAAATCACCCTGCAGCCGAATCCGATGCAGGAATGGCTTTATATTAAGCCGGCGGGCAATCGCGAAGCCGTGTTCATTGATGAAATCGTTCTGGATACCAGGGATGTTGTCCCGGAGCCCACCTCCATAGCACTCATCGGAATAACGGGCGGATTAGGAATGCTGATCCGCAGACAGTTTTATAATTAAGTTTTTTTTAGACCACCCCCCCCCCCCCCCGAAAAACGGCCGGCCTTTTGATTTATCAGAAACCGGCCCTTTTCCTTTTCCAGCCCCATTTTATCGAAACTGTCTTCGAAAGGTAGGGCGCTTTCGGCGAAAGCGCCGCGGACGGCTCGGCGAGCCGTCCCTACCCAGATGCCCCGGGGCTTCTCCGTGGAAGCTTCACTTTCTCGTTTTTACCGGATGGATTCGAGAGGGGAAAAGCGCGCGGCAGATTTGGCATTTCGTGCCGTCGCAGCCGCGGGCGGTGCAGTGTTCGCGTCCGTAAAGAATAAGCTGAATGTGCAGCCGGTTCCAGCGTTCGGTCGGGAAGAGCATTTTGAGATCCTTCTCCGTCTGCACCACATTTTTTCCGTTCGTCAGCTTCCATCTTTGCGCGAGGCGATGAATATGCGTATCGACCGGAAACGCCGGAATGCCGAAAGCCTGCGCCATGATCACCGACGCGGTCTTGTGCCCGACGCCCGGAAGGGCTTCGAGTTCCTTCAATGTCTGCGGCACCCGGCTTTTGTGTTTCGAAATCAGCTGTTTCGACGTTTCAAAAATGGCCTTGGATTTCATATTGGCCAGTCCGCAGGTTTCAATCAGCTTCCGGATTTTCTCCTGTCCGAGCTTCACCATCTTTTCGGGCGTGTCGGCGGCGGCAAACAGGGCGGGGGTCACTTCATTGACGCGCTTGTCCGTACACTGCGCAGAGAGAATAACGGCAACCAGGAGGGTATATTCGTCACCATGCCTTAATGGAATGGTAACATCCGGGTAAAGTGCCTCCAGTTTCCGGCCGATATATGCCGCGCGCGCTTTTTTCGTGCTCATGAAAGAGGAGTTTAGACGGGAGTTCAGGATAAACAAGATTCTCTCCCGGCCTGTTTATCCTGTTAATCCGCACCTGTTTACTCTTTATTTTCCGGGAAAAAGGTGTTAGCAACGGCAAGTCCTGTATGGACCTGTTTCTTTTACTTGCTTAGGGAGAGATGAAAAAATTGCGCATATATCTCGATACATCGGTGATCAGTTTTCTGGATGCCGATGATGCTCCCGATTTTCGTCGGGTTACTGAAGAGTTCTTTGCAAAATATGCCGGGCAGAATGAACTGTACGGTTCGGATGTGCTGCTTCGGGAACTGGATTGGGACCCTGATACGGAGCGTCGAAAACGGCACATGAATATCCTCCGTGAGCATAATGTTTTTCTGCTCCCGCGCGACCGGGATGATGAAGTGGCTCATCTTGCCGATGCATATCTTCAGCAGCAGGTTGTTCCGGCGAAAAAGCGGGATGATGCGCTGCATGTGGCTTATGCAACCGTCTTCGAAATGGACGTGTTGCTGTCGTGGAATTTCAAGCATTTGGCTAATATTCGGAGAGAAGCCCGTTTTGCAGCTGTGAATCAGGCGGAGGGCTACTGGCGCTCACCGCGTATCGTTTCCCCGCTGGAGGTGGAAGATGAAGAAGAGTGAAAAAGGAAGAATTCCCGTTGCTTTGCGCGATGTCTGGAGCTGGAAAGAGGCGGTGTATCGCGAAACGGAAAAAATGAATACGGCGGAAGCCCTGAAAAAAATCCATGCGGATGCCGATGCCGTTCGTGCCGTGTATGACCTGAAAGAGGCCTCTCCAACCCATCCTTTGCGCCGTGTCGCCGAAGAGGGTGTGGAATACAAAACCCGTCCGGGAAAGAACTTAACAGAAGGGCACGAAGAAAGCGGGGCTGCATCATGAGAAAAACGATGAGGGTATATAAATGTAGAACAGGCTTCCAGCCTGTTTGGACAGCCTGGATGGCCGCCCTGCTTTGGGTGGTGTTGTTCTCGGCGCTGACGGCGGAGGCGGCGAATCCGGTGGTGAGCAATGTGCGGGCGAGCCAGCGACCGGGCACAAAACTGGTGGATATCTGGTTCAACGTTTCGGATTCCGACGGGGACCGGGTGAATATATCGGTCGGCGTCAGGGACGGTGGAAGCACGGTGCCCGCCTCTTCTCTCTCGGGTTATTTGGGCAACAATCGGTCGTGCGGATACAATAAGAAGATCACCTGGAATGCGGGAGAGGACTGGAGCGGAAATCTGGCGACTCTGACCATTACCGTGACGGCGGATGATTCAGAGACGGGTATCTGCCCCGTCCCGAAAACCGGGCAGACGACCAGCTATCGCTCCGGCGACGACGGATATTATGAAAAAGGGGTGTCATGGCCCAACCCCCGTTTCACCGATCACGGTGACGGGACGGTGACCGACAACCTGACCGGACTCGAATGGGTCAAAGCGCCGCATTCGCTTTCCGGCAACTCCGGCAGCATGGACTGGAATGACGCCGTGGATTTTTGCCGAAACCTCTATTACGCGGGCCATTCCGACTGGCGGCTTCCAAATATCAAAGAGCTGGAGAGTATGGTGCATTGCGGAAAAGGCTCCTGGGGAGACCGGCCTTATGAGTGGCTCAACAGCAGCGAGACGCCTTTTACCGGAATAAGGCCTAATTGGCCGGGCTACTGGTCGGGTACGTCCGGCGCGGGCAATGCAGGCAGCGCGTGGCCCGTGAATATGTACTATGGCTACGTGTACCGCCACGGTAAGACCGGCAACAGCCATGTGTGGCCGGTGCGCGGCGGAGGACAATAAAGATAATTTGATTCTTTGGTAATTGGGTAATTTGATATGGCCAGATACGAACATCTTCCGATTTTTAAACAGGTCTATGACCTGACGCTGGAGATGGACCGGCGGGTGCATCAGTTCAGCCGGTATCACAAATACAGCATCGGGAGCGATCTGCGGCAGTGCTGCCGGGAACTCCTCGGGCTGGTGATCAAGGCGAACAATATATGGAAAAAGGAGCCGGTGCTGCTGGAAATCCGCTGGAGGACGGAATACCTGAAAACGCTGCTGCGACTGGCGTTCGAGAGCGGGGCGTTCCCGGCCGGCAAAAAGGGGTATCTGTTTCTGGCGGAAAAGGCCGTGGATGCGGCCCGGCAGAATGAGGGATGGATTAAAGGGATGAAGGGAAGCGGAGGCTCGCCGAAGCAGCCGTGAGAATTTTTTAAGACAAACCAGAAACGGGGATGAAAACGATGAGAACAGTAAAAGCAATGGTCGGTTTTGTATTGCTGGCAGGCGCGGTGCAGGCGGGATCGCATTCGGCAGCGGTCAATGTGACGGTGGATACGCGGGACTCAGGCGGCGGAGGCGCCTCCGCGCCGGTGGTGCAGTCCATCGAAGGAGACTATTTCCGCGACTCCAAACCGGCTTATTTTTTGACCGGACTCTCCGTATCGGAAAGCATAGAAGCGGATGTGGACTGGAAAGGGCAGCCTGCCGGAACCATTCAGTTCAAGCGGGGCTCGACGGTGCTGCAGAGTTCCTCTTCCGACACGCTGACGTACAACGTGGGAAACCTCTCGGCGGGGCAGACGATTACCGTGCAGGCAATTTCCGACGACGGCACAAAAGTTTCGACGGTGAAAACCGCGAATTTCAGCATGGTGCCGCTGCCGCCGTTTCTGGCGGAACTGGGCGGTGCGTCCGTTCTCTCGGTGCAACCCGGTTCCGGCGCGGTGAAATACACTGTCAAAGCGGGCACGTTCTGGAGATTCTGGGAAGAGGATTTGGATTCCGTTCCTAACGATGACAGCGGGGACCGCATTCCGGGATGCACGGGAAATCCGCTGAAGTGGGATGTTTCCCTGACCGTGGCAGGTTCCGTGGACAGCTCCGGCAACTACAGTGTGGATGTCTCCTACAATAATGGCAACTGGAACATGCTCGGGCACAGCCTGAAACCGGCTATTGGAGGAGGGCTTCACGGTTCGTACGGCGGCAGCGGCTGGTCGCTGGGCGGACAGGCGAACATCGGCTTGAATTTCTACACGGAAACCCCGCCGGTTTATCTGTGGGCCGCACCCCCGGTTTATGCCGAAGCCTATTTGAGAACCTTGCTCGCGGCCAGCGGCTCGATGACTTGGCATTCATCCGACGGGTTGCTCTGGCATGCCGATTTGTCGCTGGACGCAACCGTCGGGCTGATTGCGGGCGTCGGCATTGATCATGTCGCGGCGGTCGAAGTGTTCGGCGGCGGCGGCCCCTATTTTGTGCTGGCGCTGAATCCGCCCGATCTGGAGGAATACGGGATCAGTTTTGAAGCGGGCATACGCCTTATCTTTCTTTTTTATACACAGGAATTCAGCGTTGAGCGCTCGCTGGATTTAACGGGCGCCGAGGGAGGCTCTATGGAGATGCCGGCTGAAGACCCGGCGTTTATTGCCGCGGTCAACCGTCCGCAAAGCGGCAGTTTCCAGCTGATGTCCCGCGATTATTTAACCCGCCCTGTGATGAAAGGAATGGCGATGGATGCGCCTGCAGAAGAGCCGGAAACCGATGTGATTCAATCGGACGGATTCCCGTATTCCGACCCCTCGCTGAACATGCTGGATGACGGCCCGGTTCTACTGTGGCTGAAAGACGAATCGTCGCGCCTGCCGGAAAACCGGACGATGCTGGTCTGGCAGGAAAACAGCGGCGGCACGTGGGGTGCGGAATCCGCTGTGTGGGATGACGGCACGGCCGATTTTGCGCCGGATGCCGTTTTGTGGAGCAACGGGCTGCTGGCCGCGTTCCAGAATACCGGCATCGAACTGCCGGAGGGGGCGGAGCTGGAGGATGCCTTTGCGGAACAGGAGATTGCAGTCGGCCTTTTTGACGGCGCGGTCTGGGCCTGTACCAATCTGACGGACAACGGCCGGCTGGATCATTCGCCGAAAATCAGTTCGCCGGGAAGCAATACGGCGCTGCTGGCGTGGATCAGCAATCCGTCCAACAGTCCAAGCGGCGCGGTGGATATGCCGAATGATGTAATGTTTTCGTCCTATGATGGAACCGGCTGGTCGGCTCCGCAGACGGTTGCGACTAATCTCGGCATGATGATCTGGTCCTCGCTGGCGTACAACGGTTCGACCGGCGTTTTTGTCTGCTGCCGGGATATGGATGACGATCAGTCCACGAAGGAGGATCAGGAGCTGTTCGCGGCTGTTTATACCAACAGCACATGGGGCTCTCTGGAGCGGCTGACGGATGATGCCGTTCAGGACACCAATCCGCAGCTTGTTTACGACGCCTCGGGCCGCCTTCTGCTGGCCTGGTTCCGCGACGGGTCGTTTATGACGGACAGAGACCTGGTTCTTTCGGATGCACTGGTCGCCGGGACGGTGCCGGTGACGAGTTCGGCCATGGATTACCGGTTGGTTGCGGGGCCGGACGGTGAAATCAATATGCTGTGGGAAACGCTGGATACGGACGGCGAGCTGAATCCGCATGTGCTGAGTTATGACCCGGCGCTGGATGTCTGGAGCGCGCCGGTGGCCATACTGAGCAACAGCAATCGGCTGGAGCGCTCCTTCAGCGGCGCCTATACCGGCGACGGAAATCTGATGCTGGCCTACAACTCGGTTCATATCAGTACCGACACCAACGGCCTGCCGCAGATGGGCGCGGTTGATCTGTGCGCCACGTCTTACAGCCCCGGAACTGATCTGGCGGTTCGGAATATTGAGATTTCCGAAGAGAATCCGCCGCCGGGCACGCTGCTGGATATCACCGTCGAAGTGGTTAACCGGGGTGTTTCGACGGCGACCAATGTGATGCTGGCGCTGTTTGACGGCGATCCCGCCGCAGGCGGCGAAAGCATTGAGGGAACCAATCTGATTGCCGCCGTGCTGGGCGGCGGTGCAAGCGCCACGGGAACGGTGTACTGGCTGACACCTCCCGGAGAGGAGGCGCATACACTGTATGCGGTGGTGGATCCAGCGCTGGCTGTTGACGATCTGAACCGGGCCAACAACACGGCGCATAAAACCATTCTGGCCCCCGATCTTTCGGTCGGTGTGGTGGCGTCTGAGGCGGGCGGTACGAATGAAGCCATCATTGAAGCGCGCATTGAAAACAGCGGCGCGCTGACGATCACGAATGCCGTTGCGGTGTCCTTCCATCGCGGTTCCGTGACCGGCGCCGTGCTGGGCACGGCGAATGTTTATCCGGTGGAGCCGGGGTCGGGATATGATGCTTCGATTATCTGGGATCTTTCCGGACTGACGTTCACCTCCGCCTACGAGGAGGTTTATGTCGTGGCGGATTCATCCGGCATTATTGATGAACAGGATGAAACGGATAACACCGGCTTGACTCCTGTGATGACTACGCTTGATTCAGACGGCGACGGCCTCCGGGACGGCGAGGAGATCGAGCTGGGTACCTTGGTGGATGAGCCTGACAGTGATGGCGACGGCTTGACCGATTTTGAGGAGGTCAGAATCTACGGAACGGTTGCCACTCTGCCGGACACCGATGGTGACGGCATGGATGACGGGGATGAAATACAGGCCGGAACCGATCCGCTCAGCCAAACCGATGTGCTGAGCCTTGAGGTCGGCGGTGTGGTAAGCAACTATTACCGAGTCACCTGGCCGGCGGTTTCCGGAAAAACGTATCAGGTTAAGACAACGGTATCGCTCATGGAGAGCTGGACCAATGCAGTGAGTGGAACAGAGACCAATACGCAGTCCCTGCAAACGGCTCCGTCCAATACGGTTTTGGAATATTTGAACCCGGTTAATCCGGCTGAACCCGTCCGCTACTTCCGAATTCGCCTGGTGCAATAACGGATTCGACCGGTGAGTGAACTGTAGATGCGACGCCCTCGTCGCATCCATTTATTTTGTTTGTCCTGCTGTGCCAAGCCGTAGTTCTGATTCTGCAAAGAGATCAGAACGAAGGCTGGTCATCCGATCAGAAAACAGTAATCTCTCCGGCATGACACGTCAGAAATTTGTTGATCAACTGTTGAAGCGGGCAAAAAGCAAACCTGAGACACGAGGTGAGGCGTTTGCACCGGCCAACATTGCCCTTTGCAAATACTGGGGAAAGCGCGATACGGAACTTAACCTGCCGGTTAATTCAAGCCTTTCCATCTCGCTTGGCAAGCTTGGCACGCGCACGGTCGTCAAATTTGCCAAAAATGCTGATCGCATTTTTCTGAACGGCAAACGCGCGCCGAAAGGTTTTGCTGTGCGCCTTTCGGACTACCTCGATCTGTTCCGTAAAAAAGGTCTGTTTTTTGAAGTGCGGACGAAAAACAATATTCCGACGGGGGCGGGTCTCGCTTCATCAGCCTCCGGCTTTGCTGCGCTCATTCAGGCGCTCAATGAATTGATGGGTTGGAAACTGAGCAGGCGCGAGCTTTCGATGCTGGCCCGCATCGGCAGCGGCAGTGCCGCCCGTTCGCTTTGCGACGGCTTTGCAGTCTGGCATGCAGGTCAGCGGCCCGACGGTATGGACAGCTATGCCGAGACCGTCGATGGAGCATGGCCTGAGTTGCGCGTCGGTATTTTGGAGGTTTCCGCCAGACGCAAAAAAACCGGCTCAACCGAGGGGATGAACCGGACGCGTGAAACCTCTGAGCTGTATGAAGCGTGGCCTGCGCAGGCCGCGTGCGACTTTGACGAACTGCGCGCGGCGATTGCGGCCAAAGATTTTTCAATGCTCGGGAAAACGGCGGAAAACAACGCGCTCGCCATGCACGCAACGATGCTGGCGGCATGGCCTCCGCTCTGCTACTGGAAGCCGCAGTCGGTCTCCCTGATGCAAAAGGTATGGGAGGTGCGCGAATACGGATTTGAACTCTACTTCACGATGGATGCCGGCCCGAACTTAAAGCTGCTCTTCCTGAAAGAAAGCCAGGCCGCCGTCCGCAAACTCTTCCCGAAGGTTCAAATCGTCAAGCCGTTTGGATAAACGCCGAAACATACAAAACGATCTGTGAGGTGGAACGCGACCTCCGGGCGCGTTTTTGTTTGAGTCTGCTCAGAGATCAAACTCCACCATGAGAGCGCAATATCCAAAACGATTGTTTCCTAAAACCCCGTCTTGGGTTACGGATGGTTCTGTGTTTCATATCCGGATACGTTGTGCTGAGGATAATAAACCAGTTTTAATGGATCAAAAGACGGCTGATCGCTTGCTGGAATCTGTTTCTTTTTATCAAGAGCAGGGACGTTGGTTTGTACATCTGTTTCTGCTAATGCCGGATCATATTCACGCGTTGCTTTCATTTCCAAAGCATGAGGTTATGGCGCGGGTGGTAGGGGATTGGAAACGCTATCTGAACAAACAACTTGCTGTTCAGTGGCAGAATAACTTCTTTGATCATCGCATTCGCGACACCAAGGAATACCTCGAAAAGGCTGCGTATATCCGACAAAACCCTGTTGTTAAGGGGTTGTGTGAGCTACCAGAGGATTGGTCGTGGATGACCGAGAAAGATGGAGCGTGACCTCCGGGCACGCTTGAACGCGCCCGGAGGTCGCGTTCCACCTGATGGAAAACGGAAGTTCCCATAGGTCGTGCGCCTACAATAAAAAAGCCGCCCCGTGAGAAGCGGCTTTTGTGCATCTAAACAAAGTTTTTACGCTTCGCCGAGCTGCCAGCGGGTGTAGCGCTTGATGGTGATCGTATCGCCGACTTCCTTGCCCTTTGCGGCCAGCAGGTCGGTGATGCTGATTTTATCGTCTTTAACAAAACCCTGCTCAAGCAGGCAGTTCTGGGAGTAGAACTTGTTGAGTTTTCCTTTAAGAATATTTTCAATGATGTTTTCAGGTTTACCTTCGACCTGCTTGGCGAAGAGTTCTTTTTCATCTTCGACCATCTGGGCCGGTATGCCGTCACGGTCGAGCGCGGCCGGATTGGCTGCGGCGATGTGCAGGCAGACATCAAGCGCCAGTTCCTTGAAGGCTCCACTGCTGACCGTATCCGCGTTTTCGAAACCGAGTTCTGTCAGTACGCCGACTTTTCCGCCCATATGAATGTAGCTGGCAACTGAACCGGTAGCTTCAACGGCGTATTTTTCGCTTTTGCGCAGAACAATGTTTTCGCCGATCTCGGCCACTTTGGCGGTAATTTCGTCCTTGAAGGCTTCGGCAGGATTACCGTCGGCCTCCATGGCTTTTCCGGTAAGTTCCGTAACAAAAGCCTGAAAGATTTCATTGCGGGTGACGAAGTCGGTTTCGCAGTTAACTTCAATCATGACACCGGTTTTCCCGTCGGGGGAGACCTGTGCGGAGATTTTTCCGTCCTTGGCGACGCGATCGGCTTTTTTGGCGGCCACAGCCATGCCGCGCTCGCGCAGCATCTTGAAGGCCTTTTCCTTGTCGCCTTCAGCTTCCTGCAGGGCGCGTTTGCATTCCATCATGCTGACGTTGGTGGCGTCGCGAAGTTCTTTAACCATACTTGCAGTAATTTCTGCCATTGTTCTGTCCTCTCTTTTTCCCGCCTTTGGCGGATCTGCCACAGGCAGAAAAATTAGTCTTCTTTTTTCTCTTCCACGTCTTTTGCTTCAACAGTCGGCTTGTCCGCCGCAGCTTCAGCAGAGGCGGGAGCCTTTTTCTTCGCCGGAGCAGCTTTTTTAGCCTTCGGCTCGTCCGCTTTCACGTCCTCAGCGGCGGGTTTTTCCTCGGCCTTGGCCTCATCCTTTTTCGCGGCGGGCTTGGTTTCCGCTTTGGCTATTTCGGCTTCGGCCTTTGCAGCGGCTTCTGTTTTTTTGAACTCGGCTTTTTCAGCAGCTTTCTTTTTCTCTTTCTCGGCTTTGGCTTTTTCGGCTTTCAATTTTTCAAGGACCTTGGCGCGTTTCTTTTTCTCTTCATCTTCCTTGGCTTTACGCTCTTCGCGTGCGGCTTCAGCCTTGGCGCGCTCAACATCTTCTTTTTCTTTACGGCGCTTGTCTTCGGCGGCTTTGGCCTTGGTGTAGGCGTCGTGGGCATCGCCAATAGTTCCGCCAAGCACTTCAGCAATCAAGGAAATCGAACGAATGGAATCATCGTTGCCCGGAACGGGGTAGGCCACGAGCTCGGGATCGGTATTGGTGTCGACCAGTGCGACAACCGGAATATTGAGGCGCTGCGCTTCGGCAATAGCCAGCTTTTCGCGGTTGATATCCACGACGAGCAGGGCACCGGGCAGACTGGACATTTCCCGGATACCGGTAAGGTTGCGTTCAAGTTTTGTCAGCTCCCGGCGCAGAGAGGACTGCTCTTTTTTGGAGCGGACTTTGAGCCTGGCTTCGTCGGCGAAGAGGGTTTCCAGCTCTTCCATACGGCTTACGCTTTTGCGAACCGTCTGGTTGTTGGTGAGCATCCCGCCGAGCCAGCGATGGATGACGTAAGGCTGTCCGGCCTGATCGGCGGCTTCCTGAAAGACACTGCGCGCCTGTTTTTTGGTGCCGACAAAGAGTACCTTGCGGCCGTTCATGACGGTGTCGCGCAGAAACTCCTGCGCCATTTTGAGGTGCACGAGGGTTTTCTGGAGGTCGATGATATAGATCCCGCCTTTGGCGCCGTGAATGAAGCGCTTCATTTTGGGATTCCAGCGTTTGGTCTGATGACCGAAGTGCAGACCCGCATCGAGCAGATCCTGAATCGTCACTGTCTTTTCTGACATGGCATGCCCCTTTCTCTGGTTCGTGTTGAACAATCCGCTTTGGCTTTCCGGGGGCGCCGGAAGAGCACTCGCTTCGGCACCGACTTTTGCGGCGCCATTAAGGGGGAGGTTATACGCAGGAGCGCGCCAACGCGCAAGCGGTAAATGGAATGGAATGATGGAGCTGTGGAGTGTGGGAGTCAACTGCTCTTATTCCGATACCCCCTTACTCCCCTACACCCCTACTTCTCCCCGGCCAGCACTTCCGCAATATTGAACGCATGATCTTTGATGCGGCGGTACGCGCTGAGCATATCGGGCATGACGAGGCTGACCAGCGGAGAAATTTTTCCGGTGGCCAGACGTTCAAGGTGGCGGTCGCGGAAGGTTTTCATCATGCGGGTAAGCTCTTCGCCTTGACCGACCGCCTGACTGTAAATGTCGGCGCGGGTGGTGAATGCCTCGGCAATTACGTCGAGGTAGGCGGCGGTAGCGTCGTGAAGCTGAAGAAGCTCTTCGCGTCCTTCCGGGCTGACCAGCAGCCGGTTGTTGCGCAGTTTGATCTGCATTTTGAGGATGCCGGCAATGTAGTCACTAATGGATTCGTATTCATCGGCGGCGCGCACCTGCCCGCGCGCCTCATTAATCACTTCGTGCGTGACGTTGCCGGAGAGGAGCCCCCCGAGAAATTCAGTGATTTCTTTCTGCACGTTGTCGAGAATCTCTTCACGACGGAAAATTTTACGGTGGAGTTCATCATCCGGTTTTTCAGCAAAAAGCCCATCCCGCAGAAGCACCATCATTTTATGAATGCTTTCGGCCATGAAGAGCAGTTCTTTTCGGGACTGTTCGAGCCCCAGCGCAGGCGTGTTGAGCATGCGCACGTCCAGATAGGTGAGGTGGGGTATTTCATCCGCGACGGTGTCGGGAAAGACGCGGGTGAGCAGTTTGGCCAGAACGGTGGTGAAGGGCAGGAATCCTGCGATCAGAAGAAGATTGAAGATGCTGTGGGAAACAGCAATGCCTTTAATGACATTGAACGGGCCCGTATCGCCGGCGATCGCAGAAAGGGGGCTGAAATGGAGAATGTTTTTCAGCAGTGCGATGTACCACGGAAAAATTGAGATCATAAAACAGACCCCGATGATTTTTATGAAGATATGTGCATAAGCAACGCGTTTGGCGGCTTTTGATGTGCCCAGCGAAGCGAGGTAAGCGGTTATGGTGGTGCCGATATTCTCGCCAAGCACCAGCGCCACGGCGGTTTCAAAATTGATGACGCCGGTGCTGGCCAGCCCGATGGTAATGCCGAGGGTGGCCGAAGAGGATTGTACAATGGCGGTTATCCCGGCGCCGGTGAGTGCGCATTTGATGACCCCCCAGTAGGTGTCGGGGGTAAACTTTGAAAACCACGCGATGAACTCGGGCATATCACGCAGGGGCAGGAAGCCCTCTTTCATCAGTTCCAGGCCGAAAAACACCATACCCAGCCCCATAAAAAGAAGGGCGATGCTGCGCCACCGGTCGTCTTTGCTGAACAAGAAGAAAAAGGCGGAGAACCCGAGCAGCGGCAGGCCGTATTTTCCGATCTTGAGCACTAGAATCCAGCCGGTAATCGTGGTGCCGAGATCCGCGCCGAGAATAACCCCGATGGTCTGGGTGAGAGTCATCAGCCCGGCATTGGCAAAGCCGACCAGCATAACGGTGGTGACGGAACTTGATTGGATAAGGCAGGTGACCAAAAGGCCGACGCCGCAGGCCATTAGGCGGTTGTTGGTCACCGCTCCGATCATGGCCCGCAGGCGGTTGCCGGCTGCCGCCTGCATTCCTTCGGACATATTTTTCATGCCCAGCAGGAAAAGGCCCAGGCCGCCGCCTACGCGCAAAATGATCTCCATCAATAACGTTGTGTCCATTCAGCTTCCCCTGACAGCTCGGTTTGTTTTTACATGGCGACGCAATTGAGCCGCCCAGCATAGCGGAGCCGTTTCAGCAGGGGAATCAATTTTCGCCACTCTCTTCGGTCGTTTCTTTGAACCACTCGTTTCACTCGTTATTTTCGGCGGAAAATTATCTATCACTGCGCTTTCGGGGAATACCTTTCGCCGTCGCTTCATGAGCTATGGCAGGACACGCAGGTTCAGGGGTTGGAAAAGGTGGAGCGATTAATCGTAGAGGCTTACGGTGTATGGATGCTCGGGGTGGTATTCCGTCAGGGGCTGTGAGAGGGGAATGCCCGGAAGGAACGTGTGGAAGATTCCATAGCCTGTGCCGCAGGAGGTTTTCGAGTACGCCATGCGAAAGGAGTTCTCAAAAGGAATGGGCACCCAGCTGAGATCGGACCCGTGGTTTTGAACCCACGTTAGAGCGAGCGGTTCAGGGAATTGTTTTTCAGGAATAAAGTGGTGTGGCGGGATTTCCTCTTCCCAGCGGTAGCTGTGCGCCTCTGTTCGACAGGCCGTCGCGGTTTCTTCGACCCGATGAGTTTCCCCGTCAATTTCGTACAGCCAGGGACTGCCGTGCCAAAAATTAGCGCGCCAGAAATAGAGAATCCCGGCACCTTCAATATCGGCAACAACGTTGGAGTCGGCGGATTCCTGATAAAGAAAATGATTGCCGCATGCCGCTTCGGTCGCGGGTGCTGCGCATGGTTGCTCGCACGCCGATACGCAGTTGCGACCAGCGATCCCAGTGGCGACAGGCATCATAGGCGATGGGAGTTTCGGGCAATTCGTTGGACTTGTTTGTCATCATAGCACTCTATTCAACCGTAATTAAACTGGGGTTATTTAGATCACGAATTTCACGAATCTACACGAACAAAATTCTCCATTCGCGAAAATTCGTGTGATACCCCGTTAACCTAAAGCCTCTTCCGCAGAATCTGTGAGTTAAATCACACGTTAGGGGAGTCGAATTCTCCGTTGTACCAATTCAGTGCATCCGTTCTTTTTGGATGTAGCCACCGCTTACCCGTACTCGGGAAGCGGTCGTTGTGCTCCGTGCGAAGAGGACGTTTCCTGGATACAGGTAAACGTCATTTTCTTGTTTTTTAACAAGTTTTTCCGCCTGCCGACTTTGCAACTGCTTGTTGCCCAATTTGCGCTTATTGGCGTTCATGAACCGTTTCTTAACAGTCACTATTTTTGACTACAAAAATTATTTATCGCTACGCTTTCAGCGCGGTTTAAAGTTTTGGTTGCGACTCTATCCGAAACGGACGGCTGTTTATTAATGTTGGAATTGGCGGCGGTACGCTCCGGGCGAGGTTCCTGTGACGGTTTTGAAGGCCTGGCAAAGATAGCTGGCAGTTTTGAGTCCCGCCCGCTCCGCAACATCCTGAAAGGAGAGTTGCGTTCCGGAGAGCAATTCTTTGGCTTTTTCGATTCGTACACGGCGGATTTCCAGCTGCGGGCTACGCCCCAGCTGCGCCCGGAATTTCATTTCCAGCAGGCGGCGGGAGACACCAGACTGGCGAACCACCTGTTTGACGGACAATTCGTCCCCGCAATGTTCACGGATATAACAAACGGCTTTTTTCAAATGGACATCTTCAAATTGAAGGAAGTCGGTTGAGCGCCGAACCGCGACTCCTTTCGGCGGAAGGAGGAGGGGCTTTTTCGCTATCGGTTTTCCAGCAAACAGACGATCCAGAATCCGGGCCGCCTCATAGCCCATTTGAAATGCAGGAAGCTGTATGCTGGAAAGGCGTGGCGTGGTCGAAAAACAATAAATTGGATCGTCCCCTACACCGAGGATGGCCACGTCATCGGGCACGGTGAGGTTCAGGTTCCGGCAGGTTTTATGCACATAAACAGCCTGAGAATCCGTAAGGCCCAGAATTCCGACGGGTCGCGGCAATGCGGCAAGCCATTCGGCGGTATCCGCCCAGGGTGTTTTTTCGCCGCATTCAAAACGATGGGCCTTCAGCCCCTCCGCCTCAACCCGCTGCTTGAATCCCTCCCATCGCTCGCGGGATGATGTCTCTCCTGCGAGTCCGTGATATCCGAAATGTTCAAAACCCTCCTCAATAAAGTGCTCGGCGGCCATTCGCCCGATCGCCCGGTTGTCTTCCCCGACCTGCGCCATCCCCGGCCGGACGGCGGCCCCCGACACATTCACCAGCGGAATATTCAGATCCAGAGCAGTCTGAATACAATCGGTTTCAGGAAACCGGCCGATCATCCCGTCGGGATTTCGCTTGGCAACGTTTTGAATGGCTTCCGGCGTACAGGGAATTCTCAGAAATTCCCAGTCCTCCTTTTCGTGGGAAAAACTGAACAGGCCGGTCAGCATCGTGCGGGCGGTATGATCGGCCCACACCAAAGGCAGGATAACTTTCCGGGGAACCTTTATAATCTGTGAGGGAGTATTCATGATTTTTGCGCGATAACTAAATACAAATACGCTACAGAGGGCATCAATGCAAACGTTGTTTTGGTACATTGATCGTTTCAAACTCAAAATCGGCGAAGAAGAATTTCGACAAAACTTGAATAATACGGAGTTCTTATGAGTCTGCGAAACGCTGCTTTTTTAATGATCGTTTTTTTCGGCCTGCTAACAACGTCCCTTCGGGCTCAGCTGATCCAAACGGATCAGCCGCCAGTGATTCCGGCTGGATATGATGCGTTTACCCTGTGGGATCGGCTTCCCATTCAGGTGCTCGG
>Ga0190284_1000644_pt1 | contig 18589 bp, 16 predicted proteins | sample 48691812_MG_FD_161668 | JGI IMG/M metagenome (GOLD analysis project Ga0190284, IMG submission 161668) | Hydrothermal vent microbial mat bacterial communities from Southern Trench, Guaymas Basin, Mexico - 4869-18-1-2_MG | ecosystem: Environmental > Aquatic > Marine > Hydrothermal vents >...
AAAAGGGGTCGACAAGAAAAAATCTTCTCCTTACAAAAGAGGAGTGTCACAAAGCGCCGGGGTGGTTCTATTCTTTTTGAAGAATTCTTGGCAAAAATATGCAAAATCGAAGTAAAACAGGACGTCCCGGACTGTTAAAAATGTAACCAAAATCTTTGATTTCGGAAATCTTTTAACAAAGCAGCAAAGCCAATTTTGGCCGATTGCGGCGTTGATTTCAGCTCGGCGGATTACAATACGCCTTCGCCTTATCGCCTTGCAATTGCCTCAAAATTGACTTTTTAAGGGTCGACTACTTATTCGCAATTATACGGCGTAATCAGCATTTGTGGAATAAGCAGGTCGGGATCCCGCCTTGCAGGACTTTACCACCCTTTTCACGTTGCGTCTAATAAGAGGTTGCTCGAAAAAGGTCGCTGATGCCAACCCCCAAATGTAGCCGCAGATTGCTATCTGCGCTATTTGCGAAAAAACATATAATTCGTAACTCTTTTGTGTAAAATGTGGGAATTACAAATAATTGTTTGAAATTTTTGTTTAGTGTCTATCAGTTGTTAGTTTATATTCACCGGATTGGATTTTGAAGACGCAATATTTCCCTTCTTTTCTTAAAAACTCTATTTCGGAACAATCTGCGGCCAGTTTTCCGTTTTCTAAAACTTCGCTTAACTCCCCAGCCGGAAAATAAACCGTGGCGGAACTGTTTACAGGAACCTTAATTTGCAAATTGAAACTTCCGTTTTTATTTTCCCAATTGCTCGAAATCAAACCGTGAATCGAATTGAATTCAGCTTCGGCAAATTCTAAGTTTTCCGTAAGTTGCGGGCGAAGGAAAAAATGTTTGAATCCGGGGTTTTCCGGGTCAGGCACTATGCCGCAGATCCCCTGAAAAAACCAAGCAGTAAAACCTACCTGCATCGGATGATTCAAAGAAGCCTTTTCACGTTTAGCGTCATCGTCCGAAACAGGAATTCGCTCCCAAATAGTTGTGGCTCCAAGAGAAAAAATATGTCCAAGGCTGGGAGCAGTAGTTTGATTAATAAGCTTTACAGTTTCTTTTTCGAAACCGAAATTCGCGAGCGCCCAATATAAATATCTTATTCCGAAGATTCCGGTAGAGAAATGGCAGTCATATTTTTCCATAACATTTTTCCGTAAACTTTCAGCAATTTTCTGTTCAACCGTTTCGGGCACAAGCCCAAATTTTAAAGCTATGGAATCAGCGCACTGGCTTCCAAAAGTTTTATTTTTCTCATCAAAGAATTTATTTATAAAAGCTGATTTTATTTTCGGAGAAATCTCGTAATAATTTTGGTTTTTATCTCCCACTACTTCAGCGATTTGAGACATGATTTCCGTAACATGATAATAAAACGCCGTTGTGGTAAGAAGCGGATCAGTATTTTCAGGCAAGTAATTGCCGGGCTCGCACCAATCGCCAAAACCTCCCGGCAAAGTATAATCTTCCGATATACTTTCAAAATGGTCCATCAGTGTTTTAACCCCTGCATAATGGGTTCTCAAAATCCTGTCATCGCCGTAATAAACATACAAATACCAAGGCGCTAAAATAAAAGCCATTTGCCAGTCAGGTCTTGAAAGGCACAATCTTTTCCCGGGTGCAATATTATGCGGCAATCCTCCCCGCCTCGTCGTTTCTATATCTTCAATATATTTTGTCCAGAAAAGGGCCATGTCAAAATTAAAATTTGTCATCTCAGCGGTGATTAAGGCATCCCCAAGCCAGCCGCAGCGCTCGCGGTGGGGGCAGTCTGTCGGTAAACCATGAAGATTTGTAAGCTCTGTCCACAAAGCCGCTTCCTGAATTTTGTTAATCATTTTGTCGGAACAGTTAAATTTTCCGGACGTTTCCACAGCGGTATGAACCACTACGCCTTCAATAGTTTCCAAAGTTGGTTCTGAAGGAAGTCCGGATAATTCCACATATTGAAACCCGTGGCAAGTGAAGCGGGGTTCCCATATTTCTTCTCCACCCCCTTTGCAAATATAAGTGTCGGTTTGAACTACCCCGGTGAATATGTGACCGGTAGTTGACGGGTCTATCATTCCGTCATCAAATAATCTTTCCGCGAATTTTAAAGTAATAATTGTACCTGCCGGAGCTTCAACTTTTAGCTTTGCCCATCCGGAAAAATTCTGCCCTATGTCATAAACAAAAATTCCCGGTTTGGGCTGGTTTAAACTCTTAGGTTTTATTGTTTTTATTATTTTAATAGGCGGAAGCATTTGATTTCTCAAAAGCGGGGAAAGCGGGGTTGACCATTTCGCGTTTTGCCAGCCGTTGTCGTCAAATTTTGGTTCGGCCCATCCCTCTATTTCTTTCCGCGCGTCGTATTCTTCACCGGCATAAATGTTGTTGTTTAAAATAGGGCTTGCGGCAACTTTAAAAGTTCCGTCTGTTTCTATTATTTCAGTTTCACCATCTTCATAATCAATCATAAGCTGGCAAATCACACCGGGATTTCCATAAGTAAATCCCTTCCCCCAGACTACGTTTTGGTTATACCAGCCGTTTCCAAGAATTATTCCAACAGCATTTTCCGTCGATAACAAATGCTCTTTTATGTCGTAAACTACATAAAAAGCGCGCTGCTCATAATCTGTTTGAGCAGGGTCAAGAACATGGTCTCCGACTTTTTTACCGTTAAGATAAAGCTCGTAATAACCAAGCCCGCAGATGTAAGCGCGCGCGCGCCTGATATTTTTTTTCGCGAAAAACTTTTTTCTGAACATGGGAGTCTCAATTTCAGGAAATCCAATCCATTTCGCCGAAAATGCCGGTCGGTTTGGATCTTTGTAATCAAGGCTGTCCAAAAGTCCCATTTCCCAAAATCCCTGTTCTGAAAAGTCTGAAGCTTTTCCGTCTTTGTCCCAAACGCGAACTTTCCAAAAGCATTCCTGGCGAGGTTTAAGCTCTTTCCCCGCATATTCGATTTGGTTAGTTTTATCGGATTCTACTTTTCCCGAATCCCACAAATCAGCTTTGCCGGATTCGAGTAATTCAGGAGTTGTTGCGACAAGGATTTGGTAGGCAGTTTGATATTGCCCCCGCTGTAGAGATTCAAGAATCCAGCTCAATCGCGGGTTTATTGAATCTATACCTAAGGGGTTTTCGAGATACTCACATCTTAATTTTTTTATAACGATATTTTTCATTTTTGGAATCAAGCCTTAATTTTTCAATTAAATGCGTCGATGGCAATCGACGGCTTCATAAAATTCGAAAGCCACCATCAAATTCCGGCAAGTTCAGGATATTTGCCGTATTTCCGCGCAGCTTCCACCATTGCAAGATAATTTTCCGGTTTGCAGCCGGGATGAATTGTGTTCGATGAACTTAAAATGTATCCGCCGCCGGGAGCTGCTGCCGCGATAGTTTCTTTAACGCTTTGCCTTGTTTCTTCCGGCGTGTCAAAAACTAAAAGGAAACTGCAATCAATATTTCCAAGAACACAAGCCCTGTCGCCAAACTCTTTTTTTGTTTCTTTAATGTCCATGCATTGAGGCTGGATAGGATGAATCCCATCAAACCCGGCATTAAGCAATGACGGAATTAAAGGCGTAAGATTTCCGTCGCTGTGTTTAACGATTTTTATTCCAAGTTCATGAGCTTTATCGCAAATTTCTTTGTGGTACGGTCCTATAAATTCGTCATAATGAGCCGGACTCATCAGCGGTCCGGGATTGTAAGCTAAATCCCCTTCCAAGACAATCCAGTCAACATTTTTCTCAACAGCTTTTTCTACTACTCCAAAACAGTAATCAGTAGCCATCCTGGCTAAGGTGTGCGCCATTTCCGGCTCTAAAATATATTTTGGCAGAAATTCTTCAATAGACCCCATCAGCGACCAGCTAAGTTTAAAAGTAGCGGGCATGTGAAGCGCGACAGATTTTTCCGGGAAAGTTGCCCTGAATAAATCCAGCATAGCGAAATCGCCGTCTTGCGGCTTCCGCATTTTGTATTTTCCCAAATCCGACATATTTTTTATAGGTCCGTCAACCGGATAAGGCTCACCAACTTTTTCACCGCCTTGGTGATAGACTATGCCGTAATCATCGCGAATGTGGTCTTTGTCAATTTTTACTTTAGGCGCGGTTGACAACGCAGTTACTCCATCCAAATCCAATTCTTTGACAAAAGTAACATAAGTTTTCATCAAAGCGGCTTTTTCTTCCGGAGTCATATCCACGGTTTTTTTCATGGGAGGCAATTTATCTTCATCAACAAAATATTTGCCGATGCCGACTATGCTTTCTTCATTAAAAGCCATTTCCCAGATAGGAACGACATCCGGTTGCTCACGATTTAATGCTGTAAGAATTCGTTGCTTTCCGTTCATAAGAATATTCCCCTTATTAAATTTATAACAGTATACCAAATCTTCTTATTTATTTGTAGAGATTCATTTCATAATGTATTAAAGTTAATCCACCGAACATTTTTGTTAGCGACCTGCCAACTTCTTTAAATCCGCATGAGAGATATTTTTTTCTGAAAACGATTGGATACGGCAGTGGACTTTTTTCTTCATTGAAAAATTCGGTAATAAGCGCGTCAAAAACAGGTTTTTTTATTGTTGTCAATAAATAACTGCAGGCACGTGTGATTAAACAGCTTGTCAATTAACGCAGTAAGCATTCTGCGCAGACAGCCCGGTCCGTGGATAATTTTTTTTAAAAATTCTCTGCGTGTTTGCTCGTTATTTATGTTTTTATTCATGATTTTAATTTCTTATATTATATTATTTTGGTATTATACTCTAAATCAATTTTTTTTCTATAACTAAATGGTAAGAATTAACACAAAACAATTAAATTCTACCTAGTCGACCCTTAAAAACTGCTTTTTTGTAGTATTCATGGGATATTGGCTTATGAAAAGTGTGAAAAATATTGCAAGGTTTTGGAGTTCTTCGCGAAAACCTTGCAAAAAAATATAAAACAGGACGCATGACTGGCGGATGCCGGTTCTCGGACTGTTAAAAATGTAACCGAAATCTTTGATTTCGGAAATCCATTAACAAAGCAGCAAAGCCAATTTTGGCCGATTGCGGCGTTAATTTCAGCTCGGCGTATTACAATACGCCTTCGCCTTATCGAGTTGCAATTGCCTCAAAATTGACTTTTTAAGGGTCGACTACCTAAATTTAAGCAACTTAACTCTCATTGACTTGTAATATATAGTATGATACAATAACTAAAATAACAGCAAAAAGAGCAAGATTATTATTTATAGATATAATAACGATCCTGATAGAATTTTTATTCAAATGAACAGAAGGCAATTTTTGAAACAATGTTCGGCTTTAACCGGGACATTAGTTTTTTCTTCATGTACGGGATTTCTAATTCATAGAAAAAAGTCAACTGATTTTACTAGTAAAAAACGCCCAAATATTATCGTTTTGCTTGCTGATGATTTAGGGTACAGCGATCTTGGTTGTTTTAACAGCGAACATATCAAAACGCCTAACCTTGACGCCTTCGCCAAACAAGGCACAAAATTTACTTCGTGTTATGCAGGTGCACCACTTTGTTCACCTTCTCGCGCAGCATTTCTTACCGGCAGAAATCCCGCGCGATGCGGGATGTATAGTTACATTCCCACAAATATTCCCGGACATCCGATGCATTTCAGAACTAATGAAATTACTATAGCTTCGTTGCTGAAAAATGCAGGCTATCAGACCGCTCATTTTGGAAAATGGCATCTTAATTCTTCTATGAGTCCTGCTGAAGGGCAGCCACAACCTAATGACCACGGTTTTGAGTATTCTTATGGCGTTGATAATTATTCTAGAAACAGTTCTACGCACAAAATGCTTGATCCGGATAATATTTGGCGAAACGGTTCCCCGGTTGGAAAAGTTTCCGGTTTGCCTTGTGATATTTATGTTGATGACGCAATTAACTGGCTTGAAAATACTCGTAAAAAAGACAAGCCGTTTTTCCAATATATTTGTTTCAATGAGCCGCATAATCCTATTCTTGAAGCCAAAGATTTTCCGCAGGATATTATGAAAATGTATCCGCCACCAATACCTAAATCCGACGCATGTTATTTTGCAACGATAACAAATCTTGACAGACAAATTGGAAAATTTTTAAAAAAACTTGATGAGCTAAATCTTAGCGAAAATACTTTTGTTGTGTTTCTTTCCGATAACGGTCCATTGCGAGATTTTTCGCAAAATCCTTTGCGGGGTTATAAAAGTCAATGCTATGAAGGCGGAATTCGAACACCTGGAATTATTCGGTTTCCAGGACACACAAAACCGGGAACAGAATGTGATGAACCAATAAGTTTTGTTGATTTTGCGCCAACTTTTTGCGAAATTGCCGGTGTAAGAATGCCGGTAAACAGAAAAATTGACGGTACAAACATTTTGCCGATAATTAAAGGTGGAAAAATTATTCGTGACAATCCCCTGTTCTGGTACTTTTACAAAATTGCTCCGCAGGCAGCTTTACGGGAAGGCGACTGGATTATGGTTGCAAGATTGGGTGTCGAAATACCAAAATCCGAGCATGCATTTTTATGTAGCCATATGAAATATTTAAAAGAAAAACCGTTGGTAAATTTCGAGCTTTATAATATTAAGAATGATATAGGCCAGCAGCACAATCTTGCTGATGACGAACCCGAACGGTTTAATGCCATGAAGAAAAAAATGGAAGAATTGCACGAGGAAGTTATTGCGGAAGGATATACCTGGCCGGATTCAGATTTTGAGGGAACAGAATGGGAATTAATTGATAATTGATAATTGATAATTGTAAATCACAAACCATGTTAATTAAATTTTAAAAACTAATAAAATATATTTCTTTTGTATTTATTTTGACAGTAATTCCAAGCAAAACTTATTCCGGCCGCATTAGTAATATTTCTCTAAAATTTAATGCCGCAAATGTAAAATCAAAAAACGATTTGCTGATCGCAAATACCGGAGTTATAGAACGGTGCTGGAAATGGATGGGTAAAGGTTTCGTTGCCGTTAGTTTGCAGCAGCTTGACTCCGGCAGACAATGGGCTAATACAAATACTGAATACTTATGCGACTGGTCTTTGCAGGGATTTATTGACAAATCTTCCGAAGCTAAACTGACAAAACTAACTGCTGAAAAAAGTGATGACAATGGTTTTACAACTGAGCATATTAAAGTGGTTGCTGAAAATAAATATCCCAAAAGAAAACTTGCTTTACAATATGTCATTTGGGTTTATCCAAACTCGCCGGGAATTAGAATTCAGCACCGCGTAAAAGCCCTTGACGGTTTTAAAGCCGGGTCGAAATCAAACATTGCCGGATGTGTCGACTTCATAAATATTCTTCCGGGAAATTTGAAGAGAAGAGCTATAGGTTACTACAACCATACCCAGCTTCGAAATTTTCATGAAACAAAAATTTTAAGGGAAGAAGTTTTTTTACAAAACAAGCGCTCTGAAAGTGCGCCTCATAGGTGAAATAAATTTGTATGAAGTATTCTTTTCAGAGTACATCTCAACATATTTTTTCCCATGATTGAAATCATGGGCTAGTATAAATAGACGCTGCTCGAAAAAGGTATTTGAAACTAAAACCCAATTATAGCCGCCGATTTCTGTCGGCTATACCAGAGAAAAACATATGATTCGCAACTTTTTTTGTCGAATGAAATGTTTTAATCACTTTTTCGTCAAAAAACTGGCGAAATCGAAGTAAAACAGGATGCCCCGGACTGTTTATCCGATGATATACTTATTCGCAATTATACGGCGTAATCAGCATTCGTGGAATAAGCAGTCCTGGAAGTCCTGCTTTACTACCCTTTTCGAGCGGCGCCCAAATAGTGCCTTTGGCACAAAGCAATATTTATAATGCCCTATCTAAAATATTATATTATATTACTTGTATTTTTAACCACTTCTGTTCCACATAAAGCGCAGCTGGCAAGCTGCGGCTACAAAATCAATCTCACTGCTAAAAATGTAACCATTCATGACCCGGATTTACTCTTTTTTTCCGGAGATCAAATTTATGAAGCCAATGGTGGTTACTGGTTTACACGTGAACCCTTAAAAACTGCATGCCTTGATTATCTTCGCAAGTGGTATATGTTTGGCTGGGCGTTTCGAGATTTGATGCGCAGAAGGCCAAGCGTTACTATTCCTGACGACCATGACGTTTATCAGGCGAACCTTTGGGGAGCTTCAGGTAGAAAAACAGATAAAGATGACAAAGGCGGATATCTTAAGCAACCGGAATTTGTTAATATGGTTGAGCGGACGCAAAGCAGTCATCTTCCCGAGCCATATGACCGTAAACCTGTTGAGCAAAATATCGAAGTTTATTACACTTCTTTAAATTACGGCAGAATAAGTTTTGCAATAATTGAAGGCCGAAAATTTAAGTCAGGCCCGAATGGAATAGTCCCGAAAACAATAAGCGGCAGAGCCGATCATGTTATCAGCAAAGCAGTTTCCGGGTTGGCCTCAGACGATAAAAGTTCAGGATAATTACGGCAGGCAAGCTGCGGCATTTTTGCCGACAATTAAAATATCCGGGATAACCAATCCTGTTTTTCAAATTATCAATGAAAAAAATAATGAAATAGTTTATACTATCAGGATAAAAGAAAATATTTTCCGGCCAAAAGTGTTTGAGGAAGGTTTGTACACAATAAAAGCCGGCGACCCGGATATAGGGAAAATTGAAATTTTGGAAAACGTTCAATCTTTAGGTTTAAATAAAAAACAGATTATTAAAATTAACTTTTGAGGACACTATTATGAAAAGACGCGATTTTTTAAAAACGATGGGCGCCGGGGCGGCTGCGTTAACTTTGCCCCGGAATCTTCTCCACGCTGAAAATGTTAAATCAAAACAACATAAAAATATTCTGCTTTATGTTGTTGATGACCAGGGAACAACTGACGCCGGTTGTTACGGTAACAAAGTAATCAAAACCCCCGGACTGGATTTGCTGGCAAAAAACGGGACCAGATTTACAAACGGATTTTGTACAACCGCTTCGTGCAGTCCGAGCCGTTCTGTAATTCTGACCGGAAAACATAATCATGCAACTGGAATGTATGGACTTAATCATAAAATCCATCATTTCACTTCTTTTGACAGCGTAAAAAGTTTGCCTAATTTGCTTGGGAAAGAAGGTTATGAAACTATTTCTGTTGGGAAATATCATGTTGGCCCGGAAAAAGTTTATCATTTTGATAAATACCTAAAAACTCACGCGCCGCTCACAATGGCAGATGAATGCAAGGAAGCAATTCTGGAATCTGACAAATCCAACAAACCTTTTTTTATATATTTTTGCACACATGAACCGCATCGCCCGTTTATTCGCGACGGCAGCGACAAAATAAATCCTGCCGACGTAATTGTTCCTCCTTTTTTGCCGGATACAAAAGAAGTCCGGGAAGAATTAGCTGAATATTATATGTCTGTGCAGCGCGGCGACAGCGGGTTGTTAAAGATGATAGAAATTTTAAAACAGACAGGCCATTGGGATGACACTTTAATAATTTATGTTTCAGATAACGGCATGCCTTTTCCAGGAGCAAAAACTACTTTGTACGAACCGGGAATGAAGCTGCCTTGTGTGGTTCGTGACCCGTTTCAAAGTAAAAAAGGCGTAGTTTGTGACGGAATGGTAAGCTGGACGGATATCGCACCGAGTATTTTGGATTATGCGGGTATAAAATATGACAAATCAGAATTTCACGGCCGGTCTTTTATTCCAATATTAAGCGAAGAAAAGCCGAAAGGCCGGGACGAAGTTTTCGGTTCACACACTTTTCATGAGGTAACCATGTATTATCCAATGCGCGTGGTAAGGGAGCGGCAATATAAACTGCTTTGGAATTTAGCGTATCCGTTGGAATTTCCAACGGCAAATGATATTTGGAAATCTAAGACCTGGCAGAGCGTGCTAAAAAAAGACAGCCAAAAGTTTGGCAAGCGAACAATGGATTCTTTTCTTCACCGTCCGGAATTTGAGTTGTATGACATAAAAAAAGATCCTGATGAAATAAACAATTTAGCAGGCGATCCTAAATATGCAAAAATATTGGAAGAATTAAAAGAAAAGATAAAGAAGTTTCAGGAAGGTACAAAAGACCCGTGGATTGTGAAGTGGAAGCGGAAAGCGGGGTATCTTCCTGGTTCAATACCAATGTAAATTTACATGATTCGCAGCTTGAAAAGGGGTAAGCCGGAAAATCGAGAGTTTCACTGTAGCCGCGGCTTGCCAGCCGCGATTTCCGCAACCGCTTAAGCTCTTTTTTCAGTTCAGCGATTTTATCAGCGTATTCGGGATTGCTGTAAATGTTATTCATTTCATTCGGGTCTTTTTCCAAGTCATAAAATTCCCATTCATTGTTTTTATAAAAGCAAATCAATTTATAGCGGTCAGTTCTGACACCATAGTGCGGAGTTACTCCGTGAGCTTTATCCATGTAATAATGGTAATATAAAGAATCCCGCCAGTTTTCCGGAGTTTTTCCTTTTAAAAGCGGCACAAGGCTTTTTCCCTGCATGTCGCCTGGAATAGGCGCGCCGGCTATGTCAAGAAATGTTTCCGCGAGATCTATGTTTTGTGTCAGGTTGGAATTAACAGACCCCGACTTTACAACTCCCGGCCAGCGAACAATCAACGGTGTTCTGAAAGATTCTTTGTACATAAATCTTTTGTCAAACCATCCCTTCTTTAGCGAGACAGTCAATATTCGGCGTAGGGTCGAGCCGGGCCAACCTGCCACCATAAGCGCCGATAGCCTGGAAAGCATGATCGTCACTAAAAATAAAAATAATATTCGGCTTATTATCTTTTTGAGCAATCAACTTATTAAAAGAGCAGCCTGTCAAGATAGAAAGACTTGCTAAAGTAGTTTTACGAATAAAGTCACGGCGGTTCATAATAATCTATGTAGTCGTCCCATGACCTGCCCCGATTTCTACATCGTGGAAAGTGAAATTTGAGTTGATTACAAGGCGATAAGGCAAAGGCGTATTGTAATACTCCGAGCTGAAATCAACGCCGCAATCGGCCAAAATTGACTTTTTAAGGGAGGACTAATTATTTACTGCCGCATTCCCAAACATCCTAAGCTCTAATTTCTAAACTCTGACTTCTTTCCTCAACCCAGATAGCAATCTGCGGCTAATACGGCTCGTAATAATTATGAGTAGCTAAATTCTTCTTTCCCTTGAAAATGGTATCAGTAATATCATAACCTGTACCGTTATCAACTTTATCTTGTCCCCAAAAAACTCCTTTGCCTAAAAAATCCAGATGGTCATAATACGGGCTTTCCCATTTTTTCTTACTCATCGTTTTATCATATTCAGCTACTTTTTCATTCCCTAAACCATCTTTTGTAACATTGTAAACTTTTGATTTTTCAAGAGTTAAATCATTCATGGGAGGATCGCTGCTCTCGTTAACTTTTGCAGTTTTTTTCCCGATTTTATAGATAAGAACTTTGCTTTCCCCGTTAGCTTTCAAATACAAATATTTTGTGTTCCAGCCGACTACATACCAATAAATCGGCACGCCGTCAAGCGTCGAATTATCAAGGATTTTCTTTCCTTTTCCGTTAACGTAAGTAAGAGGAGAATTTGTATAGTTGCCGCCTGAACCTGTTCGAACCCAATACAGAAGCCCGCCTTTATCATCGAACTCATATCTAAGGTCACCGGTAGCAGGTTGAGGTATGGAATGTTGATATAACGGTTTCCCTTTTTTAGTATATTTAACAATTTCATTGCCGCCGGAGTCAGAAACTTCCGCGATTATTCCATTAGGATAAACCATGTCTTTTTTTGTAGTGGAAAGAGGAATTTCAAAAAGTTTATTAGACAATTTATTGTTGAAAAATGCTAAACCCGTTAGCCCGGGAGTATGCAAGTGAATCCCGATAAGTTTCCCGTATGCCTTGGCGTGTTTAGCATCATCAAAGGTAATGTCATTTAGTTTTTTCAAACCTTTTTTACTGACTTTAAATGCAAGAATTCTTACTTGGTCAGACGTAACTTCATCTTCGGTTTTAATCACAAGAATTTTTCCGTCAAAATAGATAGCATGGTAATTGCTTAAATTCTCTATTCTGACAAAATCGAGGAGCTTATTCCCTTTTTTGTCTAAAATAGTTGTAGGCCCGGAAAAATATTCAAGCGTGCAAGTGTCATAAAACAAGTAATCAAGAACAATTGACCCGTTTTGCGCAGGAACAGCAAAGATTTTATTAGTTTCTATAACCGCGAAAAGATTAGAAGAAATTGCAACTATAACTAACGCTATAATTAAAAAAGTATTTTTCATGGTTTTCATGGTAGTATGATTATATTTCTCTAACTGCTTCAAGTTTCGAAATTTAATAATTAAATAATGATAATGACAAAAGATAAAGAGTTGAATCAGGTGTTATATTCTTCACCTTCTCTTAACATATTATTACATTTCTATTTTTCTGTGTTTTATTTAATTCTCCCATTTGCTCCGAATACAATCTTCAGTTTCCTGTGTGAAAATTTCTCCGTTGATGAGCTTTTCTCCGCATCCTTCACAAACATTCTCAACATCAGAGACAGCTATCAAAGGAAGTTCTACCGCATGCGGATAAATAACAGTTTTTCCCGGGAACCTCGCCGAGGAAACTCCTTCCATTCCTTCTTTTAGGGCTTTCATTCCGCCAATGGCGGCAAGAGCGTAAACAGGAGAAAGTTTACCGTCTTCTGTCAGTTGAAGTGTGTATTTTATGTCGTCCATTCCCGACCCGCTTGAAGCAATATATCTCTGTCCTTTCGAAGCAACAGCTCCGATATTGATAACCGCGTTGTTTCCCGCAGGAATTCCGGCAAAGACGTTCATCAAGCCGTTTTCTCCGAGAAGTTTCACAGCGGAACTAAGGACAGCCGGCACAGGAACAAGCATAATGATATCTTCAAATCCGCCTTCGCTTTCTTCGCGGAGCTTATCCATAAAAGCGGCTTCATCGGCAAAATTTTTCGGGTTGTAAGTTACAAACTCAACATTATTTTTATCTGCTTTTTCCTGGAGCCTTTTTTTAAGTTGTGCAAGTCTGACATCGTCCAAATCGGAAACCACAACTTTTTTGGGGCCGTTTTCCAACTCCAAAGCAAGCTGGACATGCATCTGCCCCATCGCTCCTGCCCCGCCCGGAAACCAGGCAGTTCCACCCGATTGAAAGGCCTTCCTCGTGTTTGTTTTATAAGCTTCACTCAAGTCTTTTGAGGTAGTGCCAACATACCTCCAGTAAGCGTAATGGATATTTCCGACATCAAGCTGCGCGTCTAAATCAGAATAATCTCCCGCAAGGCAGAAGACGCCGCTTTTTGTTAGTTGGGTTGAAACTTTTTCTATTTCCGCAACATTATGTTGCCCTGTTAAAATTAAATCATCTACCGGTTCGGAAAAGTCTGAAACTTCTTCAACGGGCATCCCGAGTTTTTCCGCTAAAGAATCTATTTCTTCGCGCAACGCCCCTGCTAAATTTGAAACGATAATTTTGGCCGGGGCATTTTCTTCGATCAGCAAATTACGGATAGAAAAATCTGCGGGTTGGTCGTCGCCAACTACGCGCAAGATTCCTCCCGGCTTCAGGCCGTCTCTGAATTTTATCCTGTAAGCGGCGATAACGCAGGTCCAGGGCTCTATCAGCGCTGCTTCAGCCGCGCAAATTTTATCAGAGATCGGCAGAAGATAACAACCATCGTCTCCGTTCAGAACAGGTTCGGTCATAACGCTATACTGCGCCATGCCGCCGTTGATCGCATAGCCGTAAGCCAGCCCTTTTCCGTACTTAAAAATATCCGCCTGGATAATAAAGCGCTGTCCTTCTTTAAACTTATCACTTATATTTTTCCCGACACCGACAACTTTAAGAACAGCTTCGTGTCCCGGAATAAGAGGCGTTTTTTTAAGGTCGTCAACAATAACCCGCGGATGTTCTTCACCCGCTTTAATAAGTTTGCAGTCCGAAAAGCAAAGCCCGATGGCTTCCACTTTCATTAGAATCTCATCATCGTTATAGGTCGGAACATCGATAACGCTTGGCGCGTTATTTTCTCCGAAATTTTCCATGCCCGCGCCAAAAAGCTGCCAGGCTAACATTTTTTCATTTGACATATTACTGTTATATTATTAGTTTTAAGTTAACAGTTTAAAGTTTTATTAGATAATTATATCAAAAAAAGAATTTATTCACAACAATGTAGGGCGCTGTATAAATCGGCAGGCTGGGACCAGGCATTCGCCGGTCAAGAGCTTGCCCTACTTTTTAAAATGGAAATAAATGACGTCCCCGTCTTGCACGACATAGTTTTTCCCTTCGGACTTTAGGGCTCCGGCTTCTCTGGCGTGAGCAAAAGAGCCGGTTTCTACAAGGTCATTGAATTGCACGACATCCGCTCGAATGAAGCCTTCCTCCATATCCGAATGAATTTTTCCGGCGGCCTGTGGAGCGTGGGTACCGCGTGTTACTGCCCATGCCCGAGTTTCGTCCGAAACAATTGTGTAAAAAGAAACAAAATCGAGAAGCCGGTAACCTGCCTGGATAAGCTCATCAAGCCCGTGAATTTCGAAGCCGAGTTCCGAAATGAATTGCTGGCGTTCTTCCGGTTCCAGTTCTGCAAGTTCCGACTCGATTTCCGCGGCAACAGGCAAGATTTCCGCTCCGTCAGGTTCAGCGTACATACCGATGATTTTCAAAGCAGCTTTTGTTTTTTCATCAATTGTGTCTCCAACATTAGCAATGTACATCACAGGCTTGGAGGTCATAAATTTTATTTCGTTTAGAATAGGGAGAACTTCTTTCACAGGCGGATGTTTTTTGAAGTGTCTGCGGAGAGGAATCCCCTTTTCGAGCGCTGGTTTTAATTCGTTAAGGAAAGCTTCTTCACGCTTCGCTTCTTTCGCTCCGGAATGCGCGACACGCGTAACTTTATTAAGCCGTTTTTCAAGCGTCTGCAAGTCGGCTAGAACAAGTTCAAGATCGACAATTTCTATATCTTCTGAAGGGCTAGATGTGCCATGAACATGCGACACGTTTTCTTTCTCAAAGCACCGTACAACGTGAGCTATAGCATCAGTTTCACGAATATGGCTTAGGAACTTGTTGCCAAGGCCTTCGCCCTCATGAGCGTTCTTCACCAGCCCTGCTATATCAACAAATTCAACGGTAGCATGAACAACTTTTTTCGGTTTGATTATTTCCGCGATTTTTTGAAGACGCTCATCGGGAACCTGGACAGAACCGATGTTAGGTTCAATAGTGCAGAACGGATAATTTTCCGCAGCGGCATGAGTTTGAGAAAGCGCGTTAAAGAAAGTTGTTTTGCCAACGTTTGGAAGTCCTATAATTCCAATTTTCATAAAATATATAAAGTAACTATTGAGACACAGAGACCACAGAGTCTAAATCGTAAACTTAATTTTCCGAATGAGTTAAAAAATTGTTGATTATCCTTTAAGACAAAAGTAAAGAATTGTTATTATTTTCTATTGCACTGGCTTTGGTATCGCTTCGCTTATCCCTAAATTTTCCTTTTGTTGTACGTGCTCGTGATTTTTTCATAATATTTTATTATAACAATAATTTATTGTTTTGTAAAGTACATTGTCAAGACAATTTTTACTTTTTGAAGTTTAATTGTCAATTTTATGGCACAATAATAATATAGATGTTTCGTCAATAATACTATTATTTTTTTTGCTGTTAAAAAAATATCAGGAAAATTGCATGCCGGAAAAATACAAATATATTCTTCTTTTCCTTGCTTTTTGTACTCTAATTTCACAACAAAAAGTAATAGCCGGTTCGACAAACGAACCCTCGCTCAGCATATCCGGGCTTTCTGTTTCCGGCGAAGAAATGACTGTAAATTTTTCGCCGTTTCCTTCAATAGAAGAGTTTAAAATTTTCTCAACAACAAATATTTCGGGCGGTTCTCTTGAAGAAGACAGCTCGGGAAAAGTTTCCGGTTATGATTTGAAAGCACCTGACCCGGGCATAAAAAGTTTTTATCAAGTTGGCGCAGTACCCCTCGATTCAAACACCGTTCTTGGGGCGATTGTTTTGAACCGTCTGGCTTACGGACCTACTCCTGACATTTTAGGCGAAGTGCTTTCCGCGCCTGAAACATTTATCAGCAACCAGCTAAACCCGGAAAATCTGACGGAAGAAATTGATGATGAAATAGTAGGCAATGATAAAATAAAGGGAAAACCGGCTTAGCGCCAGTATTCATCGGTGGCGCGTGGGTGCCGGCTACACTATAAAAAGAGGAAGTTCCGTTTTAAGCAACTTACGCACTTACAAAATTTATTTTGCGGAACGCAAGCTAAATCTTAATTAATAATCGGGGAAGAAAATAACGTTCCCCCCCAGAAAAAAACATTGAGCCATAATAATCTGCGTGTTTGAATTTCATATTAAATTTATGCAGGATGCTGTTTAATATAAAAAAGCCCTCCTGTTAAAACAGGAGGGCTTTTTACTAATGATCAATCTTTTTATTTTCGGCGAATCGCAAACAATGCAACGCCGACTAATGCGATTAAGCTAAAAGGTTCTGGAATGACCTGAAAAACCTCAAATTCATAAAGTGAAACGAATCCGTTTTGCTCAGCAGTTCCACCTGGATCGCCATATACCCTGATAGCATTAATTTCGTCAGCATTTGGAAAAGTAAACAGATAACCAAAGCATTGGTCGAACGTATATAAAGGATAATCTGCAAGATATCCTCCGAAATCTACACTTGAATAATCTGTCCAACTTCCTCCCTTGTCTGTTGAATATTGAACTTTGAGAGCTGTTCCACCGTTTGTAGTAAACCAACCACCATCAGGAAAAGTTCTGAAAGTTAAACCAACCGCACCAATTCCATTATAAGATTTATTTGACCAGATAACTCCAACATAATCATCTAAATCCGAGTTCCATGTCTGCTCGCGAGTGTTTAAGATTCCGTCATTAATGTTTTCCGGATGTCCACCTTGTGTTGCTCCTGGTCCCATTATTGCAGTTGCGCCGTTTGCCGCAAGCGCGAGATTATTTGTTAATACCACATCTTTCCATAAAGGAGACTCAATATAACCGTTTAGCTGTAGTTCGGCAACACCGACAAAACCATCTGTATCACCTGAAGGTGATGGTTGACCTCCTCCTATCAATCTAATTCCATAAATATTTTGCTGAGCAACTGAAGGTGTGATAACGTATTTTCTTGATACCCATGGATCTGCAAAAGAAGTGTCATAGGTTGGACTGCATGTAGAGCTTATGTCTTGCCATGTGCCGTCTCTTGTAGTAAGAATTTGAACGTTAGGCGCATTGCTGAAAGTTCCGCCGTCACCATAAATCCAATTCCAAAAAACAATATTTGTTACTGTTGCAGGCCGCTTAAAAATATATCCGAAATTATCCGGATTAGAACCATTATAAGTGTTGCATTGGTTTTGATTAGTTATTCCGTCATTAATTTGCAGCCAACAGCGATTTCCATCATCAGCCCCGGGACCATTGCCTGTGTAGCTTGTAAAGTCAACAAATCCCTTGTTGGCCGACCACGAGCCCTTAATAGTAGTTCCAAACGACCAAGCTTCAATTTCAGCGCCTATAGTGGTAAGGTAACGGGGGATACGGCCTGTGTCAGTACTGCTGTTGTAAGTTGTTAGGTCTGTCGCGAATAATGTGACTGCACAAAACGCGCCTGCGAGAATAATTTTTTTCATAACTTGTCTCCTCTTTGTTTTGGGTTAATTGGGAAAAATAAATGCAACTTCACTATCGTCATATAGCGAATTGCATTCGGTGCTGTAAATATAATACTATATTATTTTCCTTTTGTCAAGTGCCTTTCTAAAATTGTTTTTTGGTCACAGATGAAATGGATTCAACTTTATTCAAATTATTTTGCGTGCCCGGCGTATGCCGAGTAAACTACTCCCATTTGTCAAGGCCATTTTTGTCTTTGTTTAAGGTGTATTTTTTTTTGAGTTTTTCTTAATTTATTAATTCATTTAAACCTCCTTGTGTTAATTCTTTAATTTTGCTAATATATTTTTACCGGTTCGGAAGACAGGGCTCTGTGGAAGCACAACCCGAGAGCCGTTCCGGTCAGCGCACACCGGTGGTAGGAACACAGGCAATTTGTCTGTGTTCTTTTTTCAATCCCAACCCCACCGGGTTTGTGGCTCATTCGATAAACTTCGGGGTTTGGGGCAGAGCCCCAAGCTTCTGGATGTCCGGCGTTTGAATTTAAACTTGTTTTTTTCTCTAATCATGCCACCACCTCTGATTTCTTAGAAAAATATACTTCGGCAGGTGTTTTATATCCCAACGAATGATGTGGGCGTATAAAATTATATTCATTTATAAAATCCGCTATATCCGCTCGCAACTCGCCTACTGTCTTATATTCCTTCAAATATAATCGCTCATATTTTATCGGCTTATGAAAAGTGTGAAAAATATTGCAAGGTTTTAGAAGCTCTCCGCGAAAACCTTGCAAAAAAATGTAAAACAGGACGTCTCGGACTG
>Ga0190284_1000645_pt1 | contig 18586 bp, 26 predicted proteins | sample 48691812_MG_FD_161668 | JGI IMG/M metagenome (GOLD analysis project Ga0190284, IMG submission 161668) | Hydrothermal vent microbial mat bacterial communities from Southern Trench, Guaymas Basin, Mexico - 4869-18-1-2_MG | ecosystem: Environmental > Aquatic > Marine > Hydrothermal vents >...
AATGCGAGCTGCTCCAATTACTCGCTCAAAAAAAAAGCCCACAACTCTTGGCGAAGCCATCATCATCATAGCCAAGCTTGGAGGATACTTGAATCGCCGATGTGATGGCCCGCCAGGGTTCCAATCGTTGTGGAGAGGATACGCACGTTTCCATGACATGGTCTATGCACTTCTGCTCCGGGAGGAATTAACATGAATGCGCTGCGGGATATTTATGGGGCAGGCGCAGGGCTAGGGTGTTACCCATTGTGAAGATCATGCAGGAAGCTTTTCACGTGCCTAGTTGGCCGGCACAAAACGGTTGTTGGCACGCTGGACCAGTTTGCCGAACTGGCGTAGTGCTGGATCACCGAAGAGGTTGTATTGATAGGGAATGATCCAGAAACCGCTCAATGTCATGAAATCGTTTCTCGCGAGATCGTAGGCCGGACCGATCAGGCCCTTGCACGATGCGGGGTCTTTGAAAAGCCGTTCGAAGAGATGGAGAGGCATCCCCCCCGGATCGGCGGTTGACAACCACGCCACCCGTGAGCTGCTGACCACGGCCGAGGAACCGCGGTAGAGGAGCATGGCCCCCAGACTGGTCACCTCGGGATTACCGCACAGGCAGGATCTGAGAAAAGTCGTTGCCGGATAGGCATTGTCGAGCAGGTAGACGTCGTTTTTGTCAAGGCAGGTCAGCCATTGAATCTCTTTGTCTTCAGGAACCTTGTCTCCGTCGTCCCAAGCCCAGATCTTACGCGCATAGAGCTCGTTGGATCCGTGATGGCATTCGTACATGATCCCCCTCTGCTGCCAGAAGGAGATCTGATTGCTCTGAGTCAGAGGGGCGGTGCAAGGATAGGTGCAGGCGTTTAGACCGGAATTCTCGTAGAGGGTCACGGCGTGCGCCGGATCGAGGATTTGTTTGTTAAGGAGCTCCTCCATGAAATCAGCCCCGTCGAGCCGCGCGTTGCCACTATAGTTCTCGTTTTCGAAGTAGTAGATGCTTCCGGCCAGCAGCGAAGCGTTCTTGTACGCTGTGTCTGTATTGCAGTCAAAGGCTATGGTTTTGGTGCAGATATCCGAAATCCTGGCTGTCGAGCTGAAAGGTATGCGGCCGAGATGAACATCGGCACGGTAGTCCGGATTGTCATCTCCTAAAGGGTTGAAATTATCGTCGTACACCTCGCCGTAGTAGCCGTCACTGTCGCTGTTCCACGATATGTGGTCTGGATCGGTTAGATCGGCATAGTACAAATCGCTTGGGATTGGAGAAAAATCTGGGCTGCCATAGGGACTGTAGGGATTGTCGTTGAAAGGCACCAGGGAACGCCACGGCATGTCGATGTCCTCACCCACCAATAAGACAAAGGCGTTCTCGGCCAGGTTGTCCCGCAGGTAATACCTTATCTTCTGCTGCACATCGACACCGGCGACGTTCGATTCGATGTATTCCCGCGTGACGACTCTCACGTCATACCCCTGGCCCTGTCGGTGAGCCACAAGCGCGTCGACGGCGCTCTGGATGGCCGCCGGAATGATGATACAGTATCCCCTTGCCGTTCGCGGTGCCTTTGTCGCATACCACTTCTGGGCCTGTCGCCAGTTGTAGATCATCGTCCGAGCGGTTGCATCGAATGTGATGTCGTTCTTCAGGTCTCCGTAAAAACGTGCCCTTACGTGATTCGATTCGGGCAAGGAATACCGGATCTTGACGGTGATGGCAGGTGCGTAATAGAGTTGCCGCGACAGAGGCCGGTAGGCAAAGAAAAAACAGGAGATATCGATCAACGTATATTTTCTGAGCCCGCCTCTGGATTCGAGAGCACCAAAAGTCGTGGGGTAGAGCTGATCGGAGGAGTAGAATCTCTTTTTCTGGAGCTCGAACAATTCGTGCATCTGCGACCTGTCGGCTTCACCGCTCATGGGAAGCGCAGGCCCTGCCGGCGGAACGTCGATCTCTCCCAGGGCGATTCTCTCGCCGCTGAAGTCGATGGCATCAACCGTGGCACCAGGTGGCAGAGCCAAGGTGATATTTTTGCAGGAAAGTCTGGGGGCCCCTGGAGTGACGAGAAAGTCACAGTCTCTCACATTCAGGAGATTGCTGGAGATCTCGAATTCTGGTGCCGGGATTTCGAGGACCAGCTCTTCCGATCCGCTGAGAAGGGTCAGGAGAAAGAGTAGACAAGTTCCCATGGCATTCTTCCGTCAAATGGTTATTGCGGCAAAGGTTCAGATAGCAGTCAGAGGTGTAACAGTATAAACCTTTTTGAATGATCCAACCAGGGTCGACACGGCTGCCGGCAGGATTCGCCGATCTGCGTTTGGGTCTGATAATCCGAACTCCCTGAACGGGTTCTACTTAGTCTTCTCGAGACCTGTTGACTCGAAACTCATCGACCGCCACGGGATACCGACGATTACCGATGGAACTCCATTCTGGCATCGGCAATGTCCGCCTCGAAATCCTTTTTCGCACTCACCACGGCGATCCGCTTCAGCCTGGAAATCTCCAAATCCGCGCGAGTGCTCTGCCTGTCGAACTGGTCCTCCACGCCCTAGCAGGTGTCCGGTCTGCAAGAAGATCGTGGAGCCTCAGATCTTGACAACCTGCCGGGAAGCCGCGTAAGTTGATTCAGAACAGGTGACTGGAATCAAAATCACGGCGGCTGACCAGGGAATCAACCGATGGATGAGCGGTATAACGGTGAGGAACAGACGTCACCCCTCATGATTTTCGCTGATGACCGCGAAGCAGGGGCGGGAGTCATCGAGGCGCTCGACCGAATGTCGAATGTCGAGGTGTGCGTGCGGCGATTGAAACTCGGTGACTACGAGGTCGACGGCAGGCTCCTCTTCGAGCGCAAAACGCTCAGAGATCTCACGATATCGATTGTCGACGGAAGGCTCTTCTCCCAGATGAAGAGGATGGTTCATTCTCCTGAACGCGCGGTCCTGGTGCTCGAAGGTGTCGCCGGTGACCTGCACGACAGCGGCGTGAGCCGTGAGGCGATTCAGGGCGCGTTGATCAGCATCGGCGTGATTTTCGGAATTCCGGTGCTTCGTTCGACAAGTCCTGAGGAGACCGCAAAACTCTTGATTTTCGCCGCTCGGCAGATGCGCTCGCAGACATCGGGAGCCACTCTTCGGCATGGTTACCGTCCCAAGGGGATGCGCAAACGGCGCATTTTCATTCTCCAAGGACTACCAGGCATCGGCCCGAAGAGAGCGGCGCAGCTCTTGGAGACCTTCGGAAGCATTGAAGCCGTGATGCGCGCATCCGCCAAGGAACTGGCGGGAGTCTCCGGGATCGGTGTCGAGACCGCCGAGAAGATCCGCACTATCGTCGGCGAAAGCCCCGAGATTCCCACCTGAGCCAGGCCGTTTTTGAAGGCCCCTACGCCACCAGGAGCGGCATGAGCGTTGATGCGGCCTGTGCCCTTCTCGAGAGTGAGATTGCGGTGCGCGTCGCACCCGGACCAGCATCTTCCCCCGATACTAGACAACGCCGCTTGACGCGACGGCCGTGTATCATTGCAGTTGTTGACCACATCTCCAGGTTTGGCGGGTGTTAGTAGCGTCGACCCGGTAGGTGTAGTAGAAGAACACCTTTGCATCATCACCGTTTTGGGCCTTAATAACAACTGCCTTCGAGTCCTTCCGTCCTATGTTTTGAGAGAAGTGGCCCCATGTACCGGGCATAATGGATTTCGAAGTTGTTCGCTGGCCCAGAAAGATGTTTTGTGCCTGTGTTGTAGAAGATGAAGAAGTATTCTGCAGAACCGTTCTGCTGATGGCACCATTCTGGACCGTTCTTTGATTCCTCCATTGGAGTCAGCGCCTCAGTGACGATCTTCGCAGTCGAGTTTACATCGTAATTTCCGGAGGCATCCAACTTCCCAACGTAGAGACAATTATGGACATTCAGATCGACCGGATGGTAACCATGTCACGTCACCCAGTACTCATAGTTGTTCTGTACCGCGACAACCAAGAACTCAGGATCAATCAGTGCAGTTGCTACTGTTAGGCCCAGCAGCATCGACCATCAGCGCGCCTCAGACGTCGCTGGGCGTCTACAGCACAGCCATATGTGGCAGTGGTCCGATGGCCAGTTGACTCGCTCCGGGAAGACCGGCAAAAACTTTCCTTTTGTCAATAATAATTTATTGATTAACAATAAATTATTATTGACAAACAATCGTTTTCGGTCTGATCTGACCGATGCGATTTATGAGCCTTCACCCGGCGAGGGAGACAGAGACATGAAAAACTCGAACCGTACCCACGGAGCGCGCTGGCTAGCGAAGTTGATCGGCCTGGGGCAGATCGTTATCGTTTCGAAGTTCGTCCTGCACAGCCTCGATTTCACCGGCGGCGAGCTGACCGTCAACTGGTTCCGTGAATTCAACGAAGGCGGATTCTTCTCCGGATGGATCATCCTAATCCTGAGCGAAGTGTTCCGCCAGGGTGCCGAGATGAAGCGTGATCAGTCTCTCACCATCTAGGAGCGATCATGGCTATCAGGGTCAAACTGGATCTGATGATGGTGAAGCGCGAGATCTCGTTCACTGAGCTGTCCAAAAAGGTGGGCATCACGCTGGCGAACCTGTCGATCCTCAAGAACAACAAGGCGAAGGCGCTGCGGTTCAGCACGCTCGAGGCGCTGTGCGTGGCGTTGAGGTGTCAGCCGGGGGACCTGCTGGAGCACTCCGCGGACCAGTTGTAGTTGACAGGCGTTCGTCGGACAGCCTCATCTGGCCAGTATTCGAAGAAATAGTTCCTTCAATCTGAGACAATGAGATTTCATTTCGAGTCCCACAAGGGTACCGCGCTTGATACCCCTGCGAACCGAGGACAAGTTCGCACCATTTCTGTGGGGGAGCGTGTGATACTGGCGACACATGGATCAATGTCGGTCTCAAGCTCTCTTAAACCGGCAGAGAACGGGGGATTTGGTTAGCAGAGCGGATGTTGATGGGGCATAGGAATCTCAATCCCCATCGTCGATCTTGTCGCGTGCCAAGTTCCCTCCTCTTGTTGCCCAAACTGGGCGATGAAAACAGCGGATGCCATCGTCATGACACCCGATATCGATCTCTACGTTCCGTACGTGGAGGCCGTGTTCGGCGCCGCTACGGGCGGGATGCGCATCCCCTCGTCGATCTTTTTCCTGCAAGAGTCGACTCTGCCCCTCCTGCGAACAGAAGCGCATGCTTCTGTTTGCCGATAAGGTCACTGGAGACGTCCTGTTATCTGCGCTCCATCGCTTCTGGACCTTCTTGATCCCTAAGGGTCAGTTTCATCACATGCCGGATCTCTATGCCAATCGCGTTGAAGATCTCTTCTGCGAGAAGCTCTTGACCGAACTCTTGAAAAATAGGCGCATCTCGCACAGCCTCGTCTCGTCGATGGCGAGTTGGCGGCATTCCGGGTTTTCAGGGAACTCCACACGCGCCCCGGCAGCCTCGAAAGATCCTGTCTTCTTTCACATGTTGCGCTGCATGGCAAGGCCTGCGGTGGCGCTCTCAAAAATGTTCCTCGACCCGAAAAAGGAGAAGGTCATTCACAGAGCGATCTTCAACGCCATGCTGGGGACCGATCGGATCGAAATACTCAGGCACAATGCGAAGAAGGATCGCGCGCCGCCGGAAGGACACCCAGCCGCCTGATCGCCAGATCCGAAGAGCGGCGCCAGGTCAACGACGAGACCGTCACGCGCGTTGAGGAGGAAGAACGATTCGTCTTCTGGCTTTTGGGCTCTTCTGTATCACTTTTACCCCAAATGTCCTCTCATACGGTGCTCTTATTCACAATCGTAAACTTATAGAATAGAGACGGTGCTATAGTTATTATTAATTATGTTTCAAAAGTTAACAGCGACGAATAATGCGACACATCTGCAAAACTCGTTCAGGGAAAGGAGTAGAGAGAAATGAGAACCAAAAAAATCTTAAACATAGCATGTCTTCTGCTGGCTGTTTCAACTGTTCTTACTACGTTCACGCCTTATACTTGCTGCGCCCAGACTGTGCAATGGTGAAAAGAAGTACGACTCACCAACGATTCAGCGATCTCATCTACCTGCATGAACAATGCACTGTGTATCACGACAGATTCTCAAAGTCGAGTTCAAGTTGTTTGGTGTGATTATCGTGATCAGAACTGGGAAGTTTACTACAAACGGTCTTTGGATGGCGGTGCAAGTTGGGAATCCGATGCCCGTCTTACCTTCGATAGCTACGATTCTACAAATCCGTCGATAGCAACCGACGATCAAAATAGAGTCCACGTTGCATGGGAAGACACTCGTGATGGCAACCGGGAGATCTATTACAAACGGGGTCTTCAAGCAATCGACTGGACGATCATGGTCTATTGTTGCGCAGACAATGATCTTGATCTCGCAGGAGTCGAAGACCTAAATGAACTCGAGTGGGCAGGTTCGACTGACGATGTAAATATGATCTACCTTCTCGATCGTTTCGGAGAGGATGATACAAGACTCTACTATGTCGACCACGATTCCAACGGTCAGTCCGATGGTTGCGATATGAATATTATCTCGACCGACATTACCTCGGATGCTAGTTCATGGATTGCTACTGAAGAAGATATGGGGAATCCAGAGACACTAAGAGATTTCTGCTTGTGGACCATGGATTGGTATCCCTTGGATACGTTATTTTCTTTCAATTTGGGACCATGGCAACGGTATATTTTTAAACAACAACACTGGAGGGATATTTGATGGCGAATGCACAGATTATCATGGGGGTCAGCCTGGTGAGTACATCGACCTTGCCGAGCTGAAAACTGTTTTGGAGGAACTCTACGTTGCGAACAACAATACAAAAATGGTACAATCCCTATTATTACGCCCCGGATCTCTATCATTTCTGTGAGATCGTAGCTCAAGAAACAAAGCTACCATTAAGCTTGAGAGATGCAGCGATCTACATGCAAAACTATATCGATGGCGCAGTCATCGCGGAATGGCATGGAATTTTTTCGTGGAATGTGCATGGTATGACAATATTTTTACCAGATAATTTCTCAAATAATCCACTTTCGGTCGACTATCTATCCAAGATAGACTTCGGTCAAGAAAGATGGACTGACTTCCTGGGAATGTATGAGTTTCCAAATGAAGCGTTGAGTGTCGTACTTCACCCGGCTCAAACGATTGTTTCGCGAGGAGATCAACTGTTCTATACCATCGAGATTATTAATGATACATGGGTTGATCATACTATAACGTTGGAAACACAATTTACAGTACCTAGCGGAAATACGATTCCTTTTCTGGGACCTGTGACCATTCCAATTAGCGGCAATCAGACTAAGCAGAAAGAAATTAAAAATCGAATTCCTATGTAGGCACTTCTAGGCTTATATCGATACATTGTTACTCTCAGTACAGAAGACGCCCTTCCACTCGACGAAGAATATTTCGAATTTACTGTTGTTGATTAGTTGTTCTGACGGGTACACTGTATTTTCCAGAATCTAAAGTTTCCCCCTCGACTCTTGTGACAACCCAATCCGTAGCCCGACCGGCAGTGCGCCAAGCTTACTTGGCGCACTGCCGGTCGGGCTACGGTTGGCCGTGACGATTGAGTCAGGTAGAAGCACATTCCGGCCGGATTCATTGCCCAGTCTAGGTCAGAAGAGAGGGCTTGGTACGCTGCGAGATCGACCAGGGGGCCTGAGATTACGATCCGCTGACGATCGCTATTCGGCTGTGAGGACCATCAGGTTTGTGAGCTCGCTGCCGACGAGAGCCTGGAAAGGATACTGTTCCCCGGGGAGCCAGAATGCGGGAGCCTTGCCGTTCAATACCGACAGCCCAGCGGTGCCGATATTCGGCATCGGTAGGCGTGCGCGCAGAGGCAGCAACAGCCAGAGCTCGCCATAGGGTGACGTGGTGGGCGGGTCCATTATCCCCGATCCGAGGACGAGGATGACGGGCTGTGTACCTGGCGTGCCGACAACATTGACATCGATGCTTGCTCCGGGAATTACGTGGCCGCGGGAGTAGAGGTGCAGGTGGAATTCGTCGGCACCCATGTCGACGACACCGGCTGCAATCCGTGGATCACCCTCGCAGTCACTGTTGGGCAGACCTGGCGCCGTATTGTCACCCGCATCGATGCAAGGTGAGGGCGTCGAAAGGTGGAAGTCGCTACGAGTCAGGTAGACGAAGGCAGGATCGGCATCGATCATGCCCGCCCCCCAGTTGAGCACACATCCCGGTTGGACGAGCACCGCTGCCTGCCCGCCTTTGACGTCGGAATGGCTGATCGTGAGCTTGGATGTGGTGCTTCCATAATCTTAGATCGAGATTTCATACGCGGAGTGGACGGTCGATGTGTTGTCCCAGAAAACCGTGTTGGCAATCATCACCTCGCTTTCTCTGCAGATGAGACCGGCCACATCGTGAGAGTCGTTATTCGTGATCGTATTGTTGGTCAGCACCGTTGCTGAGGTATTGCCGATATAAATGCCGGCTGCTCCCAGGGCACTGTTGCCGGCGATGGTGTTGTTCGTGATCGAAGCGGTTCCCGAAGAGAAGTGGATGCCAGCGCCGTAACCATCGTTTCCGCCCCAGCCCCAGCAGATGTTGGATACGATGATGTTGCTCCCGATATGCGCGTCACTATTGATGATCAGGAGCGCCGCACCGTCATCGACGCAGGTATTGTTCCGGAAAATGTTGCCTGTAACAATCAGATTTGTGCAGTTGCGGGCATAGATCCCGGCTCCGCCATGGCCCATACCGAGGGGATCGATTTCAACCTTGTTGTCGGCGATGATGTTGCCGGCAATCACGATTTTAGGGCATGAGTTGCATTCGATTCCGGCGCCTGCTTGGGAAGGATAAACGTGGTTTCCGATGATGATGTTGTTCGTGAGGACGGCGTTGCACCCGCCGCAGAAGATTCCGCCGTACCAAGTTGCGGCGTTCTTGATGGTGAAACCATCGATCGTGACACCGGAGCCTTGCGTTTTTGAAATCGACAAAACACCTCCGGTCCCGTTGGCATCAATGATCGTGGTCTGGGGACCCATCTCGCTGCGTAATGTGCAACCTTTGGTGCTGATGGTGAGGTTCTCATAGTATGTCCCCGGCCTGACGATGATGGTTGCGCCGCTCGCCGCTGCGTCGACGGCGAGTTGGATGGTCGGGAAGTCGTCGGGGACGTAGATGGTGGCAGGAATCGATAAAGCCGACACGGTGCAGAACACGAGCAGGCACATCGTGAGTCGCATTATTCACTTTCGTTTCACTCGTCCTGTTGTGAGATTTGAAGTGCAAAATTTCCAATGTTTCCCTCCAACTATACCAGAGTCTCTACAGGATCATCGAAAAATCTCTTGTACTGGATTTTTCTGACGCCACCCATTCTTGACAACCTGCCGGGAAGCCACGTAAGTTTATTCAGAACAGTTGATTGTCATAGCACGTCAACGGTATCAACATCAAGGCGGCTGACCAGGGAATCGACCGATGGAGAAGTGGTCTTGCACCGAGGAGGATGTATCACGCCTCATGATTTTCGCTGATGACTACGAAGCAGAGGCGGGAGTCATCGAGGCGCTCGAACGAATGCAGAATGTCGAGGTGTGCGTGCGGCGATTGAAACTCGGTGATTACGAAATCGACGGCAGGCTTCTCTTCGAACGCAAAACACTTTCATCGCCGCAGATGCTCGATTGCCACTCTCCCCAATCAGTAGAAAGGACTGCGGACAAAACGGCCATCTGCCGGTTCCGGCGCTCTCAGACGTCGGCATGAAGGCCATCTTTGTCGATCGCTGTCGAACGGGGAATGGTCTTTTTGGAAAGGGCCAGAAGGTATGGGGCGTATGGGCGACGGCTATGAACTCCGCTCGCCGCCGTAAACGGCATCGTACTCGTGACGCCAGAAGCAATCAGCCGAACCAAATCCGCTCTCCAGCATCCGTGTAAGGTGCCACACAAGAGGCAGCCGCTCTTTCTTATGACTCCTGCGCCCCCCATAAAGACGTTCACGGATTTCGGAATGATCGACTCGGAGCGCATCCGAAAAGGCTGCCCAAAAACCATCCCAGTCATCGCGTTCCTGAGAAACTCCTCGAACTTCGATCTCACTGCGCTGGAGCTCCCAGGCATGCTGGATTGCCGGTGAATCGCTTCGTGCGTGATCGGCGCAGAGAAAAATACCTCCAGGACGCAGGATCTGAGTGAGCTGGCGATAGAGGGGCACCAATTGGCCGGCATTCAGCATGTGAAAAGTCTGCGCCGAAAGAACGACGTCGAACAATCCTCCAACCGATCGCGTCCACGCGGCTTCGAGAAAATCGGACATGACCAATCGACATCGGTTGCCGAAGCGCTGAAATCCAACTGATCAACCATTCGCCGTCCGTACGGGATTATATCTCCAAAAAAATAAATTCCATGAAAAAAAACGCCCAATTTTTGCGCCTTGAACGGATGTAGCAGCGCGCGGGTCAAAGTGAATTATATCCACGAAAGGAGACAGCATGAGCGCGGCAACTATTTTTTTGAGCAAGTTCGAGTTTTATTGTTTCTGTGTCACAGCCATTTGCATTGTATTGTTTTTTTCATCGGATATCTTGGCGCAGGAAACCCAGAAAGTTACCGTGAAGGATGTCCATTCCGCGATCAGTCAACCACAGAAAAACATCGAACCACGGTCTCGATCGGGTGGCTCGAAGCGGACTATCTACTACGTTCCGGACCACTATGCCACGATCCAGGCTGCCGTCGATGCTGTGAGCAGCGGCGACACGATCATCGTCAGGCCCGACACCTACAACAACGGTCCCTGGGCCGGGCCGATCTATATTGCGAAATCAATCGACTTGAAGAGCGAGAAAGGCGCAGCGCACACCACCATCGACGGTTACAAGAAGGGCAGTGTGGTATTCTTCGATCAGGTGACGGGTGGAAAGTTATCTGGTTTTACGATTACTAACGGCTTATCAGAGTTCGGAGGTGGAGTCAATGTCACAGATTATAATCCCACTATCACCAACAACATCATCACCGGCAACGAAGCGGGCAACGGTATGGGAGGTGGGATTTACTGCTGTGCCGGTTCACAACCGATAATCGACAGTAACACCATTACCGACAACTCTGTGACCGGTTCCAGCGTGTCCTATGGTGGTGGAGGGATCTATTGCTCAAGCTATTCCGCGCCGGTGATCTCCAATAATATTATCACGACAAACTGGTCGGTAAAAGACGGTGGAGGAGTATACTGCAATAGCGACTCACACCCCCTTTTCAACTCCAACACTATTTCTGAAAACGAAGCCCAATCGAGCGGGGGAGGAGTTTTCAGCTACAAATCGAAGGCGTCATTTGTCGACAACACGATCACACTCAATGTAGCATCCAATGATAACGGTGGCGGAGTCTATTGCGACTGGAAAGGTGCTGAGGAATTCGAAAACAACATTGTCTCACAGAACACAGCCGATGAAGACGGCGGCGGATTCTACTTGGAGCGATCCAATGAAAACACGTCATTAACTGGAAACAAGATCAAACTCAACACGGCCGGCAGCGAAGGCGGAGGTATCTACTGCTTTGTTGCGTCGCCGACGATTACGAACAATACCATCGAAGACAACATTGCAGACTGGAGCGGCGGGGGGATCGAATGTATGAGCTATTCCTCTCCGGCAATCAATCGTAATACCATCAAAGGCAACCACGCCCATTGGGGCGGAGGAATCGATTGCGATGACTGGTCCGATCCGACGATCACCAACAATCTTATCACCCGAAACATCACCGCCGGCCATGGCGGGGGGATCGAATGTCGTAACGGCTCTTCACCGATTATCACCAACAACACCATCACGAATAACTCCGCTCCCATGTTCGGAGGGGGGATCTACTGCGACGCCTATCCCACGATCACCAATACGATCCTTTACTACAACAACCCTACGTATTCAGATATCTACGTCAGCTCGGGGACGGCGACTGTCACCTACTGCAACGTGGCAGGCGGTTGGCCGGGAGACGGCAACATCGACTTTGATCTGTATCTCCGTGACGAAGTCCACCTGAGTATGTTCTCACCCTGCAAGCAGACGGGTACCAATTCCGCTCCCGGGCTGCCGAGCGAAGATTTCGACGGAGAGGCCCGCGTCATGTTGTTTACCGTGGATATCGGCGCCGACGAGTACTTCTACTTTTTCCAGCCCCGTTGGCCCGGAGGTTTCATTGGTTCTGGTGCATTGTTACCACCCAACTTCTTTCAGTTTCCCTTACTTTACGACGACGCCTCCACGGAGAATCTACTCGGATGGTCGTCGGGCGGCGACATGTGCTGGCTGCATCGGTTCGGTGAATCGGAAGGCCAAGGCACGATCGAAGAAATCCATTGCATCTACGGTTCTGCCATGTATCCGGGATACTGTCCGGACAACGGCACAGCTTGCGAGGTCTACGTGTGGGATGATCCCACTAACGACGGTGATCCGAGCGACTGCGTCCTGCTCACGCAGGAACCGACGGTTGTCCAGAACGTGGACTTGGACGTCTACAACATCATCGTCCTGAGCACGCCGGTCTACGTCACCGGAGAATTCTACGTTGGTTGCTGCCTCTCCCACGTTCCGGGAGAGTATGTCGCCCCGATGGACGCGACCACTCCTTATGTCTACGGAAACGCCTGGTACTGCGGAACGAATTCGCTGGGAGGATTCGATCCCAATAATCTTATGAACAATCAATTTATACCCATGCAGTACGGCAATTACTGGTGCCTGCGTGCGGATGGCACCTACAAAGTAATCGGTGACCTGCAGCGGCAAAGATTGAAGTAAACGAGCGCTGTTGAAGACTTCCTGACCAACTAAAAGTCCCCTCCAAGACATCCGGTCTTGGAGGGGACTTTTGTCGATTGAGAGCATCGGTGCGCTCTTTAGAAGACTTGTGCGATTGTTCTGATGTGAATCCCAGGAGTGTGGATCTCAAAGATGACACTTTCTGACAGATTCAGCGAGTGGTAAGATCTCCTATGGCGAGCATAATTTTCTTGATTATTGTCTCTGGATACACATGCTGCCTCCTTCCGCGGACGACATCGCACCTCGATATATTACGTAGTTTATGCTAGGGGAGAGGGCTTGGCACGCCGCGCGATCGGCCAAGGGGATTGAGATTCCTATCCTCCACCTTGCCCGAGCCGGGCACGAGCTGGTGCGTACCATCGAAGATCTCGACCGGCACGTCGACCTCCAAGCCGGGCAGCGTGTCCGCCGGCCTACCCTCGGGAAGCCACATCACGAGGGGCGCGCCTGTCTGGATCACCGCCTCCCCCTCGTAGCGGACGCGGTTCAGCGCCGTCACGTTAACGAACATCACACCCGGATCGGTGGGCGGATCGATCGCGACCGTGGTGGCGCCCCCCGTGCCGGTCGCCGTGCCGAGCACCCCTCCGTGAGCCGCGACGGCGATGAGCGAGCCCACGTCGGCGGCCACGTCGAAAGAGGTGGCCGTGCTCGCCACGCTCGATGCGTGGCTGACGGTCAGCGTTTCCGGAACCTCGTCGCAGAGCTGGAGGAAGGCGTCGCCGTGAAGATGGAAGACGTGGTAGGTCGGGTTCTTCGTCAGCGGGATTGTGGGGCCAGGAGGAAGCCTCGAGATACCACTTGCCCGAAACATGGGCGAAGCCGGGCATGAGCTCCTTGTCTCCAGTGCTCCCACCGTACCCAGGATCGAAGTTTGGCCAGAGCGCGTCGTGAATCCCCCAGCTTAGAACGTCGCTCGAGTAGCTGAATGCTGCGGCCGAGGCGGCGATCACGCCGACGGCACCGACCGGAACGCCGTTTTTCGTGAGTCTGTAGATGGCTTCAGCGAAGCACTCCGGCAAGAAGTCGTATTCGCCCGTCGAGCAGTTGATCGACAGGATGAAGAAGAGACCGGTGATCAATCGGACCGGCGCGGCGGGGAGGATGTCGATGTCGGCAAAGGTCCGCGTCCGGCTCGCAACGATGTCCACGCTGTACGCGGCGCCTTGCGGAAAGGCGAAGATACGCCCCGCAGCGGGCAGATCGGGGGCGCCCTGGTCTTCGGGAGCGCGACCCCCGGAAAGGCGACGGTGTCGAAGGTCCGGCCGTTGACGGCGTGTTTCCCGAACCGGATCGAGGGAAGGGAATAGACGAGCTCCACGCCCTCCGCCGACTGGGAGAGAAGGTTGAATCCGGGATCACCCCAGCTCCCGTCGCAATCGATCCTCTGAGCGGATGCGCCGCCTGCGAGAATGCAGTTCGCCAGGATGAACGAAAGCAGAAGTCGGTAGTGCATTTTTTCCTCGATTCCGATCGGCGCCGTACAGGGAATGCCCGCTGCTGGTGAACCGGTCCGTAAGATTGCGTCTATGATACTGGGACGGCCCGAATTAGAGTAGATCGAATTGTCGAACCTGAACCGCCGTCAATCGGGGTCCATCGATTCAAGCCGTCTTCGAAGCCGCCGTTTTCGAAGCTCATCGCCTATGCCGGATCGCTTTTGAGAATCGTTCCGGTCGTCTTCCCTCACGCCGTCCGTTTTCACGTGCAACTCCACAAAGTCGTGCCGCCGGGGTGTGCGCAAATTTTCGTGAAACTGGAATGGGAGGGTCCCACGGGTAGTATGAAGGATCGTATGGCGCAGGCAATAGTCGCGCTTCGAGCCAGGTTAAATGAGAGTGCAGTGCTCAAGGTCGTCAATCGCATCGAGATCAACGCCACGCCAGCCGAGGTTTTCTACTGGCTGGAGGAGCCGGACCGAGCCAAGCAGTGGATTACGAGCGTCACGAAATCGGAAATCATCAAAGAGACACCCAACAAAGTGGGAACCACCTCTCGCGAGTACATCGAAGAGAATGGACGCGGTCTCGAGATGGAAGGTGTCGTCACCGAATTCGTCGCCCTCAAAGCGCTTTGTGAGCGGCAGCCGGAAAGCTGATATTCATATTTCGAACTGACGGTCCGTCTCGAAGGGGAACGAGATAGCGGCGGCTCATGCGGAGCGGGCGACGAGGCGGTCGGACGAGGCGGTCGAAAGAAAGCGAGTTATACGATGAAAACAAGTCTCATCGTCGCTGTTCTGACAGTGATGATTTTTCTGGGTAGCGGGTGTGGGGATTCGGAGCAGACTGTCGTCATACCTGGGTCGCAGAACACCAACCTGGTTTTGAATGGCAAGTCGATCGAGATTCGGGATGGAGTCCTCACCTTCGAGGAGCAGACCTATCAGCTGCCAGCGGAATGCAGGGTCGAGATCAATCAGAGCGACGGCATCGTTCGGGTCTACGTCAACGGAAAACTCATCGACCAATGACCGCCCCGCGGCGCCGACTGATCCTTTGGCGCACTACCTCCTTGCTTCGTTTCTGAGCATCCTGTAGACTCCAACCGGAACGTAACGAGGAGCGCAACCTATGAGGTGTATCGCGGGCTGGATCGCAATGCGCAACGAGGAACCCTTTCACGGGCTCGCGGCGTTCAAGGACTACACGACCATCTGCAACAGTGCGCCCAGCGAGTTCCTGGCGATCCTGGCGTTGCAGCATGCTGCGGTGATCGTTGAGCGCAATCTGCATGATGCTGCGCTCGACGCATCTGAACCTCGAACCGGGCGGTGATCGGCGGCTTCAGCCGACAAAGGACGGTAAGACAACCTTGGACAAACGCATCATCGGCTATGACCTTGCCCGTGCATTGGCGATCTTCGGAATGGTCGTCGTCAATTTCAAGATCGTCATGGGTGCCGAACGGAACGGTCCGGACTGGCTCGTTACGGCTGTCGGTCTGCTCAACGGTCGCGCAGCGGCTACCTTCGTGGTCCTCGCCGGTATCGGTCTTTCGCTGTTGTCGGCGCGTGGACGCCGGTCGGTAAGTTGCGAACGGCTGGCCCAGGACCGGCATACTCTGCTCAAGCGTGCGCTCTTCCTCTTCGTTGCCGGTCTGCTCTATACCCCGATATGGCCGGCTGACATCCTGCACTTCTATGGCGTCTATCTTGCAGTTGCCGCCTTCCTGCTGGCAGCCCCGTCGCGCCGGCTCTGGGCTTACAGTGCAGCGTTGCTCGCCCTCTATGTGGTCTTGATCTGTTTCTTGGATTATGAGCGGGGATGGGACTGGGCCACTCTGAATTACGACCGATTCTGGACGCCACTCGGCATGCTGCGCAACCTGTTCTACAACGGTTTTCACCCGGTGATACCGTGGCTTGCGTTTCTGCTGGTCGGGATGGTGATCGGGCGTCTGAACCTGGGAGATGCCGCGGTGCGGCGGCGTGTCTTCCTGTGGGGGGCCGGTGTGGGGCTTGTCACCGAGAGTTTGAGTTGGCTGATCGTGAAGTCACTCTCCTCTGCGGCCGGGCCTGCCGATCGAGAGGTAATCGAGGCCCTCCTGGGAACAGGACCGATGCCGCCTCTACCGCTCTACATGCTGGCAGCAGGCGGTACTGCCTGTGCCGTCATCGCCGCTGCGGTCGCCTTCGGCAATCGATACGGCAGCACAAATTGGCTGCGACCTCTGATTGCCACGGGACAGCTTGCGCTGACGCTTTATGTAGCGCACGTGATTTTGGGTATGGGGATTCTCCAGGCTTTGGGGCGAATGGAGGACGAATCGCTGTACTTTGCGCTGCTGGCGTCCGCCCTATTCTGCGCCGCAAGTGTCGTGTTTGCCCATCTCTGGCGCCGCCGCTTCCGCCGCGGGCCACTCGAAGCGATCATGCGCAGGCTGACGGATCCTCGGCCTCCCGCGCCGGCAGAGTAGTCGCATCTACACAAACCCGCGGCCGGATCGTTGGCCCATGAACCGTCGAACAGGATTCGACGCCCACGTGTGCCGAGGTCCGTTACGGTGCGAATAAACACCCCAACGCAGTGATGATCGAGAGCAGTCACGAGGAAAGTGACGATCTGCTCCGGAAAATTGTAATGGTCATCCTCGAAGGTCCGATGCGGCGGCTGCAACGCACACTCTTAAAATCCGGTAATACTTTTTGATGAATCGCGACAGGGATACCAAAAGAGTTCTCCGGCTCGAGATCCGTAATCCCACAAGACCGGTGTGCTACGCGAATGAGGCCTTTGCTCTTCGCGATAACACACTGCTCACACCTGCGCACTGCCGAGAAGGGCACGAGAGAACCTGTGCCGGCCTGAGAACGTTTTTGCAGCTTTCTTGTTGACATTTCATCATGAGGAGGCTTGCATGGATAATCAGGGCAAGTCCAGTGAGTTTAAAAGGTTGGGCGAGTCTCAAGATCTTTGGGATGCCGGATTTAAAGCACGTTCGACGATACCGTTGAGCCTCGAGCCTGATCGGCCTCGGCCGAGACTGTATGACCGAATGATCGCCGAACTGCGCGGGCGCCACTACAGTCCGAGAACCGAGCAGAGTTACTGTTATTGAATACGGAGATATATCGATTTTTACAACAAGCGGCATCCTGCAGAGATGGGTGAGCCGGAGATGAACACTTTTCTCAGCCATCTGGCGGTGAAACAAAAGGTAAGCGCCTCGACGCAGAATCAAGCTCTTTGCGCTCTGCTCTTTCTGTACCGTCGTGTTCTTCGCCGCAAGGTTGGTGATCTCGGTGAGGTTATCCGTGCTCGGACTCCGAAGCGCTTGCCTGTTGTGATGACCCCCGAGGAGGTCAAAGCGGTCTTAGGCCATCTCGAGGGTTACAAATGGATTATGGCGAGTCTGATGTGCGGTGCAGGTCTGCGGATTTCGGAGTGTCTTCGCCTGCGCGTGCAGGACTTGGACTTCGCAGCGAACCAAATTATCGTACGCGACGGCAAGGGTTCTAAGGACCGGTTGACGATGTTTCCAGCTGTCACCCAAGTTCCGTTGCGGCAACATCTCGAAATCGTTCGAGAGACACATCGCCGCGACCTGGCTGACGGATTCGGTAACGTTGTCATGCCGAATGCGCTGGCCAGGAAATACCCGACCGCAGCTTCGCACTGGCTATGGCAGTGGGTCTTTCCTCAAAAAGGGAGGTAGCGAAATCCGAAGACTGGCGAGGAGGGACGGCATCACGTTGACGAGTCGATCGTCCAACGGGCCGTCAAGAAGGCGGTGATGCAGGCAGGATTGACCAAACGCGCCGGTTGCCATACCTTCCGCCATTCCTTCGCGACTCATTTGCTCGAATCGGGATATGACATCCGAACGGTTCAGGAATTGCTTGGGCACAAGGACGTGAAAACCACGATGGTGTACACTCACGTCCTGAACCAGGGGCCGAAGGGTGTGAGGAGCCCGTTGGATGAACTCTAGGCGGGGCGCTATACTGATCAGCATAACACCCCTCCGTCCGGACCCAAGAAACTATAACAAACTGGAGGTAGGAGATTTACCCCGTATTTCAACGCGATTCATTCGGTATCTTATGCCGACAACCATGAAATTCGAGGGTATTTAAAGGAACAGCCGAATCATAGTTCGAGCACAAAGAGATCAATGACCGATATCCTCACCAAACAACAACGATCGAAACTGATGTCGAAGGTTCGCAGCCGGGACACAAAGCCGGAATGGATTCTTCGATGTGGACTGCATAGACTTGG
>Ga0190284_1000647_pt1 | contig 18567 bp, 8 predicted proteins | sample 48691812_MG_FD_161668 | JGI IMG/M metagenome (GOLD analysis project Ga0190284, IMG submission 161668) | Hydrothermal vent microbial mat bacterial communities from Southern Trench, Guaymas Basin, Mexico - 4869-18-1-2_MG | ecosystem: Environmental > Aquatic > Marine > Hydrothermal vents > Microbial...
CGCCGTACGGCGTCTGAACCGACGGATTGAGGATGCTATATCCAACTCCGAGGCGTACCAGAGTCATTCCGGGCGCCCCGATGACCTTGATCTGCAGGTTTCCCCCGGGAACCACGTCTCCAACGTGATATAGGTGAAAGTAGAATTCATCCGCTCCCATGTCCACCCTGCCGGCAGCGATCCGCGGATCCCCCTCCCAGTCGAGCGTTGATGCCGAATGCGCGTTACTCCCTGCGTCCCGGCACGGCGATTGAACCATAAGATGAAAGTCGTACTGCATTGCGTCCGCAAAAAAGGGGGGAGCGTCGATGTTTCCCGTGCCGGAGTAGCCGCCTTGAATATCACTGTAACTCACATCCAGGTACGGTTCGCTCAGTTGATCCGGCGAGTTACCCCAGAGTATGGTATTCGTAATCGTCGCCGAATAGGGTTCAAGGGTAATTCCTCCCCCCCTGCGCACAGCCGAGTTCCAACCGATGGTACAGTTCCGGATTGCTGGTACAGTATAGTCCGCATAGACACCACCACCATCACGGTCACTCGAATTCCCTACGATGATGTTGTTCACCAGTGTAGTTTCGGACCAGTTGACGTAGATCCCTCCACCGTGAAGGCCTGCATGATTGTCACAGATCAAATTGCCTTCAATGATTCCATATTCATCGGATGAGAAGAACAGACCTCCGCCATCAAACCCCGCAGTGTTGTTCCGAATGATGTTATTCACGATGGTAGCGCCGTACCCTCCATGGTTCCGCACTGCGATTCCCCCACCATATCCATAGTTCTGCGAGCTGACCGCCGAATTTCCCGCAATGATATTGTTGCAGATTGTGGGCTCGCTCATCCAGCAATAGATCCCACCACCGCTGGGAGAAGTCGCAGTGGCACCAAACCCGGTTCCGTTTGTAACAGTAAACCCGTCCAAGATGGAGCTCAGCCCCTCGCCGTTCCAGAAGCGCACGACACACCCGAGGTTCGGATCAACGGGATTTCCACCGTCAATGACCGTGACGGCCGGGCCTTTTTCGCTTCTAACGGCGATCGCCTTGCCGAGGTAGTCCAGGTTCTCGACGTACGTCCCCGGCCGGACAATGATGGTGTTGCCGTTGCTGGCCGCGTTAATCGCCAGCTGAATGGCAGGATAGTCATCAGGCACCATGATGGTTGTAGGAAGGGAAAACGGAGAGAAGATCACGAACATAACAAGAGCCATGTGGAGCCGCATGGTATTAATCCTTTGATGATGATTGAGTGGGTACCCTGATACGATCCTGCCAATAAAGTATATTCCACTAAAATTTAACGCTATTGATGTAGGGTGAAAAGAAAATTGTTTCGAGATGCGCAATGTAGAATGATTATACAATTCTTTTCACCGACTGAGTGTTTTAAGGCCGTCAGCTTCGTATCATTGTTGTCAGTCCATATTTTCCTAGCACCATAAATTCAGCTTCGCGTTTTGCCATGCCAGCATCATTACCTTGCTTGCCCTTCATGGCCCTCTCCATTGTTTCGCAGGCCTCTTTGAAAAACTAGCTCCTGGTCACATGAGCATACCATTGTAGCATCGCTTTAGCCAGAGTGTTGGCCGACCGATACCCTTTGCTGCCGAGCAGGCTGTTCTCGTTGAACCGCGTAGTATATCTAAAAACAAGGATTGCAGCCCTCTCAAGAGAATGTGGGGTGTTGCTCCCTCACTGCGTTAGCTCTTGTGGTCCAACTTCTGCGTCAGGATATTCCAAGTTTTCATTTTCCGTAACACTCACGCACCATTCTCCGGGCTTCAAATAGGAAATGCCGCAGCCCTCAAATCGGACTCAACAATTTTAGTAAATTCATCATCGAATCTACTTCACCGCCGGAACGGTCTGTGGATGGGTGGCCGGCCGGTGCTTGGGTACGACATCGAGGACAAGCGGCTCATCATCAATCCCGAAGAGGCCGCACAGGTCAGGCAGATGTTCCGGCTGTTCATGGAGACCGGTTCGATGGTGGCCATGGTGACCGAGGTGAACCGAAGGGGGTGGACCTCCAAGAGCTGGCAGACGAAGGGCGGCGAGGTCAGGGAGGGCAAGGCGTTCGACCGCGTCTCCCTCCGGCGACTGCTGACTAATCCGGTCTACATCGGCAACGTGCGGTCCGGTGACGAGGTGTTTGACGGAGTTCACGAGGCCATCGTGGATGCGACGACCTGGGACGCGGTGCAAGCCCTCTTGACATCCCCCGAGGGTAACGACAACGGCGTCAGGTACAGCGACAGCGCGCTGCTGAAGGGGCTCGTCAAGTGTGGTACCTGCGGCGCCTCCTACTGCCCCCACAGCGCCAAGAACGGGGTCGTCGGTATCGCTACTACGTCTGCCAGACCGCGCAGAAACAGTGGGCTGCCGCTTGCCCCGGAAGCAGGGTGGCGGCTGAGGAGCTCGAGCAATTCGTGGTCGGGAAGGTCATGGCTCTCGGCCGGGATTCGAGTGTGGTGGCGAAGACCTTGGCGGCCACGAAGACCGAGAGGGAGGTGGAGCTTCGAGGGCTGCGGAAAGAGCTCAAGCGGCTTGAGAAGGCGCACGGCAAGCTGCGAGACCAGAAACACAACCTTGTTGACTCCGTGGCCGAGGCCGGCGACGGTGCCTCAGCCCTGCTGGAGCGTATCGGAGAGGTCGAGGTCGAGATGCAGGAGGCTGCGACGGCCATCGAGGAGGTCCTGGGGCGAATCGCGAGGCTCGAGTATGAGGCCATCGACGAGCAGGACCTGAAGACCGCGCTGGCTAGTTTCACACCTATCTGGCAGGAGCTGTTCCCGAGGGAGAGGGCGCGCATCCTGCATTTGCTTATCGAGGAGGTCGTCTTCGACGCACGGTCAGGGGACGTCGAAATCGTCTTCAGGCCGGGTGGGGTCAGAGCCCTGGTGGCCGAGGCCGAGGGGGTGATGGCATGAGCGGGGTCGGGGTGAAGCACACGGCTCGGTTCCGGAATTCGCGGGCCGAGGGTATGAACAGTACGACGGCGGACAAAGAACCGCGCCCCCCTATCACTCGCCTGGCACGGCAACTGGCGCTGGCGCACCATACCGAATGGCTCATCGACTACGGAACGTTTGCGAACCATGCAGAGGCGGCACAGCAACTCGGGGTGAGCAGGACGCGCATGGCGCAAATCATGAGGCTGCTCGTGCTGTCACCGGCAATTCAGGAGGCAATCCTATGCGGTGACCTCGAGGCAACCGAACGAGCAACGAGACCAGCGACCACCGAGGTCATCTGGAGCAATCAATCTCCACACATCTCTGCATGCGGAAGGAGAACAACATAAACCACGAGTACAACGCTGAGGAACGAAAGAGTCGGCAGTCCATCACCACCCCTTTGAAGGCCATTCGGGTGTTCCGTCTGGAATATATGGGAGGCAATCTTGATGGGGTTGGGGAATGCACGGCGCAGACCTGCTGGCTCTATCCCTACAGGATGGGGACCAATCCTTTTCGAGCCGCGAAGAGTAAGAGGCAGATGGAGGCAGCACGGAGGATGGGTTGGAGTTCCTCTGAACCCACATAGCCTACGTCGTTTGTCGCCCGAGATTGCGCGTAAAGAGAAAAAAGGTATCAAGGGTACACTTGGGTGTCGGAAGCCAAAATACGACGATTAGGCGCTTTTCCTTAAAGGGCACCGGGAGTCGTTGATCGAAGCCACCGAGCAAGGTATCAGGCCGGTGGCCGAGACCGTGGTGTGGCGGGAGCAGGAGGTTTTCTTGACGCGATAGCCGGGCCTTCCGCCAACCAATCAAAATCGGTGCATCATTTTACGTTTTTCACCAATTTCCCAACACCTTTCAACAAGGAGTCTCCCATGCTGTTCGCTTATATCCCTCTTGTCGTCATCGGGTTGGCGGCTCTGTTCTCGATCCCCGTGGCGTTCGTAAAGCCGGAGTGGTTTCGGATGGCCAGCCGGCGGGACGCGGTGTTTTGTGTGACGCTGGTGGCGGCGTACCACCTGGGGACGTTTGTTGTGGTCTGCTGCGTGTGAGTTGTGGCAGTGCGGTTGGCAAGGAGTTCCCGTGAAGCCTCGTAATGTACGCGGATTTGCTACCTGTATCGCGTCTGAACGGAAACACGGTATCAGTAGCCTCTCGATCTCCCACCGCAGCGTCAGGTCCTCGAGGTCCCGGTTCGTCTGGCCGTACTTCATGAAGCCAAGTAATTCGGATGAATCACGCACGCGTGGGGGACCACATGGTCGAGTGGGATCTGAACCATTGAACGGATTGCTACGGCACCGTATCCCCAGGAGTTGCGCGCTGCTCTGCGTCAGGCATGTTGACAGGAGCAGAGCAAGGTTTTGCCGTAGACCCTCCCGATCTTTTCTGATACGTTCCTTTCAACTCCCGCAGGCACACAGCACCTGATATGGCACCTAGGGGTAATCGAGCGATTCTTTTCGGGACTCTCTTCAAGAAGGAGGATAATCATGCACAAGGGAACCCTTATCGTTATTGCATTCCTTTTCTTTGTCTGCTCTGCTCAAGCAGCCACCATATACGTCCCCGACGACTACGCCACGATCCAGGAAGCTATCAACGCCTCCGTCAACGGCGACACAGTCATCGTCCGGCCCGGGACTTATGTGGAGAATATCGACTTTATCGGGAAGGCGATTACAGTGAAGAGCGGGAATGGGGTTGATGTTACTGCTATCGACGGCGGAAATCCTGTCAATCCTTATTTTGGAAGCGTGGTGACGTTCTACAACGGAGAGGGAGCGTCTTCGGTGCTGGAGGGATTTACGATCACAAATGGTATCGGAAGAGAAGAGTGCTGGTCGGCCGGATGGTGGCACAGGTTGGGAGGCGGAATTTTCTTAACAGGCGCCTCTGCAACAATTAGAAACAATATTATCGAGGACAATTCGGCATCTAATGAAGATTCAGGGTATGGCGGAGGCATATTTTGTGAACGCGGCTCGCCTATTATCGAAAACAACATCATACGAGATAATTATGTATCGAATAATCAGTACGGTTACGGAGGGGGAATTGCTCTCTTGTGCGCATCTGCTACGATACGCAATAATGTAATCATCGATAACTCTGTTACAAATAACGGGCACCTGCCTGGTGGAGGTGCCGTGTCCAGTGATGGAACCTCATCGACTATTGTGGTGAACAATACTATCGTTGGAAATAGCGCTAAGGTCGGAGGCGGTATCTTGTGTCACGGGTCTGGATCGTTAATTATCGCCAATACAATCCTTGCCGGAAACAGTGCGCAATATGGAAATGAGATGTTCATCCATGATAACGCCGATGTCTCCATCAGCTATTCTGACGTTTTTGGAGGATTGTCATCGATATTCGTCACCAGTAGCGGGATCTTGAATTGGGGCAATGTCATGATCGTCGCCGACCCACTATTCGCAGACTCTTCAAGCAACGACTACCACCTCACATGGGACTCGCCATGCAAAGACACCGGCGACAACGCCGCAGTTACCGAACTCATCGACTTCGAAGGTGACCCCCGCGTTGCGTACGGCACCGTTGACATGGGTGCTGACGAGTTCCACCCCCACCTGTACTACGTTGGCGACGTAATCCCCAACTCTCCCACCGAAGTCAAGGTTATCGGTGATCCGGGTACAACTCCCGTCACCCTCGCCCTCGGCTCCGGCATCCAGGATCCACCGCAGTCAACTCCGTACGGTGACCTGTATCTGCTACTGCCACCGGTAAGGACCTTCAACCTCGGTGCGATCCCATCGAACGGAATTCTCACCTATCCCGGAACCGTTCCGCCTTCCTGGCAGAGCGGCGACGAGTATCCCTTCCAGGCGCTGCTCGGGCTGCTGGCACCGAGCTCGGTGCTGACAAACCTCATGGTGTTGACCGTCGAGTAGGAACCAACAACCTCTTTGGAGACATGTCATGCGTTGCGGAATGATACTCATTGTTTTCGCCCTCCTCTCCCCCATCGGCTTCTCGGCCACCATCTACGTGCCGGATGACTACCCGGCGATCCAGGACGCCATCAACGCCTCTGCGGACGGCGACACCGTCATCGTCCGGCCAGGGACGTACGTGGAGAACATCGACTTCGTTGGGAAACGTATCACCGTCGGGAGCGATCAGGGTGCAACTGGTACCACCATAGACGGCAGTTCATCGGGTAGCGTTGTAACATTTCAAAGTGGGGAAGGAACAGACTCTGTGCTGGTGGGATTCACCCTCACTAATGGAAAGGGAGTAGGTTATCCAAATTATACGGGAGGAGGAATCACATGTGCCAACTCCTCCTCGCCGACGATCACGAACAACATTGTCGCCGGAAACGAGGCTGTCTACGGGGGCGGGATCGACTGCACGTCGTCCTCCTCTCCGACCATCTCAAACAACAACATATCGTGGAACACTGCCGACTTTTGCGGCGGCGGGATTTACTGCGAAGACTCCTCCTCCCCGGCCATCGCGAACAACACCATAACGCGGAACAAAGACGGCGGCGGGATCCACTGCATGAGTTACTCCTCTCCAACCATTACGAACAACACCATAGCGTCGAACAAGAACGACTACGACGGCGGCGGGATCGACTGCGACTGGTACTCCTCCCCGACGATCACGAACAACACCATCGCGAAAAACACGGCTGGCGCCGATGGCGGCGGGATCAGCTGCGCGCGCTCCTCCTCTCCGGCCATCACAGACAACACCATCACGGAGAATAATGCCGACTCTGACGGTGGCGGGATCCACTGCACCAGTTCCGCCTATCCGGCCATCACAAACAACACGATTACGGAGAACATTGCCGACTGGGGTGGCGGAATCAACTGTGACTCCTACTCCACCCCCACCATCACGAGCAACATCATCACGGGGAACACCGCGGGGAGGGACGGCGGCGGGATCCTGTGCTCGAGCTCCTCCCCCGTCATTACGAGCAACACCATCGCGGGGAACACGGCCACGGGCTTAGTGGCTTCAGGTGGTGGGATCTCCTGCTACACTTCCTCCGTCATTATCACAAACAATACCCTCACGAGTAACACCGCCGATTGGGGTGGCGGAATCCACTGCTACTACCAATGCTCTCTAACCGTCACGAACACCATCCTCTGGGACAACAGCGCGTCCCAAGGGAAGGAGATCTGGGTAGGAAGCACCACATTCCCCTCGACTCTCACCATCAGCTACTCCAATGTGGAAAACGGTCAATCCGGCTGTCATGTAGACCCCGGCTGCACCCTAGACTGGGGCGCCGGTATGATCGACGCCGCCCCGCTCCTCTCTGATCCCGCCTCTAATGACTTTCACCTTACATGGAGTTCCCCATGCCGCCAAGCTGGCAACAACTCTACCGTTACCGAACTCTTCGACTTCGAAGGTGACCCTCGCATTCACGATGGCACTGTCGACATGGGAGCAGACGAATTCCACTTGCACCTCTACAGCATTGGCGATGCCATCCCTGGCTCCTCCATCGATGTGAAGGTGGTCGGCACACCGGGAACCTCGCCGCTCACGTTGGGCCTCGGCTCCGGTATCCAATACCCACCTCAGAGCACCTCCTACGGTGATCTCTGGCTGCAGTCGCCGATACTGGCGCGGATACCGATGCCGAACATCGGAGCAGACGGGCTATCCCTCCTGAACGGCACTATCCCCGCCTCTTGGCTCCCTGGCGAGCAGTATCCGTTTCAGGCACTGGCGGGGAGTGAGTTGACGAACTTGATGGTCATGATGGTCGAGTAAGATCTTCAATGGTCATCATAGCCAACTCGAAAAGGGACGGACCACACCCATCCGTACCTTTTTGTATTCGTTCACCACTCGGGCTCTCTTTTTGTATTTGTGAGCGAGTCGGAGAGCGAGTGTGCGCGGCGACAAACGGAATTCGGGGAGATTTCAGTTGCTCGCGGCGAAAACAACGAGCTACGCACCGCAGCCACAAGCCACCTATCCATCAACCCCACAAACACTTACAACCACCCCATCCCCCACCCGTTCACCACTTGTTTGCGAACGCCGCAATTCGGGTCCCCGGGTGATACAGAAAAACAAATTGGCTCGCTGTTTGGGAGAGATCGCGATTACTGTCTATTGAAAAGGTGGTTATGCCAATTTCTCGCAGTTCGCGAAGTGTATCGTTCGGTACCGAATATCGGAATGACAAACTGGTGAACGGGGGGAAATCGCATTTTGGAGAAGGCTATCGACACAAGCAGCCCGAGGGACTCGCTCGCCGACCACGTCAGCAGATTGTGTCCCTCGGGCTGCTCTGGATCAAGAAATCTGCTCACGCCACTCAATTCGCTGTGATTAAGGCTATGTCCGTGACGCCAGAGTCCCGCAACTCATCCGCGCACCTGTACAGTGAAGTCATTTCAGGGCTAGGCGGAAGCAGCAGTAGTAATCCCGATAGCCGGGGGTACCATAGTTCCGATACGCGCATCGCAGGAGGTCCGTGATGTAGTACCAACACCCGCTGCGACGAACATGACTCGTGCCGCTCGAAGGCCCCGTCGGATTTTCGTACGGACTTGAGCCGTAGTAGGTCGAGCCGTACCAGTCGTGGCACCAATCCTCCACGTTACCGGCCATGTCATACAGCCCGTATCCATTGGCCATGTCCACTCCCGACGGTATCTGGTTGCCGTCGTAGTAACCTACCCACGTGGTCCACGGGTAAGGCCCCGTCTCGAAAGGATCGCCTGAGTACAAGTAGTTCGCCTTCGAGCCGTCTATGCTGTCGCCCCAGGGATATTTGTAGTAAGGATTGTGCTCACCTCCACGGGCAGCTTTTTCCCATTCCGCCTCGGTGGGAAGCCGAAACCCCCCAGCCCCGAATGTGCACTCCCACGTTTCGAGATCGTAGCAGACAGGAAGCCCAGACTCACAGCTTCGCCAGTTGGCATATGCTACCGCGCCATACCAGCTCACCATCACCATGGGGTGGTCCTCCATCTTCGACGTAACACTAAACACGCCGCTGCTAAAGTGGATATGGCTGCCCGGGTCTGCGGAATACGTAGAGCAGTAAGGCTCAGTGTCCCCGGCCTTGTATACCACACCAGAGACTACCTCGATCAGGCCCTGGGCATACGCCGAGGTCAAGTAATCACAGTACTTCTGGTTGGTCACTTGGTAGATATCCATCCAGAACGCATCAATGAACACAACATGAACGGGAAGTTCAACAGGGTCACCCACGCCATGGTGATCACCCATCTCGAATTCTCCCGCCGGGATGAAGGCCATACCCTCAATCCCAGCAACAAAGTCCACGCTATCGAACGTGTAAATGAGATTCTGATCAAAAAAACCATCCGCCCATGCGTCGATGACGACGTAAGCAACATAATCGCCGTCCGGCACAGATGAATCGAGTGCGGTGTCTGTCATGTCAGCAAGCGAGCCGGTGTAGTAGGCGTTATAAATGCCTTTATTCCAGCCTTGGATTGGTCCGAAACCGTTGTAGCTGTAGTAATCTGTAGGCGTCTCCAAGATGATCCAGATGTCCACAGTGTTGCCGAGACCAGAACCGGCCGTGATAGAGAAATCGATTTTCGCGTTCGAGCCCGGATCGATTAGGACACCCGAATCGAGACCGTTGCATTTGATATCCACGGTCGGTGTCTGTGCCAGGCCGATTGCCGGGCAAAGAACAAGAATGGCGAATATGACGACGTAACGCATGGCGATCCTCCTTGTTAAAATATTCTCCCTCTACTCCGTTTCGAAGCCGTGTGATGTAAATCGTAGGGTTCTGCTATTTTCGGTGACGATCCGCACCACGTTTTCAGGTACGCCATCAGGAACCTCGGCCTCGATCTCGAGCGAGACCTTCACCCTGGAGCCGACGAGTCCTGAGATATGGGCAATAACTTCCTCTGCGATCCGGCTCGCATCGAGGCCGACGCGCGTCGCATCGAGCACCACGCTGCCGTGGAACCTGCACACTCTTGATGCTGATGGCGAGTCCGGTGCCGTCGGACCATTCCCACCTTCACCACCAGCCACTCCCCCATCGCCGGTCGAGCCACCGCTGCCTGCCGAAGTACCACCGGTAGTCCCGGACCCCGTCGTGGCAGCCTCCCTGTCTATCTGCCGGCGTGCGGCCTTGGGGTGCACGAGCAGCCCCGGCGCGGAGCTGTCGACCAGCGTAATGCCCTGGCCATAACGCAGCCCCACGTATCGTCCGGCCTCCTCGTCGTAGCTGTCCGCGAAGGCGAATGAGTCCTGCTCCCAGGTGATCAGGGTGACGCCATCGCGGATGGCCGCAAGGAGAATACCCGTGTCGCGCAGCCGGGGGAGATAGAAGTAGCGTGAGAAGTCTTCGACGAGCTGCCTCGCGGAGACGTGGTCCCCGCGCCAGAGCGGGACGCGGTCCATCTCCATCCGGAGCAACGTCGCCGCGAAGCTCGTGTAGAGCTGGTCGCCCCGGATCTTCTTGCTCACTCTCTCGGCCAAGCCCTCTTGCCCGGTGAGGCGGGATGCCTGCCATTCGACCTCCGATTGCGGCGTGGCCTGCGTCGGGACGAGGAGCCACTGGTAGGCCTCGGGAATGCGCGCCGTGACCGTACTCTCTGCGGCCTTGCACTGGGATTCAGCTTGCTTCACCTGGTGCGGGTCCAGGTTGAGGGTCTCCTTCTCGGCGATGATCGAGTTCCACGCGAGATAACGCCGTGCGGCTTCGTCCAGGTCCTGCAGGCGCGTCTTGTCCACGGCCAGGAACACAAGCGTGTTCCGGAAGAGCCGCGGTGTGCTGCCGCGCGATTCGAGGATCGCTTTGGCCGCCGCCAGCGCCGCGCAGTCGGGATCCTTGCTGTAGGGGTGATCGATGCCCAGCACCACCAGCCGCGCATCGAGGTCGTCGGGCACGTCCTGTCCCGAAGATGGCAGCGCATGAACGCGCGCAAAGTCGCCGGTCCTGCGCAGGTCGGCCCGCAGCCGCCCGTCGAGCTCCTGCTCCACGCAATCCGGGTCGCGTTTCTTCTGCTCGGCGCGGTCTTCAGCCAGCTTGGTCACCGTCGGTTGCGTCGAGTACCAGTAACGCGGCCCGTCCTGGTACAGGTAGGTCGCCGCCCCGACCAGGCGCCGCAGCGCATCCCCAAACACGGCGGGAGACTCGCCCGGCATCACGCACCCCAATTTGATGTGGCGATCCACGAGGCCGCGGTTCGCGGCCGCCCCGGTCGGCGCGGAACCGAGGTACACCGTGCGGGCAACGCGGCGACACGCCGCAAACTTACCGAGGTTCGGAACCTCGCCGTCTATGCGGAGGGGAAGAGAGTTCGGTCCATCGACGTCCTTCTCGAGAACGGGAACCCAGTTGTCAGACAGATAACGCGTGAGCTCGAACTGCACGCGCGGGTCATCGATCGAGATGTTCGAGGGCAGGATCAACGGATTACGGTCGCCCTTCTCCCACAGGCTGTGTATGACAGCGGCCATGAGCCTCAGCACGCCGCGGGTGCGCTGGAACTTCACCAGGGTCGACCAGTCGGTGTAGAGCCGATCGAAAATCTCCGGGTGGATGGGATAGGCGGCTTTCAGGCGCGTCTCGTACTCCCCATCCCGGCACTCGAGCGGGAACTCCTGGTGCTGTGTTCGATACAGATCCGCGAACGCGCGCGCGACCACGTCGCGGTCCTTGAACTGCACAGGGTCGGTCATCGGCTCGAACAGCCGCCGCCGCACGATCTCGAAACCCTCCTCCGCACTCGCAGGCCTCCAGGATGACTCGACACGGCCGATGACGTTGCGCAGGCGGTCCAGGGCCTCTCGCCCGCGCTGCCCTCCAACCTCGGCGTCATTGGCCTGGGTGTGGGGAGAGCCCTCTGTATCCGAAGCGGGAAGGCTGATCACGAGGAGACAGTGATTCGCGAGCTTCGCGGACTCCGTGAGCACCTGGGCGAAGGAGAACTGGGTCTCGAAGCCGCCGGCAGGTAGATCGCTCTGGTCGTGGAGCTGGCGGGCGTAGGCGATCCACTCGTCGATGAGGACGAGGCAGGGGCTGTAGTCGTTGAACAGGGAGCGGAGGGTGTCGCCGGGGCTCGTCGCCTTCTCATCATCAGCTCGTACGCGCTCGAAGGCCTCCTTGCCGCCGAGCTGCCAGGCGAGCTCACCCCAGAGAGTGCGAACGACCGTGCCGTCGGGTTTGGTGGTCGGGTTGCCCGGGGAGATCTTGTTGCCGACGAGCACCGCGCGCATCACCGCGGGAAGCTCGGTGACCCCGGCCTCCTCGAGGACCGCGTCCGCACCCGGGAGCTCTCCAGGTCCTATCCCTGAGAACAGGTGATAGAGGGCCAACATGGAGTGCGTCTTACCCCCTCCGAAGTTGGTCTGGAGCTGGATGACCGGGTCGCCACCGTCCCCGGCGAGTCTCTGCACGGCCCCGACAAGCATCCGATTCAGGCTTTCGGTCAGGAAGGTCCGACGGAAGAACTCGACGGGCTCGCGGTACTCGGCAGCTCCTTCGCCAATGTGGACCTGCCAGAGGTCCGCTGCGAACTCTGCCTGCTGGTAACGACCGCTCGCCACGTCCTTGTGAGGGCTCGTGATCTCGCGCCACGGCTTGAGCTGTCCGGTGGCCTGGCTCTCGATGGCAGTTCCCGCGCTCTTGCGCTTCTCGTGGCGCACTTGCTCGTCGAACCGAACGCGTAAGAGCTCCATCTTCATCTTCTCGACGTCGCTCGCCTGTGGTGCCGAGATTGCCGTCAGGAGTCGCGTGGCAGAGTCGAGGGCACGATAAGTGTCGTCGCTCGAGAACGACTGCTGGTGGGCCCAGCGGTTGCGAACGTCACGAAGCTCGCTGACGAGCGTACGCTCTGCCTGGCCGAGTGCTTGCCGGAACACGCTGTTCCAGGCGTCCCACATGAGCTTGAGGAGGGCCGCCGCGTCCCACTCGGCGAAGGGCCGGTCGGTCTTCTGGCGGGGGGCGCTGACGTACTTGTTCGCTTCTTCAAGAGCCTTCTTCTTGTAGAGGTTGGTGAACTCGCGTTCGACGAAGGGAGCAAGCCCTACCGTGAGCTGCTCGAGGGCCTTCCCGACGCGTTCCTGGTTGCTAATGGCCATGGGTTAGTCCTCCTTCTTGCCGAACAAGCCTGATTGCTCGACCTGTGCCTGTGTGCTTTCTCGGGCGAGGCGCATGATCTCGGGCCAGCTCTGGACAAGTGCATTGTAGGCCAGCGCCTCGCCGGCGCGCTTCTTGCGCTCGCACACCGTGTAGAGCCGGTAGGCCAGGTCGCGCGCGGTTTCGACACTCAGGCCGAGCGCGCGGAGCTTGGCCAACAACTCGGCCGCTGCGCGCTCCCCGCCGGCCTCGAGGGTGCGGATCAGGCGGTGTACCATCTCCCACTCGGTGATGCGCTTGTCCTTGGCAGGGTCCCAGGACTCGGGCAGCTCGGACGGCGCCAGCAGGCGTACTTTACCTCCTTTGGATGAGAGGATGCCGCCCTCCACCAAACCCGCCACGCTGGTGTTCTTGGCCTTCGAGAGCGTCTCGGCCACGCCGTACTCGCCCTCACCGAAGCCGTACTGTTCAGACCAGGACAGCGCCCAGCGGCTATCCGCATCGAGGTCGCCCTCCTGCTCGGCGAGCACTTCGTCGAGCACCTGGTTGATGAGAGTCAGCGCCGTGCGCACCGCCAGTGGCGAGCCATCGCTCTCGAGCACACGGCTGAAGCGCGTGTACACCGCCATACCGGGGCCGATGGCCGCCTGTGCCAGGTCGACGGGCGCAATGTTGCTGCGCTGCAGGTGGGCGAGAGCTGCAGGCAGCTCGGCTTTCAGCGCCGCCAGGAACTCGCGGCGCGTGGCCGCAGGGGCATCGGCGGCACGCTGGCGGCAAACGAGCACGATGCTGGAGGCGAGGGAGCTAATGTTCTTCTTGAGATTACCTGTGTATTCAGTTCGCATCGGCCAGGTGCCCGAGATCCCGAATCCAGCACGGATCACGGCGTCGAGAAAGGTCTCCCAGCCGGTGCTGGCCGTGCCCCCATCGCCCTTTTTCTCCGACTGCTTGAAGGCGTAGTAGATCGTCACCGGAAAACCCGGGTGCGACTGCTCAGCCAGGCGGTTCAGGGCCTTTGTCATACCGTCCATGAAGAATTCTTCCGCCTGCTGCCTGCCGCCATGTCGGTAGGGTGTGGCCACCAACTCCTCAGCCTTGGGCACGGCCAGCATGGCGAAGAGATTGGGGAAGACCGTTTTGAGGGACCGCCGCAGCCAGACGTAGAAGAAGTCGGACAAGTCAGCGTAACCGATGTTGTCGTAGTATGGCGGGTCAGTAGAGACGATCTTCCCATTGCTGATGGTCTGAGATGCAGCGTCGGCTTGCGTAGATGCGCCGGATGCTCCAGTGCCAAGAGCCGCAATCATCTTTGCGGCTTGCTCGACTCCTAGCAGTACGTTGCCTGACGAATCGCTGATCGGGTTCGCTTCCGCAAAGTCCCACACCATTGGAAGAACCTGGCGGCCGAATGTCGATACGACCCCGTACCGCGTTTGGTGCCAAGCGCAGAGGGACGACCAGTAGTTCGCCCCCTTATCGATGGCGAACGCAAGATACACACTCACCGCCTCCGCGTAGGCCAACGCGTTGGCGCCGCCTTCGGTAAGACGCATGCCGTCGTCGGCGAGGCCCGCAGCGACGGCATCGAGCTGAGCCAGCTCGCGCGCCTCGCCCACCAGGTCGGAGAAGGTGGTCAGCGCCACGAGCTGGCGGGGGGTAAAGAGATCGCCGTAGGCCTTCAATCCGTACAGTGGAGGTGAAAACCAGCGTGGATTCTCTGGCATCTCGACTTCCGGTTTCCACTCTGGCTGCGCTTGCCGCGCGGTCTCCTCCATCTCCTCCGAGGGCGGTAGATACACCCGTGCACGGTCCCCCTCTACCACGATAGCCATCAGCCGCGCCCCCATGCGACCAGCGTTGGCCTCCGAGTAAATGTACCTGGGCGCGATCGGCGTTCCCGACATGACGCAACGGAAGTTGGCGCCGCGGCCGAGCTTGGTCCCCTTCTTGGCAGCCTCGGGATCGGGCGGTTTGCCGACTCTCACGGCAAACCGATAGCCGCCACCCTCGACCTCGGGCTCTACATAGGTTTCCTTGCCCTTCTTGGTGGAGAGCATAAAATTCGAGACCAGCGGTACCTCAATCGCGGCATAAGCCGGGTCGGGGCTCCTTACGGTGCGCGCCCAGAGCCAGGCGATCACGGTGAGCTTGCGGCCCTTGTAGGGCTCGAGGTCCGGCCGCTCTTGGGCCATCTCGGCGGTAATCTCGACCTTCGGGTAGAGATGGCCGATGCGCTTCTCAGCCTCGTCACGCATCCAGCGGCCGTAGTAGCGTACGTCCTCCGCGAGGCCGGCTGCGCCGATCCACGGCTTTTCGATCAGTTTTTTTTCTTTGCACGCCTCCGGATTCACCGGAGGTCGGCCGGCAGACCTGGGCGGAATCTCGATCATGGCCTTGTTGATCAGCACCGCCACCGGGTTCAGGTCGCTGGCGTGGGCCTCGAGCCCGAGTCTCTGAGCTTCGAGCGGCAATGCCCCCCCACCCGCAAAAGGATCGTGGAAGGCGGGCAGCTTGTGGCGGTCGAAGAGCTCGTTTGCCCGGGGGTGATCGGCGTTCTGCGCGCAGGCCGTGCGCCAGCTCTGCCAGATCTCGTCCCGCGCACGCTGCAGAACCTCCTCGTTGGTGGTGTTCTCCCAGAGCACGAGCTCCTCGATGATCTTGAAGAGCCGCTGCCGCTCCCGCTCTTGGGCTTTCTCGGTTGGAAACAGGTCGGGATTGGCCGAGGGGTCGTCCACCATCTGGGCAAAGATCACCGCACGTGCCGCAGCCAGCGGCCGCCGCGCCCACCAGAGGTGCAGGGTGCTCGGGTGCCCGTGACGGATCGATTTCTCCCGCGCACAAGCCTTGTTGATGGCGACCAGTGGCAGAGCAACCTCGATGAGCTTCTTCTTGGGTGCTGTCATACGAGCTCCTTCGGTGCGGAAAGACTCATCGGGGCGCCTCCGCGCGCGCCAGGAGCTCCGGCAAGTTGTAGTTGACGCTGGTGACCCCGAAGTCGGGGTCCTTCTGGAACGGCCGCCGCACGTAGTGCACGCGGTGCGTGCCGCCCTCGAAGAGCTCCACGACGGCCAGAATATAACTCTCGGGCTTGTTGAGCGAGTAGAGGATCTCGTTGCGGGTCACCGTGATCGTGCCGGCGCCGGCGACGCGACCTTTGACCTCGAGGAAACGGAGCTTCCCGGTCTTTGGGTCCCGGCTCTCGATGTCGTAGCCGAGGCGCTCGAACTCTCGGTCCGTGGGCTCGAAGCCGAGGCTGCGCTCCACCTCCATCACGGCGGCACGGGCGTACGCTGCGGCGGCCTGCTTGTCGCCGCCGTGCTGTGCATCGCGGGTGTTAAGATCGTCGCCTGCGGGCAGTGTCCGGCCGGTCATCTCGGCGAGGAGCCCCAGCGGCACAACGATGAGCCCGCCGAGGACCACGGGCGGAAGCGCGGCGATCTGTTTCTCGAGGTCGAGCTTCTCCATGCGCTTTTGGAGGCGGGCTTGTAGATTGTCCGCTCTGCGCCGTGCTTCCTTTGAGTTGACGCGCGCGCCCCGTTTGCCGGCATGCTCTTGGAGCTTGAGCTGCTCGGCCCGGTGGTCCCAGTAGCTGATCTCCTTGGTAAGGCGATCCTTGACCGCGGCCCGTGCCTTCTCGATCCACTCCAGGCGGCGGCGGCGTACCTCCTCGAGGTGCCCGGGAACGATGCTGGCGATGGCGTAGTGCTGGGCTCGTTGTTCCAGGTCCTTCGTGATCCAGGCGCACTCGGGCCGCTCGAAGATCGCCTCGATGCCGGGCTCATCGGGGCAAAGCGGCCGGTAGTCGAGGTACGGTGCGTAGTGCAGGTGGCGGGCTTCGCCGTTGGCGTTCATCTCGACATAGAGCATGCGGCGCGAGATGACGCGGCGGTCTCCGGACGGTGTGAGGCTGCCGTCCTGGATGGCGTGCTCGAGGTAGAAGAGGAGCCGCGGCTCCTTGCCTAGGTTCCCCTCATCGACCAGCACCGTACCGCGGCGGAGCAGGTCACGGTGTCGCTCGAGTGTCAGGTCGAGCGTGGCGTCGAGGAGAGGGTGCCCTGGACAGACAAAGGCCGCGAGCGGCCGGCCCTGCGGCGCGATGAGGTCCTTCTGGAAGGCCACTCGCTCGTAGCGCGCGAGAACCGGCTCTCCGACGCCGACCAATCGGTCTCGATTCCGAACAGACGCCGGGACATGCGTGATTTCGTAGCGGCGCTCTTCGCGCTGGCGAATGGTGCCACCAAGTTGGCGGAAGGCCTCCAGGAAAAACGACTCGATGTAATGAGGCTGAAGCCTCCGAGCTTCGGCCCGCTCCATATCCTCGCGGACGCGCTGGACGCGCGTTACATCCATGGTGTCCTGTGCGAGGGCCTTTTCCTCGAGCAGGTCCTGGATCTGATCTCTGTCGAAGGCGCCCTCGACCGCCTGGGTGAGGCGAGCGCGCACCTCGGGTTGCTCGCCGTATCGGATGGCCTCGATGAGCAGGTCACGTAGCGGCTTGCCTTGGAAGTGGACCTTTCCGAGGACATCGAATACCTGGCCGCCGAGGGCCTTGCGCGCCTGCTCGAGCTTCTCGAGGAGCTTGCGGTAGACGTCGCCTTCGCGGGTCTCGTGGGCAACGAGATTCCAGAGGTGGCAGACCTCGGTCTGTCCGATGCGGTGGATGCGGCCGAAGCGCTGCTCGAGGCGGTTCGGGTTCCACGGCAGGTCGTAGTTCACCATGAGGTGAGCGCGCTGGAGGTTGATGCCCTCTCCAGCGGCGTCGGTGGCGACGAGAACCTGCACGTCGGGGTCGTGTTTGAACGATTCCTGGGTTTTCAACCGCTCCTCGCGCCCCATGCTGCCGTGGATTACGACCACCGCGTTGGGGCGACCGAGAAGGGTCTGGGTCCTATGCTGGAGGTAGAACAGGGTGTCCTTGTGCTCGGTGAAGACGACCAGCTTCTGCTTGGGGGAGGGGATCGGCTTCGGAACATCATGCTCGCCGAACGGGGACTCTTCTTCGCTGACTCGTCCGGCGAGAGCCGCGGGTGTGAAGATCTCGGAGAGCAGGTTGGCGAGCTCTTTCCACTTGCGGTCCTCACCGCTGCGGCGGACCGTCTGGGCGAGGCCTTCGAGCCGCTTGAGCGTGCCGATCTCGGCCTTGAGCTCATCGATGGTCTGCGCCGCGGTTGCCTGGTCGAAGATCTCGGCTTCGGCGGCTTCGACCTCGCTTTCCGGTGCATCCTCGAGGTCCTCGACGTCTTCCGCGTCGAGCAGCGGAACGTTCGCCGTGATTGCGCCCGGAACGGCGCCGCGCTGGAGGAGCTCGAGCTCACGGAGACGGCTTTCGAGGCGTTCCTTGCGGCGCCGGAGTGATTGGTAGATGGCCTCCGGCGAGGATGCGAGCCTGCGCTGTAAGATCATCAGCGCAAAGCCGACAGTTCCGGCGCGCTTGTCGTTTTGGAGCGCTTCGGCGCGGTTGAACTCCTCGCGGACGTAGTCGGTGACCTCCTTGTAGAGGCGCG
>Ga0190284_1000648_pt1 | contig 18555 bp, 12 predicted proteins | sample 48691812_MG_FD_161668 | JGI IMG/M metagenome (GOLD analysis project Ga0190284, IMG submission 161668) | Hydrothermal vent microbial mat bacterial communities from Southern Trench, Guaymas Basin, Mexico - 4869-18-1-2_MG | ecosystem: Environmental > Aquatic > Marine > Hydrothermal vents >...
GGGTGCTGAACGTCGAAGGTGCCGAGGTGGATGCCTTCAGTCCAGACGACGTGAGATCCCTCTCCGCCCTGGCCGCCCAGGCAGCAGTCGCGATTGAACGCGCTCGGTTGTACGAACAAACGCAGCAGGAGATTGTAGAGCGTAAGCAAGCGGAAGAGGCACTGCGACAGCGCAGTTCCGAATTGGAACTGCTCAGCCGCGCCGGTCAGACGCTCACCTCTACGCTTGACCTGGACCAGGTGCTCGTCACCGTCCTGGAAGAGGTACGCCGTCTGCTGGGTGTGGTGGCTTCCTCGGTCTGGTTGATTGATCCGGCGACGGACGAACTGGTCTGCCGGCAGGCCACCGGCCCTCGTAGTGAGACTGTGCTCGGCTGGCGGTTGGCGCCGGGAGAGGGACTGGCTGGCCGGGTGGCTCGCAGCGGTAAGAGCCTCATCGTGCCGGACGCCTGGGCCGACGAGCGCCATTTCAAGGGCGTGGATCAGCAGACCGGCCTGACGCTCCGTTCCATCCTTAGCGTCCCGCTGCGGGTCAAACAGGGCCTGATCGGCGTGCTCCAGGTGGCAGATGCAGAGACCGACCGCTTTAAGCCAACACATCTCAAATTGATGGAGCCGCTGGTCGCGACTGCGGCGATCGCTATCGAACATGCGCGGTTGTACGAGCAAGCGCAGCAGGAGATTACAGAGCGCAAGCGGGCAGAGGAGGCATTACGGCATCGCATTAAATTTGAGGAGCTCATCACGACCATTGCAACCTACTTCATCCACCTTCCATCAGATGAGTTTGACGACGGGGTAAATCATGCCTTGCAAGCGATCGGAGAGTTTACCGGAGTTGACCGTGGTTACGTCTTTATGCTTTCCGGCAACGGAAAGCGAATGCACAATACCCACGAATGGTGCGCCGCAGGGATTGAACCGTGCATTGACAACCTGAAGAGCCGGTCGGCTGAGCCTCCCTCGTGGTGGATGGAGAAACTGAAATGGTGCGAAACCATTCATATCCCTCGCGTCGCCGGCCTGCCATCCGAAGCGAGTGTCCAAGGGCTTTGGGGGGCACGGGCCATTCAATCAATCATCGCAGTTCCGATGGTCTATGGCAAATCTCCGGTCGGATTTCTTGGGTTCAGCTCAGAGCAGGCAGAAAAAACGTGGATTGAAGAAGACATCAGGCTGCTCAAAACAGTGGGGGAAGCCTTCGTCAGCGCTCTGATGCGCAAGCGGGCGGAGCAGGCGCTGCAAGCGGCCAAAGATGCTGCTGAAGCAGCCAGCCAGGCGAAGAGTGAGTTCCTGGCCCGCATGAGCCACGAGATCCGCACCCCGATACACGGCATCATAGGCATGACCGGGCTGGCGCTAGAAACTAAACTGACCCAGGAACAGTGCGAATACCTGGGCATGGTCAAGTCCTCGGCTGGCTCGCTGATGGACATCGTCAACGACATCCTGGATTTTTCCAAGATTGAGGCGGGCCAACTGGAGCTGGAGGTGGTCGAATTTGACCTACGGGCCATCGTCGAGCAGGCGGCCAGAATGATAGCCCCGCGCGCCCAAAAGAAGGGGCTGGAACTGATATGTCACATCCCGCCCCAGGTGCCGACGATGCTGGTGGGCGATCCGGCCCGTCTGCGCCAGGTGTTGCTCAATCTGATAGACAACGCGGTCAAATTCACAGAGCAAGGGGAAATCGTCGTCCAGGTGGAAGCAGTCAACCTGACCCCCCAACCCGCTCCCCCTCGGTCCCCCCCAATTCTGGGGGGGAAGGGGGAGCCAGGGGCCGGGGGAGGGGTCGAACTCCATTTCGCCGTCCGCGATACTGGGATCGGCATCGCCGAGGACAAACGGAAGATGATCTTCGACGCCTTCCGCCAGGCCGACGGATCCACGACCCGCAAGTACGGCGGGACAGGCCTGGGGTTAACCATATCGCAGCAGTTGGCGGAACTGATGGGTGGACGCATCTGGGTAGAGAGCCTCCCCTCCGTCCCCCCCGCTCGCGGGGGGGAAACAAAAGGGGGGGCAGGTAGCACCTTTCATCTCACGGTGAGAATGAAAAAACAGGCCCGCGCCAGACGCACCGCCGCCGGCCCTGTAGTGGCGGCAGGTTTGCCAGGGCTGCCTGTGCTGGTGATTGACGACAACGCGACCGCCCGCCTCGTGTTGCGGGAGCTACTGAATCAATGGGGGCTTGAGGTGACAGAGGCCCAGGATGGCCTGATAGGACTGCAGGAACTCGAACGGGCGCGGGAGACCTCCCGTTCCTTCCGTCTGGTACTGCTGGATGGAATGATGCCAGGAACGGACGGCTTTGCCGTGGCCCAGCGGATTCGAGACGCCGGTGCTCCGGGAGATAACATCGTGATGATGCTTTCCTCTGACCATATACACGACGATGTGGCCCGCTGTCACGAACTGGGTTTCACCACCCACCTGATCAAGCCGATCACACAGTCCGAACTCCTCGACGCCATCGTGATGGTATTAGGATTGGTGCCGCAGGTCGAAGAGAAGCCTGAGCAGAGCATCCCTGCCGTCGCCGTGGGGCCACGGTTGTCTATCCTGCTGGCCGAAGACAACCTTGCCGCCCAGTTGATCGGCAAAAAAATCCTGGAGAAAACTGGCCACACGGTACAGGTGGCAGGCAGCGGTATTGAGGCACTACAGATGCTGGACGAAGAGGAATTTGACCTCGTCTTGATGGACGTCGAGATGCCCCACATGGATGGGCTTGAGGCCACGCGGGCCATCCGAGAACAGGAAAAAAAGTCCGGCCAACACATCCCCATCCTCGCAGTGACTGCCTACGCCACCAGGGAGGATCAGAAGCAGTGCCTGGAAGCGGGTGTGGATGGCTATCTCTCTAAACCGGTGGGCCCCGACAAACTTGTCGCCGCGCTTGAGCGTTTCCTGCCTCCAGATGGAGAACGTGACGCTGTGCCGCCGATTGACCTGGATGGAGCCTTGGAGGCCACCGGTGGAGACAGGGAACTCTTGCGCGAGGCGGTCGGATTGTTCCTGGAGCAGGACTACCCCAGACACATGGAGGAACTGAGAGGGGGCCTTGCGCGCCAGGACGCACGAGCTATTAAGAGGGCGGCGCACGGCATAAAAGGGGCTGTGGATAGCTTCGGGGGTCGAGCAGTGCGCGACGTGGCTTTGCGTCTTGAGACAATGGGGCGAATGGGCGACCTCAGTGGTGCCCAGAGGGCGGTAGAAGAGCTGGAGGCAGAGATGGGGCAGTTTGCGGCCTTCTTTGCGCGGCCCCAATGGGAGTGAGCGCGTCGGAGTTGGCCGCCGACCAAAGATTGCCAGATGCCAGGAGAAGCGGATGAGTTCTAAAGCGCGTATTCTCGTCGTTGACGATAACCACTCTATAGTACGGCTCATCGGAGCCCTCTTGCAAAAGGACGGGTTTGAGGCCCTCACCGCCTTCGATGGCCTGGAGGGACTACAGAAGGCGCGAGAGGAAAAGCCCGACCTCATCATTCTGGACATCGTCATGCCCAGGATGGATGGCTACGAGGTCTCCCGCCTTTTGCAGGACGATCCGGACACCGCCGCCATACCGGTCCTTATGCTCACCGTCAAAGGACAGATTGATGACCCCAGTCTAGATGACCACGCCCTTGAAGCTGGTATCCGAGAGCGGATGGACGGGTACGAGGCGGGAGCTTTAGAGTTCCTGAGCAAGCCGATTAAGGCCAAAGAGCTGCTGGATCGAGTGAAAGCCTTGCTCTGGTTTGACCGCTTGCCCGTAGGGGAGAGCCCCAGTGAGGGCCAAGAAACCGAGTTGTTCATACAGGGAGGCCAGCAATTCCCGTTTTAGCATCCCCGCCGTGTGATATGGCATCGTAGTAGCGACTTTAGTCGCTGGTTACGCGGCTCAAACGACTAAAGTCGTTACTACGAACCCCGCAACGGGAATTGCTGCAGGGAGGCAGGTGATGGGAACAAGTAGCAAGAAGATATTACTGATCGAGAGTGATCCTAAATTAGTGGACCTCGTCCGGTATCCCCTCGAGGATGAGGGCTACTTAGTAATCACGGCCGCAGATGGCTCTGAAGGGCTGAAGAAGGCCGTGAGAGCACAACCTGATCTCGTGATCGTGGATTTTAAGCTGCGCACTATGAAGGGAAACACCATCGCTCAACGCTTGCGAAAAGATCCTGTCACAGATCACGTGCCAATAATCATGCTCGCCGACGAGAGCCAGTTGGAGGACCTGGATATCGGCCCTCGATCAAGCATTGACGATTTCCTCATCAGGCCTTTTGATAGGGTAGAACTGGTGACCAAGATCGCTCCTCTCCTTGCCAGCCGTGATGAAGCGAGCGCATTGATATCCACGGGGAACGCCGAGCTCGACGGGAAGATGGGAGGAGGAATACCTCTGAAATCCTTGATCCTGATCGAGGGCGATTCTGGTGCGGGTAAATCCGTGCTTTCCCAGCAGATGATGCATGGATGTCTGAATGATGGATACAAACTGTCTCTCTTCACCAGCGAGAACACGGTAAAGAGTCTGGTCAAACAAATGCGGAGCCTGAATTTGGGTATCATAGACTACCTGCTCTTAGACAGCATGAGGATATTCCCAATAGAGACTTCGGGCCTGGGCAAAAAGGGGCCGCCTACCTTGATGCAAGCGATGCATGAGGAGAAGGGGCGCGACATGGTATTCGTGGATTCCATCACCACCACCATCCCCCTTTCCTCCGATGTAGAGGTGCTCGCTTTTTTCGAGGCGGCCAAAAGGCTCTGTTCGGGCGGCACCACTGTCGTCATTATCGTTCACTCCCACGGCCTGACCAGAGAGCTCCTCACCCGCATCCGGTCTCTGTGCGACGCTCACCTCCAGCTCCGTACCGAGGAGGTAGGCAACAAACTGGTCAAGACTCTGGAGGTCACGAAGGTGAGAGGAGCGGAGCAGTCCACCGGCAGTATCGTCAGCTTCGAGGTAGAGCCGGGGTGGGGGATGAGGGTCATACCCATCGGCAAAGTTCGAGGGTAGGTGCTCGTGGCATACATACAACTGCCTTTTGCAATTGACGGCTCCGACAATAACCGCAGCCATGGCGCTGAAAGCCGCCTGCGCTCCATGCTGCCTAAGAGACTACGCCAGGCGTACGAAGAGAATCCATTTCTTGCCGACTACCTGGATTACGTCCCGGTTGATGAGATTGGCGTCCCCGACTACTATCCGAAGCTCTCGAGACGCCTGAAAGACCTGGAGGAGCGCAACCTCATCTATCCAATTGAAGAGGGTCTCTTCGTTCACATCTACCCGAACCCGACCGGTGAGAGGGACCTCTACATTCCGATAGAGCCTCACACGACAGTGAGTCTGGATGACATCGTGCCAGAGGTAGAGAAGAGACTTCTGGACTGGGCTGAGGAGATTGGCGCGGCAAAGACGCCGGAGGAAAAACGGGAGAAGCTGCTGGAAGCCTTAGACGAGATCGCCTCCATCAACGGCAGGGGTGGCAAACTCAATGTGACACCCCGTGAGTTGGAGGCGCTCAGGTATCTCCTGGGGCGAGACAAGATAGGCTTCGGGCTCCTGTCACCGTTGCTCCTGGACCCCCACATCGAGGACATAAGCTGCAGTGGATTGGGGCACATCTTTATCGAACACAAAATGTTCAAGAGTCTCCAGACCGCCATTTTTTTTTCCGCCGAAGATGAATTGGACGAATTCGTGATCTGGATGGGCGAGTGGATCAAAAAACCCGTCACGGTCCGCAACCCAATTGTGGACGCCACCCTTCCCGATGGTTCTCGTATCAACATCGTCTACGGGACTGACGTCTCCAGGCGGGGGAGCAACTTCACCATCCGTAAGTTCGCCGGCACTCCCCCCAGCATAATGAACCTCGTTGAGTGGGGAACCCTGGACTACATGATGCTCGCGTATCTCTCCTTTGTCCTTGAGGAGGGTATGAATCTGTTCGTCGTGGGCGCAACGGCGTCGGGCAAGACGACCACGATGAATGCCATCACCACCTTTATCCGGGCGGACAGAAAGATCGTGAGCATAGAGGACACGCCGGAGCTGCAGGTGCCACACGCGAACTGGATTCGAGAGGTGACTAGAGGGTCGGGGAAAGAGAAAACAGGCAGCGAGGTCGGTATGTTCGATCTCCTCAAAGCAGCCTTGCGACAGCGCCCCGATAGGATCATCATTGGCGAGATCCGGGGAGAGGAAGGAGCCATCGCTTTCCAGGCCATGCAGACGGGACACGGGGTGATGTCCACTTTCCACGCTGGGTCCGTTGGTAGGCTGATCCAGCGTCTTTCCGGCGAGCCCATTAACATACCCAAGACCTACATAGACAACCTTGAGGTGGCGGTTATTCAGGCTGCCGTGAAGGCACCCGGCAGCATGGGAATGGTACGCCGGATCACCAGCATCAACGAGATCGTGGGATACGATCCGGTTGATCAATCCTTCTCTTTCATCGAAGCCTTCCGATGGAACCCGACCAACGATTCCTTTGAATTTCCTGGTTATATGAACAGCTATCTTCTGGAGGAGAGGATCGCCATCAGGCGGGGTATTCCTTCTTTCAAGAGGAAAGCGATCTATACGGAGCTTAAGAGAAGAGCGAAGATTTACCAACGAATCCATCAAGAGAGAAAAGTGAGGGATTTTCATGAAGTCTTCCGAGTCCTTGCAGAAGCGTCTCGCCAGGGCCTTCTCTGAAGGGCCCTCGAGTTTCGATCTCTTCTATCAACTCACGTACATGGCTGCCACTGCAGCAGCGGGTATCTCGAGGAACAGGCTTTTCCAGCTTGCCCGGGAGTTGCCCAACCCTGCGGCCCAATACTTTCAGCAAATCAACGAACTGGCCGAGAACCTGCGCTACAACTATCCCGACGCCTGCCACCAGGTTGGCGAGGGTGCAGACTCAGAAAACGTCAAGAACTTCCTGCTTCGGTTTTCGGACTCCCTTAGATCAGGGGAGCCGCTGGCACCTTACCTGGCCCGGGAAGCTGGGATTCAGGGAGAGGACTACTTAAACGAGTACGAGCGTGATTTGGAGAGCTTGAAGAAGTGGAACGATGGTTACACAGCTATCACCGTCTCGGTGGCATTGATTGTGATCATCAACATAGTTTCGACGATGATCTATGACCTGGGAACTGTCACAATGATGATGATGGTGATGACGGCCGCCGCGTCGGGCTTTGGCGTGGCCTGGGTGATATCCCGGGCGGCGCCGCAGGAGGTCAAGAACGTGTCCCTGGCGGAGGGTTCCCAGGAACAGCGTCTCGCCCGTAAGCTCTTCCAAATCCTTGCTCCTTTGACAGTGGTTGCAAGCCTGGCCCTCGTGATGCTGGGAGTGGACGAAGGATGGATGATGATCCTGGCATCCCTCCTCCTGGCCCCCACAGGGATAGTGATCTCAATAGCCGAAGGCAAGACGGGCAAAAAGGGTAAAGAAGTCAGCGCCTTCCTTCGCTCCGTAGGGGGGACAGCGACCTCAAGAGGGACAACGCTGAAGGATGCCCTGAGTCACATTAGGATAGAATCCTTTCCTGCACTGAAACCGGATATAAACAGGCTCATACTGAGGCTCAATGCTTTTGGTAAGCCTAGACTCTGCTGGCAAATGTTCGGGACCGAGACGGGCAGCAAGCTGATAGATCAGACCACAGACATTTTTTTCGAGGCGGTGAATCTGGGAGGGGACCCGGAGGAGGCAGGCATTCTCTCCAGCGAATTCGCCATGAAGACCGCCCTGCTGCGCGCGAAGCGGGCAGGTGTTTCTGCTACCTTTACGTACCTGATCGTAATCATGCACGGTGTGCTCGCCGCACTGATGTTCTTTCTCCTGGGAATCGTACAAGAATTCACTAAGATGCTAGATGAGGCTATGGCAGGAGTATCGCAAGGCGAAGAGGCAGTGGCAGGAATAACAGCAGCCATGTTCACGTTCGGCTCGCCCCGGCTTGATTTCCTCGAGAAGATAACGCTGGGCATGGTGATCTTGCTCGCTTTGATCAACGCTTTCGCCATAGTGTCCAGCGAGGGATCGCACCTGCTTAAAATCTGCCTCTATGCTTCCATTCTGCTGCTCCTGTCTGGAGTGAGCTTCCTCGTCGTCCCTTCTTTGGTGCACCTGATATGGTTGTAGGTGGAAGGTCATGGCACTAGAACAAGAAGACTTGCAGTTTATTCCCGAGGCTCTCGAGGTCCCCGCTCCTGAGCCCGATAATCCGGAGGACTCTGAGACCAGGAGGGGCAGGTTCACGAATCTCATCAGAGTATCTCGAGGCTACCTCCTCGGATTGGCTTTTATGACCGGGCTGCTCCTGGGCTGGTTGGTCATCGGTTGGTGGCTCTGGCCGGTGCAGTGGACCAACACCGACCCCTGGCACTTGCGCCAAAAACACCAAAAGACGTACATCAGCCTGGTTGCGGAGAACTTCTGGTGGACCAAGGATATACACCAGGCCAGGGAGGCTCTGGCTGGCTGGGATGATGAGGCTGTGGCGGAACTTCTGGCCACAATGCAGCGTGAGGCATCCAGCCCTGAGGCACGCCAGCAGTTGGCAGCGCTGGCAGAGGCCCTGAAGATATCAACTCCCGAAGAGTCCCTATGGGCTTCCCTCTTCAGCCAAAAGATTATCTTCTTGAGTTCTATCTTATCCGCTCTGCCGCTGACGGCGGCGATTGTCCTTGCCGTTTCCTCGTTCGTGCAGAACCGAACACAGCGAGCTGCAGGGCTACTGGCCGAAGAAGAACAACTCGAAGAGGCACTTGAAGAAATGTTAGCTGGAGAAGAATCGGCGCTGGGAGGAGGGCAAGACCAGGCACAGAAGGAACAACAAGCTGAGGGAGAGGGAGAGGAAGAGGAATACTATGGTGATGAGGAAGAGGAGGAGAAGGAAGAGGGAGAGGAGGAAGAGGAATACTATGGTGATGAGGAAGAGGAGGAGGAAGAACCCTGGGTACAGGATCTTGTTTCCGTTTTGTTCGACGAAGATGACACGGAGTTTTCCCAACTCGAAGCTCTCTGCGAGAAATTGCCGGATATTGATGTGTCTGATCTATCGGAGCATTCCAGGCAGGTAGCGGACCAGCTCCGTAGGGGCAATCTTCTACGCTACGGAAGTGAGAAGAGTGTTTGACCACCTACCCCGATTCGTGGACAGCCAAGACAGGATTAGGCCATGATTCTTCTGTGCGCCTTGGTGGGTTTGTTGACAGGGAGCTTCCTCAACTGGGCCAGTGACTATCTGCCGCGCTTTGCCTCCGGTGGTGCGGCCCCCTCATTTGAAGCCACTTCCCGGCCTGTGCTCGCCCTGTGGCACCTTCTAAAAGCATCCGCGTCTCCGAGGGACTTACCTCCTCTCCAGAAATCCCTTTGCTTGGGTGTTGCAGTGGAGCTTTTCACCGCCCTGCTCTTCGCCTATCTCTGGGAACGTTTCGGGTCATCGTGGAGACTGCTCTGGCCGGCTCTCACTTGTTCCTTCTTTTTGCTCATTGCCATTATTGACCTGAAATACCGGTTGGTTCTGAATGTGTTGATCTACCCCGCTACGGTGGTGACGTTGCTCCTTCGTTCCGTGCCCCCTGGGATGGACACCCTCACCACTCTCTTGGGTGGCGCAGTAGGGCTGTTCCCCTTCCTGTTAGTGGCTCTGGTGAGACCGGGGGATATAGGTGGAGGCGATATAAAACTGGCCGCCCTCATTGGGCTGATGGTCGGCTTTCCCCAGGTGCTGTGGGCTCTGTCGCTCGGCATCCTGGCGGGTGGGATCACGGCTCTTCTTCTCCTCCTCACCCATCGCTGTAGGCCCAGAAGCCACATTCCCTATGCTCCCTTCCTCTGCCTGGGGGCGGTGTTCTCCATTACCTATGACTCTCTCCTCCTGATATTCCCTCTTTGAACAGGGCAGGGCATCTGTTTCAGTTTACGTTGTCAAGCCACAATTTGCGGAAAGAGATGCTTTGTGGTAGGATAATCAAGATGTGATATAGAATCGCCCCACAGGATTTGCGTTGTCCGCGGGAATTTTGTGGGACAAAATAGTATCTTGTCCTACGTTAGTTGTGTCTCAGCCGCGCTATGACTCACTCAGGGATCGTCCGAAATGGCTTCACAAGACTCTTCTGACCTCGACAACCTGCCGGGGCAAGACCAGCCACGCAAATCGCTCCGGAATACGCTAATCCTATGGCTGGTAGCGATCAGTGGGGTTGTTCTTCTCGTTCCTCTCTATCTCGTCTCCACTGCCATCCGTGGAGATGTCACTCATTTGGAAGCCAATCTCCAAGCCGTCGAGGAGGCTCTGATAAGCGAAGACACGCCAGAGCCCGAGATCCAAGAGATTATGGACGACCTGGCCCAGGTCCAGGGATCGCTCAACGAGATTGAGGGTGCATATTCCGCCGTAGCAGCCGGCCACACCAATTGGCCAGCCGTAATGGCAGCCATTGGCAACTATGATCCGTCCCAACTTGCCCTCACATCCATTGCTCAGTCCGACAGCCGAATCATTCTCAATGGGCGTGCCATTGACGACTCCGCTGTGATGGCCTACAGTCGGGCTCTCGAAGAGTCCGGCCTTTTCTCCCGTGTCGTTGTGCAGTCCGTGATGCTGATCGCCACTCCCTTTGCACCACCGACGGGCACGGCGGTGGAACCATCAGGGGCAACTCTTACGCCTACTGTGACTGTTACACCCACGGTGACCCCCACCCCGCTCCCCGACCCGGCCGATGAGTACGAGGTGGATGACTTCACGCCCAAGGCCATCTTCCTGGGCCAGCCACAATCGCACAACTTTTATCCCATCTACGACGTGGATAGGGTCAAGTTCCTCGCCAAAGCGGGGCGCTACTACCGGGTCTCCACCGCAGACTTGTCCCCAGAGGTGGACACTTTCCTGACCGTGATCGTGGGAGGAACCACTTACACCAACGATGATCGCGAACCTGGCGACATGAGTTCCGAGGTCATATTCCGAGCCGGGGCTGGTAGTGATGTGGAAGCGATCGTCAAGGTGACGAACCGGGGACAGTATGGTCCTGACAGTACGTACCAGATCACCGTTGAGGAGATTATTCCCACACCCACACCGACGCCCACCCCCCTGCCCACACCGACGCCCACGAGCACGCCTACTCCTACTGTAACGCCGGAAAATACGTCTACGCCTACCCCAGACCTGCGCGATCCGTATGAACCCGACGACACTATCCCCAAGCCTATCGCTATAGGAGAGACGCAAATTCACAGTTTTTACCCAGACAGCGACGTGGATGAAGTCGAGTTCCTCGCCAAAGCAGGGCGCTACTATCGGGTCTCTACTTCGGACCTGGCGCGGGGAGTAGACACCGCCGTGACCGTGAGCGTAGGTGAAACTACTTACACCAACGATGATCGTGAACCTGGCGACCTGAGTTCCGAAATCGTATTCCAGGCCGAGACTGGCGATGTGTACGCCCGGGTCAGGGTAACAAACCGTGGGCAGTATGGCCCTGACAAGTGGTATCAGATAGCCATTGAAGAGATTATCCCCACACCCACCCCGACATCCACCCCGACACCCACAAACACGCCCTTGCCGACGGAGACACCCTCCTCTTCCTCAAGGCTTCCTGGTGTAGCCTCGCTGGCCTGCGGGGGTAGGAGGTTTTCAGGTGTTTTCAACTCCACGGCGGTTGAATTTGTGATTGTCTTGGAGTTAAAGACGGAATCACCATGAATTACCTGCGTAACTGGAAAGAATATATCCCGTCCGGCAAACGTCTTTACTCCTTGCTGGCTGTAGTTATCATCATCGCGGCGGTACTTGGCGACGTTCTTTTTACCATATTCTCCATCCTGCCACAATGGCGAATCAGGAGCGAACTGACCTTCCAACTGGCCGCGGCCGAGCAACAACGGCTGGACGCTGAAAGGACCCAGGGGGAGGGCCCCGACAAGTTGAGGGAGCAACTGGAGGCCGCACAGGCCGAATTGGACGAGGCAGCCAGTCTTTTCTTCAGCGAGTCTCAGGCGGCTGAAGTGTTGAACAATCTATACCAGTACGCCGAAGAAAGTGATGTGGAAATACTCAACCTGCAAAACCTGCAAGGCCAATCTGGTCCGGAGGAGGGGGAGGAGGAAAAGAAGGGAATATACGACGTCAGGGCGTTCCAACTACAAGTCGCAGGTGCTGTCCCCAATTTGATCGCCTTCATGTCCCGGATCAAAGAAGCCACGTTTAAGAGCTTCACAATAAGTAATGTGAATATCGTAGAGGGCGAGGAACTACATACCCTCACCATGGATATCACCCTCTACACCTCTCCCTACTCCTCTGGAGCGGCTGGGCAAGCGGAGCCTATCATCATTCCTACGGCGACACCAATAGATCTGACCCAGTTAGAGGAATCGCTGGCGACAGCCTGGACGTCAGAGAATTGGGACCAGGCGATAGACATCATCAACCAGATCCTGGCCGTAGACCCCGACCACGATGACGTGATGGAGCAACTTTACACGGCCCACGTCAATTACGGCTACCAGCTTTTGGCGGATGGAGATAGCAGCGGGGCGATAGCGCAGTTCAATCTGGCTCTGGAGACCAAACCAGGTGGGGAGGAGGCTGTGACGGGGCTCCAGCAGGCTTCCGTTACGCCGACTCCAACCTTGACCACGGAGGAGCAACTGGAACAACGCCTGGACGAGGCGTGGGAGGCGGGAGACTGGGAGGAGGCCATCAGCCTGATCGAGCAAATATTGGCGATCAACCCTGACGACGATGTTGTGACCGAGAAACTCTACGCAGCCCACGTTAACTACGGGCACCAACTCGCCTCCGAGGGAAGGCTCGAGGAAGCGAAGGAAGAGTTCAAGCGAGCTTTAGCCATCAAGCCCGACGGAGAAGAGGCCATAGCGGGATTGCGACAGTTGGCTGGTGGGACGCTGTCCCCAACGCCAACCCCATCACCCCAGTACACCATCCACGTGGTTCAGCGGGGTGAAAACCTGTTTCGCATCGCGCTGCGCTATGGCACCACCGTGGAAGCTATCATGGCGGCCAACGGGCTGACCAATCACAACGTTTACGTAGGACAGCAGTTGCGCATCCCCACCCAATAGGAGCGATGGGCGGATGATCGCAAGAACGGAAGTTTGACAACCCCTCATCCGCGTGTTATACTTCTCTCCGTGGGCCGTTAGCTCAGCCCGGCAGAGCAGGGGCCTTTTAAGCCTTTGGCCGCAGGTTCGAATCCTGCACGGCCCACCTGGGTAAGTAGACAGGTACACAAGTAGATAAGTACACGATGACCTTGCCCACTTGTATCCTTGTCTGTTTATATTTTTGTATAGGGAATAACGACAATGGTACTTCCAATGTGGGCGTTCTGGGTCGCGCTGGCGGTGATGGTCGTCGGGCTAATCGGCGTCATCCTGCCGATCGTGCCCGGCGTGGGTTTCATCTGGATCGTGGTGCTGGTCTACGCTATCGCTGAGCGTTTCGTCACCATTGACCCCATCACCTTTGCTGTCCTCACCGTCCTGGGCGCGATCGGCCTCAGCGCCGACCTGTGGATGAGCCAGGTGGGAGCTAAAGCCGGCGGGGCCTCCATCTGGTCGCTGCTGGCCGGGCTGGCGCTGGGGGCGATTGGGGCTACCGTCGGCGCGATTTTCCTGGGGGTTGGCGCGATACCCGGCGCCGTTATCGGCGCCATCGCAGGCGTCATCCTGGCCGAGTGGTACCAGCGCAAGGATTGGCGCGAGGCATTCAAAGCTGGCGGGGGGTGGCTGGTCGGCTGTACCCTCTCCGGCGGGGTGCAGTTTCTCATTGCCATCCTGATGATCCTCATCTTCGTCTGGCAGGCGCTGAGGGGATAGGTAGATGGCACGGCGACGCTCTTCCCGCCGACCCAGCCGCCGGGTGCTTACGACCCGCGCTCCGCGTAAGTTCACCCTGGTCGTTGCCTCCATCCTCTACGTCATTGGCCTCTTCGGCGTGCTCGGCTTTTTCTCCATCCCGGAGCCCTACCCCACCGTCGCGCTGGCCATCGCTGGCGGCCTGCTCATCCTCGGCGCGCTCCTGCGCGGTTTGTAGACTCCGTCCGATTGAACTTCCGACCACCTGACCGCATGTAACTCATAGGGGACGGTCTTACCCGGAGGGCCAAGGTGGCCATATTCGCCGACAACCTGATCCGCCACTTCCAGCTAGGTCAGCCCAGGATCTTTGTGGCCCTCTATGGCCGCCGTAGAGCCTGCGTCCCTCGTGCCATCTTCTTCGCCAACCGCGACAGCGGCGATGCGAAGGGGAAGGGTGTACCGACCGAGGATCTGATCCGCCGTTTCCAGCGCGGCCAGCCCAGGGCCTTCGAGGCGCTCTACGACCGGTACAAGGACTACGTCTACCGCACCGCCTTCTTTGTCACCCGCAACAGTGGCGATGCGGAGGAGGCAGCACAGGAGACCTTCCTCGATGTGCTGCGCGCGCTGTCGAGCTACCGCGTCGAAGGGCCGGCTCGCTTCGAGACCTGGCTCTATCGCGTCACCGTCAACCGCTGCCGTTCCCGAATGCGGCGCAAGACTCTCCCTTCGGCCGACTGGGACGAAATTGAAGAGCGGTTGGAGCGCATCCCTGAATCGTATCCCAACCACGACCCCGAGACTGTCGCCCTGCGGCGGGAGCGAGCGGTCACACTCTGGCAAGCGGTGGATGGGCTCCCCGAAGCACAGCGTCTCGTCGTCCTCCTGCGCTACCAGCAGGGTTTTTCCTACAGCGAGATCGCACAAACGCTGGGCATCAGTGAAGGCACCGTCAAGTCGCGGCTCTATCACGCCCATCGTAAGTTGAAGGAGCGGTTACAATTGGCAGAAGGCGAGTTGGTGCAAGCAGAGGCGGGAGTATAGTGTGATGGGTTCACACCTCGAGACAGAATTGCTGGCGTACCTGGACGGGGAACTGGACGAGCGAGAACGGGCGCGCGTGGAGGCTCACCTGGCGAAGTGTTCTCATTGCGCCGCCGAACTGGAACGGTTGCGGGTACTGCAACAGGAGTTGGACGCCACCTTCGACGCGGCGCTTACGCCGGTGCGGCTGCCCACCGCCGCTGACCGGCGCATCCGCAGCCAGGTGCTCTCTCGTACCGAACACCACTGGTGGTGGGGATTGTGGCAGCGACGGGGGCTGGTCGCGCAGGCGCTGCTGGCAGGCCTCGTCCTCGTCTTCGCCTTCACCACCCACCAGACCGTCCGCCTGGCACCGCCGGCCGGGCCGCAGGAGACGCTGGTTCTCGGCCAGGACCGGCTGGCCCCTGGCAGCCGGGCCGCGCTGCGGGTACTCGTCCGCTCCGCTGGCGAGACTGCAGACGAGGTCGAACCTGTCGAGGGAGCCGAGGTCGTCGTGCGGATCGGGCGCACGCCAGGGCTGGCCAGCGTCGTTTACACCGGCCACACCGATGCCAACGGCACCGCCGAGGTCACCTTCACCGTCCCCGACGACCTGGAAGGCCAGGCCAGCCTGGTTGTCGAGACCGCCTCCGCTGGTGGTACAGACCAAATCGTGCGTCCCATCACCATCGCACGGAGCTACAAACTGCTCCTCAGTTCCGACAAGCCCGCCTACCGGCCCGGCCAGACGCTTCACTTGCGCACGCTGACCCTCGACGCCGTGGATCTCCAGCCGGCGGCGGGCCAGGAGATCGAGTTCGCCATCTTTGACCAGGCCGGCCAGCAGTTGGAGCATCGCGTGGTAGCCGGCTCCGACTTCGGCATCGCGGGGCTCGACTTCTCCCTTCCACTTGACGTGGCTCACGGCCAGTATACACTACACGCCACGCTCGGTGACACGGTCTCGGAGCGTACGGTCAACGTCGGCGCCTACGACCTGCCCGCTTTCCGCATCACCCTTGAGACCGGCCGCACCTTCTACGAACCCGGAGAGCACGTGACGGGCTTCGTGCAGGCGGAGTACTTCTTCGGCAAACCGGTCGCCGACGGGCAAGTGACCTTGCGCGGCTACGTCCGGGACCCGGAGCGAGTGCAGGCGATCCAGGTTCTTGGCCAGACCGACGACCAGGGCCGCTTCGGGTTTGCGTTCGACCTGCCGCCCTCGTTCGGCGTCTCCGCGATGGAGAAGCCGGTATCGTTTGACCTGGAAGTTGAAGTGGTGGACGTGGCCGGTCAGCGAGTGCCCATCCGTCGCGTCCTCCCCGTCGCTGCGCAACCGATTCTCGTCAGCGCCATCCCCGAAAGCGGCCTGCTCAAGCCCGGCGTCGAAAACGTCATATTCATCCTGACTTCTTATCCCGATGGGCGGCCTGCCGAGACGACGCTGGTCGTCGAGGTGGAAGGCGAGGAGCACGTGCTCGCCACCGGCCCCTACGGCCTGGCCGAGTTCCTCTACGTCCCGGCCGGCCCCGTCACCCGGCTTGACGTCCGCGCCCGTGATATGCAGGGGGTCGAGGGTCGCGCTGCGTTCACCTTCGAGAGCGACCGTGCACCGGCAACGCTTCTCCTGCGAGCGGAGCGTGCCGCTTACGAGGTCGGCGACACGCTGCGGCTAGAAGCACTGGCCTCCGGGGCAAATGAACTCCCCTCCGTTTCGGGGAGGCTGGGGGGGGTTGTGTACCTCGACGTCGTGCGAGCGGGGCAGACCATCGCCGCCCTCTCTGCCCCCGTCGAGGATGGGCGGGCCGTCTTCGCCCTCGACCTGGACGGCACGATGGTCGGCACGCTCGAACTCCACGCCTACGCCATCCTCCCGGGTGGGAGCTCCGTGCGCGACACACGCCTGGTCGTCGTGGATATGCCGCGCCAGGTGGCCGTCGCCGTCGCTGCTGACCGGGAGGTATATCGCCCTGGCGACACGGCCCATCTCCAGATCCAGACCGCCATCACCACTTCGACCGATCAACCAGCCAACCAACCAACCGCCCTGGGCATCGGCGTGGTTGATGAGTCGGTCTACGCGCTCGAAGATTTGCCCCCCAGCTTCGCGCGGGCTTACTTCCTACTGGAACGGGAGTTACTGGAGCGGCGGGGGCGGGTGCAGGGGTTCGACCTGCCCACGCTGCTCGACGCTGAGGCGGAGATACAGGCAGCCCAGGACGTGGCCGCCCGGGCCGCCTGGGCTGGCGCGCCCGCCTCCGATTTCACCCTCTCGGTCCGATCCACTACCGAACAACGGGAAGAAGTGGCCACGTGGGTCGCTCTCTCCGGCCGGCTGAGCCTCGTGCTCGCCCTGCTCCCGCTGCTGTTGAGCGCCGTCGTCGTGCAGGGACTGAGGCCCACCGGCGTCCTGGGCCGGGCGTTGCGCCGCGTGGGGTTCGGCGGGCTGGCGCTGTTCCTCGCCTCGCCGCTGGTGGCGCTCGTCGTTGGCGGGACGATGTGGCTGCTGTGGGCCGTGCTCGGGGTTGGCGCGCCCGTGATGATCCTCCTGACCGTGGTGGCTCTCCTGGTCGGGTTGACCGTCCATGGCTGGCGCCGGCACGACACACGGGTGCAACTGGCGACAGGATTGCTGGCGGCCTACCTGGCGCTGAGTGGGTTGCTGGTCTATCTCGCCGCACATGGCGGCGATCCGGCTGGGCTGCTGTTGGCCCTGATCGTAATCACCTTCCTGCTGGCCGTAGCCGCGTTGGCGACGCTGGGCCAGGGATTGGTGTTGGAGGGATGGCCCCGCGCAGGCTGGGCGACCACGCTACTGGGGTTGCTGCTCATCCCCCTCGTCGTCTACCTGCCCTTCATCCCCGGCCTGGCCTCCGACCTGCCGCGCTCCCTCGGCCAGCCGGCCCTCTACGCCGGCCCGGTCGGCCTGTTGACCGGCTGTGCCAGTGAACCGACACTGGAGAGCGTGGAGGCCACCGGGGTCGTGGGGGCGGAAGAAGAGGCCGTTGTCGAGGTAGCGACCGCCTCGCCGGCCGAAGCGCCCGCCGAGGCGCCCGCACCGACCCCGGCCCCAACCTTGATGCCCCGTGCTGGCGAGCCGTTCCCCCTGCGCCAGGTCTTCCCCGAGACCATCTACTGGAGCGCCGAGGCGCTCACCGACGAAAACGGCACCCTGACCCTCAACCTCCCATTGGCCGACAACATCACCACCTGGCGGCTGACCGCGCTGGCCTCCACACGACAGGGAGAGCTGGGCGTCGCCACTTACGACATCCTCGTCTTCCAGGATTTTTTCGTTGACCTCGACCTGCCGCCGACCATCACCCAGGGCGAGGATGTCACCGTCACCGTCACCCTCTACAACTACCTGCCGCAGGCCCAGACCATCCGGATCGAACCCATCCCCGCCGACTGGTACAGCCTTGCCTCATTCCCTCAGACCCTCACCCTTCCTCCCAACGATGTCGCCACGGCCCACTTCTCCATCCGTGCCGAGCAGTCCGGTCGCTTCTCGCTGCAGGTGGCCGCCGTGGGCGAGCGCATGTCCGACGCGGTCGCCAGAGATGTGACCGTAAATAAATAAAAACGCGCCGCTGCCGAGGTTTGCTTCGGCTCCCTCTCCGAGCCCGAGCCCTGGCTGCGCGCCAACCTGGAGCGCCTCCCGCCTGCCCCCTAAAAAAAGGACAACCTG
>Ga0190284_1000649_pt1 | contig 18529 bp, 17 predicted proteins | sample 48691812_MG_FD_161668 | JGI IMG/M metagenome (GOLD analysis project Ga0190284, IMG submission 161668) | Hydrothermal vent microbial mat bacterial communities from Southern Trench, Guaymas Basin, Mexico - 4869-18-1-2_MG | ecosystem: Environmental > Aquatic > Marine > Hydrothermal vents >...
ATTCAGCAAACCCTATTTAATTATGAAATATGCATAACTCCTTGTTCAACAGAGGAAAATGCTATAAAAAAAAGTGCGAAAGTTTACAAACGGCGAGCGAAATTAAATCCTGGTCTTACCATTGGGCATCGTGTGCGGACATAAAGCTGGATTGTTATCCGAGGCAATTTCGGATTTTGGATTTCAGATTTCGGATTGAGCTAGTTTCGCGAAACAATCCGCAATCTGAAATCCGAAGTAAATCTTATGCTACAAAACACGGCTAAAAACTGTACAAAAACAATAGTTATGGAAAGCCATGAAAAAATCTCACACACGATAAACACAGATAGACACAGATATTTAAAACGGCGAAAAACACGAAAGAAAAAACAAAAAACTTCATGATAAACTTTGTTTTTTACGATAATTCGTGTTTATCAGTGTTCATTCGTGGTTCTTTTCCGTGAACGGTTACTTGTTTTTTATGTTGAGGTCGTGAACGGTCACGTTGTTTTTAAGCGTCTTTGTGTTTTGTCGCGTCGCTGTAGACTGCGATGATTTCTCCTGAGGCAAGCCTGTAGATATAGCACTCCCGCTGACCCTGGGCTTGCTGACCCCTGGCCTGGGCGTCCTTGAGATGGGAAACAGGACAATACTCCGGCTCGCCCGTGCGCCAGACCCGCTGCAAGGCATCGAGGAATCCCGACTTGGCGAGATTTGGAAATATCTCCGTCAGCCGTTTGCCGACCAGCTCGCCCCGGCTGATTTTCTCGCTCCACTCCTCGGCGGGATTGAAATCCACGAAGAGGAAATCCTTGCCATCGTCCACCGCTTCGTAGATAGCTACGCCGCTGGTCATGTTGTCGAATATTCCCCTGAATCGCTCCTCGCTCTTTTGCATCGCCCTGTGGGTTCGCACGAGGTCCGTCAGGTCGCGGGCTGCCTCTACGACGTGGGTAACCGTTCCGTCGGCGTCCTTCAGGGGCGACATCAGCAGATCGACCGGCACTGGCGTACCGTCAGCAGCGAGGTGTTCATGCTGAATGTTACAATGTTTCCCCGTGTCGAACACGGTTCGCAGCCCGCATCGCTCGCCGTGCTGATGGCAGGGCGAGTCCAGGCCGTGGGACACCTCGTAGCAGTGTCGGCCTATGATATCTTCGCGCTTGGCTCCCAGCGTCCGCAGGGCTGAATTGTTCATGTCCGTAATGCGATAGTCGCTGTCGATTACGAGGATATCTTCGTGCATATTCTTGATGAGCGAGCGATAGTAGAGTTCGCTCTGGGCCAACTTTTCCCTGGCCCGGTCGCGGTCGCGAACTCGTCGCTCCAGGCACAAAGCGCCGATGCCGATTCCGCCCAGGCCCAGTAGCCAGATGAGAACGTAGTTTATCGTTACCGAAACCATGTGGCCCAGCATGTTCGCCCACAGCGGTGCCATCGGTACCGACACGCTGATGCCGCCTCGCAGGTCGCCCTCTTTGTAGCCCTGGACTGCGTGGCATTTCAGGCAGCCTTTTTCGGTAATCAAAGGCCTCATCAGCCTCATGTGTTTCTGGCCATGGAGCGTCTCGATCGATGAGACTACCGCCTGGCCCTGCTCGAGTGCCCGCAAGGCAGAGGCTTCCCACGCGTCCGGGGCGTTTTGCGGGCGAATCGGATCCAGGCTGGTGATATGACTTTGATGGCCCAGTTTTTTCCGCCCGATCTCATGCACCTGTCGGGTCATGTAGGCTGGATTTATCAGCGTCAGCTCCAGGCCGGACGTGGTCGTAACGTCGCGATTGGGAAGGTGAGACAGGTACGGGTTAGGCCGAGTTTTTTCGGTTACCGGAGCGTAGACGCCCCCGTGCCCAGCTGCCCAATGGCGATAGACCACATCCTTCTCAAAAGAGTACGACGCCTGGATGCGGGCCGACTCGAGGGTGTTTTCGTACACTTCCCAGAGGTGCCAACACGCCCCCAAAACAATCACAGCCGTCCAGATCGTCGTAGCGAGGATGGCGTCGCGTCTTAGGTGCGGAGAAAGTTTCAGAGAGATTCTCATGCTCGAATCAATCCTTCCTGGAAAACGTCTGCAGGGCGACAGCTAATTTACTCAAACTGACCGATTTTCAGCAATCCAACCGCGGGGTTGTTGACTGGTTGATTAGTTAACTGGTTAACTGGTAAAAGATTACAAAACAAATACGCCAAAGCTCTCTGTCCAGATAAGACCTGGAAAACAAGGGTTTTCGACGCTGTAAAGATTTGTGTAATTCTTTATTAATCAACTAGTTAACTAATCAACTAGCTACTCAAACCGGTCGGTTTGAATAATTTATTATAAGACTTTGGGCGGTCATTTCCTTTGGAATTTCGATGTTCAGCAGATGTAACATGGTCGGCGCGATGTCAGCCAACTTGCCGTGGTCGATGAGTTTGTATCGGCCCGGGTCGTCGGTAGCCAGCACACACTCGACGGGGTTGGTGGTGTGGGCGGTCTGAGGCTGGCCTGTCGCGTCGACCATTTGCTCGGCATTGCCGTGGTCGCTGGTTATCAGCACTTCGCCGCCCTTGTCCAGCACAGCCTGGACGACCTTGCCGAGACAATCGTCGACAGCTTCGACCGCCTTGACCGCTGCGTCGAACACGCCGGTGTGACCAACCATGTCGCAGTTGGCGAAGTTCAGCACAATCACGTCATAGGTTTCGCTCAGCGGGCAGGCGCTGGGCAGGTCGGCGCCGAGCGTCAGGTTGGACATCTCGCCAGCCTTGGCCTGCTGGCGGGCCTCGCCGACGCCGCCGGTGATGGCTTGGAGCACCATGTCCGTTACCTCGTAGGCGCTCATGGCTGGTTTTTGATCCTCGGGTATCGTGATGCTCTCCAGCTCGATGCGATCCTCGCCGGCGTAGGGTTCGAGCATCTTGCCGTTGAAGAAACTCGTAACGTGCTTGTACTTTTGAAACTCCGCGATGCGAAGTTGTCGCAGCCCAGCCCGACTGAGCACGGCGCCCAGCAGATTGGCCATGTTCATCGGCGGGACAAGCTCGAACTCGAATTCGTCGTAATATCGCGTCAGGCCCATGTAAAACACATCGGGCAGCGGGCCTCGGTCAAAGCCGTAGTCGTTGAAGTTCTCCTCGACGAACGCTTTGGTCAGTTGTAGCGCGCGATCTTGACGATAGTTCATGTGCAGCACCGCGTCGCCGGGGGCTATCTTGCCGACAGGCTCGCCTGCCGCGTCGACGATAGCGGTGGGCATGATGAACTCGTCGGTTTCGATAATGTCATCGCCAGCAGCCTTTTGGTCCGCTGCCCGCTGATAGGCCTTTTCGATAGCGTCGCGGGCGGAATGACTTTTGTACTCCCCCTGGCCCGTCGTCAACAGCTCATAGGCTCGCTGCGTTCGTTGCCAATTCTCCGCCCGGTCCATCGCCCAGTATCGACCCATGACGCTTGCGACTCGCCCCAGGCCATACTTCGCCATCTTGGCTTCCAACGCGTCGAGAAATGTTATCGCGCTTTTGGGCGGGGTGTCTCGGCCGTCGCTGAAAAAGTGGACGCAAACGTCCCTAACGCCCTGGTTGGCCAGGAACTTCAGCATCGCGAAAAAGTGCTCATCCGTAGCATGGACGCCCTGGTCCTGCACCAGGCCCATGAGGTGAAACTTTTTGCCATGTTCCTTGCAGCGACGCACAGCTTCGACCAGCCTGGCCGAGGCGAACAACTCACCCGAGGCGATGAGCCTGTCGATGCGGACAATCTCCTGCTCGACGATTCTACCAGCCCCCATATTCAGATGGCCGACTTCGCTGGAACCCTGGCTGCCGGGGCGAACGCCCACAGCCTGGCCCGAGGCGTCAAGCGTACAGTTGGGATATTTTTGCAGCAACGCGTCCATGTTCGGAGTATTGGCAGCGGTTACCGCATTGGCAGGGCCGGCCGGCGCCAAGCCCCAGCCATCGCGTATCAGCAGCATTAACGGTTTCGACATTTTCAAAAACCTTTCGCAGTTTTTAAGAACCCACGTTCACCCGTGTTTATCCGTGGTTCTTTTTTGTGAGCGGGTACAAAAAAGGCCAGCGGTGAGAATCGAACTCACAACCCCAGCTTTACAAAAGCTGTGCTCTACCGTTGAGCTACGCTGGCTTTCAACCACGGGGGTGAGTTTATCAGGAGATGAGATTATAGTCAAGGCCATGTGTAACAACTGTCAAGACAAAGTAGAAATGTGTCAATCGCAAAACTGTTAATTTTGTCTGGATTTGAAAAATCGACCAACAATTGTTGGCCTGTCGTTTTTAGGAGATTCAAGGATGAGACTGTGGGCCAGTTTTGTTACGCGAATTAAGACCTCTCTTCCGCCCAAACTGGAAATCCAAATCGAGCCTCTCTCCGGCAAGGAACGGAAGCTTACTCAAATCAGCGATATGAATATTATACACGATAGATGGTTTCAAAAGCAATGTTCGCTACTTTGCTAAGACCGGACATTACAACTTTATTACGACAAGCGTCCGCCTTGCGGTGGCTGTTATTTTTGGCTCTCCGCTACTTTTGGAGCGTGGGGACTTTCAGTTCGTCCGGTAGCGAGGCTTGCCTTAGCTTCAAGTAAAGATAAGCGTTGTCGCTGTAGCCACAGCTTCGATGTATCAATCTTGCGAACAAATTATCGAACCCTTCCATGCGGCCATTGCTCAGGTCAAATCGCACGGCGTTGATTATCTTGTCCGAAACTTTTCCAATGACTTCGCAAATTTCACCACGGCTTTTATGCCAGATGATATCGCAGTCTCAATCCACAGTTTCAAACAGTTTTTCGCATGGCCGACATAGTTTTGGCTAAGTGCATCGCGGAAGTCTTCCACCAGCACATACACTTTGCTCAGCGGTTCATTCATAGCCAACAATTCGTCCAACCTGGCTTGCTGTTTGTCCGTATTATTTTCAGGCCGACGAAGCAGATTATATCGTTGGCCTTTTATAACTTTCGCGTTTTTGTCGTCCTTGTCAGCCCGGGCTTTGTTCCACTCCTCGCGTCGAATTTTACCGATAACTTGCGTGCTTCGATGAAAACAATAGTAGCTGACTATCTGAAACGATGGTCTATTGAGACGCTGATCAAGGATGAGAAACAGCATTTGGGGCTTGGCGATTACCGTGTTAAGCGGTACCGGGCTGTGGTTAGACACCTGCACCTGGTCGATTGCGACTATGCCTGCCTGACCCACGTAGGGATTAAAACCCATCGTGCACAAGGCCAAAACAAATCCAAGAATGTGCTGCGACTTGAACCGATTAGCAAACTCAAGGACCGAATGCTTCGGATTCTGTGGCGGGAGAATGTTAAAGATGTCATCACTGCTGTCCCAACGTTGGGATTTGAAATTCGTTTAACTTAATCATATACGTGATGTTATATCAAAAAACGACTCGGATCTACTTGAACTCCGTCATACACGGTTCGGCAATCTCGATACGAAAAGCCACAAATTCGTTGTGATTCTGTCAAAAAACAGCGGGTTCCCAAACAGAGTCGCTACATTTTGCTACAGCTTTTAAGCCTGTAATTATGAAAAACCCGTTATTCGCCGCCTGGAAAAACTCCTCGCAGCCTAAAATCGGTCAGTTTGAGTAAAAAACAGAAAATTTCGCAGCCCTTGCCTGCGCGAACGCCAAAATACTATCGCCCCCTCTCAAATCTTCCAAACCGATTCTAACTCCGCCGCACAAAGCCCATCGCACCTGCAAACCTGAGGGCGTCAACAATAAGATCGAACTGATAACGCGTAAGGCCTACGGCTACCACGACAAAAACTACTTCGCCCTAAAGATCAAACAAGCCTTCACAGGCAAAGAATCAACCAACTATTCGGGATGAGAACCAAAAATTTATTTTTCTATCGTCAGCTCGTCGAGGTGTTTGTTGATGAGTTTTATCTCCTCGTCGCTGAGCGTGAAGTCCAGGGCCTTGGCGTTTTCGCTGGCTTGGGTTGTGTTGCGCGCACCGACCAACGCAGCTGTGATGCCGGGCTGGCGGGTCGTCCAGTTTATCGCAAGCTGGGCAAGAGTGGCAGAGTGAGCTTCGGCTATCGGGCGGATTTTATCCAGCAGGGCGTTGATTCGCTCTATATTTACAGGCGTAAACAAAAAATTCTCCCGGCGGTGATCGTCCTGGGCAAACTCGTGGCCTGGTTTTATCTTGCCGGTCAACAGGCCTCTTTGCAGCGGCGAATAGGCTACCACGCCCACGGAATTGTTGATGCACCAGGGGATAACGTCGTTGTTGGCCTCGCGAAGAACCATGCTGAATGGTGGCTGAGAGCAGGCGAGGGGAACCACCGCCTGGGCCCTGGCCATCAGCTTGGGCGGGAAGTTGCTCGCCCCGGCGGCACGGATTTTACCCTGCCGCATCAGCTTGTCCAGGGCGCCGAAAGTTTCCTCGACGGGCGTGGAATCGTCAGGCCAATGAATCTGGAACACGTCTATGTAGTCTCGTCCAAGTCGGCTCAGGCTTCGCTCGCATTCGAGGATGACACTCTCCGGGCTTGCGTATTTGCGGATGGCGACGGGGCGGCCTTGCAGGTCGTGACTATGCCATCGCACCTCGCCCTTTTCCTCGCCGTCCCAACGCAGGCCGAACTTGGTCATGATGACGACCTCGTCGCCTCGCCCGGCGATGGCCTGGGCGATGAGTTCCTCGCTATGGCCAAAGCCGTATATCGCGGCGGTGTCGATGGTGGTGATGCCCGCGTCAAGCGACGTTCGGATCGCGGCGATGGCGTCGTCGTGGTTTTGCTCGCCCCACATCCAGCCTCCGATTGCCCAGGCGCCGAATGTTACGGCTGAGACGGTTACGTCCGAGTCGCCGAGTTTACGATATTCCATGCGAAAACCCTTTCGTGTTTGCCTGGCAGATTATTCGACCGCAGGTTCAACTCTCAAGCGCGATACGCCAGTTCGCCAGGGCGTGATTGTAGAAATTCACGCGGACCATAATTTATAATCATCCAACCACGTCCAGCCGTCTGATTTAACGTTGGCGTCTATCATCGGCATATTGTCTTCGAGCATTGCGGTCGTTTCGTCCCATGGTTTTATGCCGCTGACGGCGTCGAGGACTCGTACGTTTTGCAGGCCACAGCAGGTGGCGTATTTCAGGGCTTCCTCTATGGTCAGACCACGCAGATAAGCGCTAAGCAGCCCGGCTATGGATGAGTCTCCCGACCCGGCTGCGCTGCCGAACTGGCCCGGCTCGAAAGCAGGAGCCCAAAGTTCCCTGTCCGACCAATTGTCCGCGTCGCCAGGCCTAGTGGCACCCAATGTCTTAAAGGATTCCTTCGGCCCAGTCTTGATATAGAACCCGCGATGCCCGGACTTGAGCGTTACCATCTTGCTGCCCATCGACAGAATCTCGTCAGCGGTTCGCGAGTAATATTCCGGCGTAAAATGGTCGAGCAAATCGGCATTGGCGTGCTGCGCCTTCATCTCCAAAAACTTATCGGGATGCAACATGTAGAAAGTTTCCTCCATCGAGGGGACGAAGATATCGACGTACGGCAGAATGTTTTGCAGAATCTTCCGCCATGGTGCCTTGCCGGAAACAGAGTCCGGGTCCGGCAGCGTCATATCGCACGAAGTCGTCGCGCCCGCTTCCTTGGCCAGCTGGAAAACTCTTTGAAGTTCCAAGCCTTCGTCGGCAAACATTTTTTCCATCAACGGCGGATACCCAAAGTGAAAATGACGACACTGGCTGATCAACCCGGGGGCAAGGTCGCTGGCACTGAATCTGCCGTTCGTGCCCGGATTGTGCAGGAAAATGCGGTCAATCCCCGGCGGAGCTACTACCACAGTATAGGAACTCGACTCGCCCTCCAGAACGTGAATGCCGTCGGCATTGCCGCTCTGCTTGAGCATGTCGGTCGTCAGCTTGCCGAACCGGTCGTCGCCGACGCACGCGCAAAAGCAAACATTGCTGCCGAGCGTTTTCATATTGATCCCGGTATTGGAGACAGGCCCGCCGGTGCTTATTATGGCCTTGTCAACATTGACCAGTTTGCCGGGGCGCATTATCTCCTCAATTTTCGTCGCGCCGGTATCGAGGAAACGGGGAATAATATCGATACACAAATGTCCTGCGACCATGATGTCATACTGTCTAGTACTCTGCCCCACCTAAATTGATGGGTACAGTCGTTTTAGTTTGATTCGGGCCTCGGCTGTTGTGAATCGCCAGTCGATGCCCACCTTGTCTTCATTTCTCGAACATTCCCAGATTGTAATTGCATCAGCCAGTTGCTCTTGGGTTTCAAAATAATCGTCCATGCACTGCCGGCTCAGCACGCTTAATTCGATCTCGGCCATGTTCAGCCAACTGCCATGCTTCGGCGTATAATGAATCTCCAATTTTTTTGCCAAGCGTCGCGCTTCTTTCGGCTCAAAGGCTTCATACAGGCTGGCGGTGTTGTGCGTATTGAGGTTGTCCATGACCAGCACGATCTTCTCGGCATCGGGATACAACTCGCGAACCACCTCGGCAAAGTCTTCACGCTTGCGATGTTCGCGAACGCGCACATGCCGCCGGCCTTCCAGCGGAACTGTCATCATGAACACGCTGGCTGTTCCATTGCGGCGATATTCTGCGTCAACTTTTCTAACACTTCCGGGCTTGCATGGAATCGCCAGCCGAGTTTCACTGATCAATTGTTTCGACGCTTCGTCCAAGCACGCCTGTGGCCGAAGGGGATCGTAAGGCCTATGATATACATCTAAAACATCTTCCATAGGCGCGACGAACCCGGCGCTGGCCTGGGGCGGAATACACCAGTACTTGTTCAGGTGAGGCTTAAGTTCGTTTTTTTTAGCGCGCGATGAATTGACGACTTACTACAGGACTCCACCACGTTCAACGCCACTGCCTGATCGGCCAGCAGTCGAAATGTCCAGCGTTTTCGCCCGGCTGGCGGCTTGCCGCACGCCATCGCGATGATGCGTGCTTCGGCCCGGCCATCCAACGCCTTGGCGCGATAGCTGCCGCGATTACCGTGCTCCAAGGCCGCGTCAAAGCCACGCTCCACAAGACGCTGCCGAAGCCGCTGGACTGCCAGGGGTTTAACATCAAAGGCCTCGGCAATCCGAGCGTCGATCCACGCCGGACCGTGCCGGCCTTGATCTGCCTTGAGCAACATCCGAGCATGACGCCGTTTGTGGGCTGCCATGCGATCGGCATCAATGATACTCTTGAGTTGAGAACGCTCTTCACTTGTCAATTCTACGATATACTTCTTCATGTCGGCCTCCTTGCCTGGTTAAGGATTCTATCAACCCTATCGGCAAAAAGGATTACAAATCTTTATTCACGGGACAGAGTACTAGTTGAAGTCGGCCGTCAGCTGCCAGCTTGCGAATTTCCTCTTCCCGCTCCGGGCGAATTTCCAGATAATCGTCCACCAGCACAAATTGGCCATCCATCATAAAATGCTTATAATCAGGCTTCGAAGCCATGGTATTGAGCAGATTATCCCACAGTTTCACCAGCCACATTCTCGTGGTTTCAAAATCAAAACGAAACTCTCTGTCCCAATGAGTATAGGACACGATATGAATTTTCTTTTTTTGTTCCATCGCCATTTGTAATATCTTTTCTAAACGGTGTTATGCCTTTCCAAGGTCGGCAATTTCCTTTTGCTGATCTGTGCTCAGGCTTTTCAAACTTAGACTTGTTAAAGCAATCATACAATTCATCTCGAAGAAAACAGCCTTCTGAATCGCGTCTTTTGAATCAACTCCAATAGAAACTTGTCCGTGATTTTTCAGAATGGCGATGTTTGTATTTTCGGTTTTGAATTTATCAATAATAGATTCCGCCAGTTCCATCGAACCGGGCATGGCATATTCCACTATCGCCGGCTGGCCTATATAGGCTGGCATTTCAATAGTATTGTGAAGTTTGTCGATATAATTTTCCGGATTCGAACAGGCTAGTATTGTCGCGTATGAACTTTGAAAATGAAGTACGACATTGACGTCCCTGCGATGTTTCAAAATGCCTACATGGAAATAGCTTTCAATTGAAGGCTTGATACTATTTAGACTCTCTCCAGTTTCAATATCGCAAATAGCTATCTGTTCGGGTTGCAAAGAACCAAGCCAGGCCCCGGACGCAGATACCGCTACGTGTCTATCAGAAAGTCGCATAGACAAGTTGCCGCTACTGCATTTCAATAAGTTGAATTCCGCAGCCTGGTTCGCCGTATTTATAAACTCCTGGACTTGTTCGCTTGAAATCATATCGTAGTTTCCGTTCAATCCGATAGCTTAGTGAATCGCTGGATTTCCTCGTCAGTGAAAATATCGTTTTCGTCTGTACTTCGCGTGGAAAACTCACTGACAACCGCGCCCTGGTCGCCAGTCTGGAACCAGTGCAGAGTGTCCGGTGCGAGCGTATATTGTTCGCCGGGGTTCAGCTCGATTTCATGCCATACCATATAAGTATTTTCCCTGCCAGCTGGAGCGCTCGCTTTTGGCGAGTCAGCCTTCTCGCCGGAAACGTAGATATAAACTTTACCCAAACGGCAGCGGAACGTCTCTTCCTTGCCAAGCTCACTGCCAACTGACGGATGGCGGTGTTCGGGACAGGTCTGCCGTGGCAGCATCGTCAATTCTTTGGCACAACAGCGGTCGGTGTTGACATAAACCAGCACGCCCAGCCCGTCTGCTCGAATTGGCCCAGGCCAAAGTCGGCAATCTCGATTCGAGATTTTTCCTCTTCGGTAATAACGATATCAGCCTTGCTGAATAGTTCTATAGTCCGCTGCCGATATTTTTCGAAATCTTCTTTTGAAAGCATAATTTGTTTTCCTTTTATTATCAGCGGGTATCGCAAAACTTTTGAACTTCCAGGCGTCAATGCCGGTGAAATCTCAACATGTCTGACAATGGCGTCGCTTATTGTCTTTGTTTTAAATGGGCAGTCAACATTATTCTCGTCCGAATGGTTTTTATCTCGCTCTTGTTATTGGCTTGTGGTGCATGTATACTGTTTGCATTGATGGTTTTGGAAGGATCGACGATGGCTAGTAGACGAGTCCGGTGTCCAGCCTGTGCTGTAATTTTGGAGATTCCGCACGGTTTCCGTGGGAGCAAGGTGGTCTGTTCGTGTTGTCAAGGCCGCTTTCGCATTCCCGCTTTGTCCGACGCGGAAATCGTCGATCTTATAGGCCATCGCGACAAGGACGACACTACCGTTGCGGGGACATCGACCAGGGAGATAACAGCTGCTCTTGTCGAGGCCAGGCAGAGCGACGCCAAGCCAGGCCAGGCCCAGGCTGACGATAAATACAAGCCCGTTCCCGCTGAGCTTGAAGGTTTTACCCTGGCCAGGCTTGATAGCAACGGGGTTCTGTTCGAGTTTCCCGCATCGTTGTTGGCCGGTACGGTTTTGCGTGGAGCCTTGCCGCGTTGTTGTATGCGGTGTGGCACGAAAGGCCATCTCCAGCCTCACCTTGCGATATTCGCTCATCACATGACTGACAGTGCCTCGCTTGAGGTTCAGTTTGTGGATGGGCCTATGATAGACGGGCAAGATGCGATGAACATGCCCATCGAGGAAGTTCTGGAGAAGTTGCCTAGCGTCAAACGCGTCCCGTCCCCAGCCAATCTGCCCATGCCATACTGGATATGCGACCAGTGCAGCCCGTCGAACATGGTGTTGGCCCAGAACGATATCGACAGGGACACCGGAGCGGGGGCTTGCAGGCTGCTTTTGCCGATACTCTGGCGGGCGGAAAAGTTCGTGCTGAACCTGGGCTGTGATGGCACTGCTATTTGCGAGGAAATTCGCAAAGCTGTGCAAGATCATCCCGAGGAACCCTGGGACTCGTTGGCTGGGGTTGTTCAGCAAAGGCTGAGGCAGTGGTATCATCCGCACAAGGCTGAGAGGTTCGTGTCCTACACGCCCGACAGGTCGCATGGCCGAAGCGAGGACGGCGTCTATGGCGTGGTTGTTTCGAATCGCAGACTGATACTAAATTGCGACCGTAGACACTACGAGTCCGAAAAAGGTGAGCCGATCGAGCTATCATTCTCGATGCAGGGTGGCCAACTCAGGCTGACGACGAAGACGCCGAATTGGACCGTCAAAAATCAGGTCGTGGACAAAGCTGGGCTTGAAAGGCTCCGCCGAGCGCTGGCGAACGAAAACTTCCTGACGACATGGCACTGAAAATTTGACCTGCAACCTGGCCTGGCCCTGGCTGAGCCGCTAAAATAGACTTGGGCAGTTTTTCTGGTATGTGATGCTGGGCAAAAATTGAATATCCAATATCCAGGTAAAAAACACAGCCATCCCATAGACGGCAGAAATTCGGTTGTTAGTCCCATTTTAACCAATAAACATACAGGGCTGCGGCTGGGTCGTCAGAATGTCAACCCGCATTTTTTTAGCTCCTACGGAGCTAAAGCAAAAAAAACGTGAACGATTAGGTTTTAGTTATCTGTGTGTATCCGTGTTTATCCGTGGTTCGCTGTTTTTTTCCTTCTTCTGTTTGATATTCAAGAACATATGCTATTTGTAAACGTCCGGTTAGATAACAAAAAAAGAACTTCATGTTCTTCATGGTGAATTTTTGTGTAGACTGGAACGGTTACCTTTTCTTTCACATGTGGAGATACGATATGGCTGTGATTGAAGCGAAGAATATTATCGTGGAGTCTACCGCCCAGCAGGCCTCGGCCAGGGCTGCGGAAATTTTCAGGACGATCGTCAAGGAGGTTACCAGCCAGCGGGATTTGTGCAGGGTGGCACTTTCGGGTGGCTCGACGCCTCGGGCGGCCTATCACCACCTGGCGAGCCAAGTTATGACCGACGGCCTGCCCTGGCCTATGGTCGAAATATTCCTCGGCGACGAACGCGACGTGCCACAAGATGATACTGAGAGCAACTTTTACATGATCCAAAGAATTCTGCTGGACAATACCCCGGTGAATTGGGAGCGTGTGCATCCGATGCGGGCTGACGCGGAGGATATTGAAGCGGCTGCGAACGAGTACGAGCAGATTATCCGCCAGCGAGTCCCGGCTGGGCCTGGCGGGGTGCCGCAGTTCGACCTGATAATGCTAGGTCTGGGCGCCGATGGCCACATCGCCAGCCTGTTCCCCGACAGCCCCGCCATTGAGGAGCGCCGCAGGCTGGTTGTCGCCAGTTACGTTCCGGTTATCAGACGACACCGGATGAGTCTGACGTTCCCGCTTATCAACGCAGCGAGGAATATTTTGCTGCTGGTTACAGGCTCGGACAAGGCTGAGGTTGTCCGGCAGATTATCCAGGGCGACGAGCCACACCTGCCGGCCTCGTGGATATCGCCACGCGACGGCACGGTTCATATAGTCCTGGACGCCGACGCAGCCAGGTTACTTTACTCAAACTGACCGATTTTCAGTAACCCCACCGGACGTCTTTGAGGTGGATTTCCACGTTGGTTCTGCCGTTGAATGTGTTGAGTACTGGCGACCCTGCGATGTCGCATTGGCTAACCCCCGCAGCGGCGTCGGCCAGGTCGCCCATGCCGAAGCCTATAGCTCTCATGCTTACGCCGTTTTGCTGAAGCACGACGCTGACGGTTTGGCCCGTTTGACCTATTCTCCGAGCGGGCGTGAGAATGCGACACCCTGTAATCGCCAGGACAGGTCTGGGGTTTTTCGAGCCGAACGGCGCGAGCTGTTCGAGCTGGCTTACAGCGTTTATATCCAATGCTCCCAGGGTCGTCTCGGCGTCGATAGCCAGGCTCGGCGCGAGCTGTTGGTCGTCGATATTTTCCCGCGCGTATTGGCCAAACGCCTCGGTGAACTCCGCCAGATCTTCCGCTCGCAGTTTAAGTCCCGCCGCCATGGCGTGGCCACCGTGGCTGATGAGTTTTTCGTTGCAGGCCTCCAGCGCCCTGGCCAGGTCGAAGCCCGGCACGCTTCTGGCTGAGCCTTGCGCGTAGCCCTGTTCGTCCAGCGTCATGACCACCGCTGGGCGGGAAAAAATGTCCACTATCCTTGCCGCGACGATGCCCACAATCCCGCCATGCCAACCCTCGCCGGCGATTACTATCGCGCGATGTTCCGGGCTGTCCAGGCCCAGGTCTTGCACCATCTGCCGAGCCTGGGCGACGATGTCCCGCTGAACTTTTTGCCGCTGCGAATTTTGCCTGGCCAAATTGCCCGCTATCTCCCCGGCCCGGGCGGGGTCGTCGCTGGTGAGCATCTCCACCGCCTCTGCGGCATGGCCCATTCGCCCAGCCGCGTTTAACTTCGGCGCCAACACGAACCCGACCTTGAAAGTATCGACAGCCTGGGAAACGTTGGTCGAGCCTAGCAAAGCTGCGATGCCGACGTGCGTGGTGTTTCGCAGGCCCCGCAGGCCAAATGTTGCGATGACGCGGTTCTCGCCGACCAGCGGCACGATGTCCGCGACGGTTCCCAGAGCGGCGAGGCCCAGAGCATTTAGCAGGAAAGTTTTCAGCTCGCTCGTTACCCGCGATTGGCCTGACGCCTGGCGGGCGATTTGCCACGCTAGCTTAAACGCCACGCCGGCTCCGCAGAGATACGGATTTTTCGCAGCATGGGCGTGGCCATCCAGGGCGGGGTGAACCACCGCAGCGACGTCGGGCAGGTCGCCCGCGGCGGGGGGGGGGTGGTGGTCGGTAACGATGACATCGGCGCCGTCGACCTGGCCAAGCACAGCCCCAGCGGTGATGCCGCAATCGACCGTGATTATCAGCTTGGCACCGCTGGCGATGATTTTTTCCAAGGCTTCGGGGTTGACGCCGTAGCCCTCCTCAAGCCGATGCGGGACATAGTACGAAACGTCCCCGCCGATCATTTTTATGCAGGCGTGCAGGATGGCGATGCTGGTCATGCCGTCGACGTCGTAGTCGCCGTAGATGACGATTTTTTCGCCCTGCTCCACAGCCTGGGCGACCCGGCTGGCCGCAACTTCGACGCCGGGCAACTCCAGCGGGTCGATAAGGTCGGTCATCTTAGGCTGCATGAAAGCCCGGGCAGCCTCGGCCTCGGCGATGCCCCGGCCCAGCAGAACCCCAGCGGTAAGCGGACTGACACCAGCCTGGCGGGCCAAGTCCACCGCCTCGTCGCGCGCCGGAGCTATGTCCCACCGCAACATCCCAGGTTTCCAAGTCTGTCGAGACATTTTTTTTAAGGAGTCAGGAGTCAGAAGTCAGGATTCAGTAGAAGCAAAAACAGAAAAAACGAAACACGCGAAAAGTATTTTCGACATGTAGCACAGCCGCCCTCGGCTGTGGTTTTTTCGTGGCTTGGGCATCTTGCCCATGTTTTTTCTGTTTCTCTTTTTTTTGTTTCTTTTTTTACTGAGAACTGACCACTGATAACTGATAACTTTTTTTATCCTCTTTTTGCCCAGAGTGGGCCTTTTGGTTTTTTCGGTCTGCTGTCTCTTGGGCCCTTGCCCGGTACGTCTATGAACTGCGACTCCGCTGCGTCCTGGGCTTCTTTGTCGCGGATGTGTGCGCGAATCCGCTGCTGTTCAAGAATGCCGATGGTCGTCGAAGCCATGATGTACAGCGTCAGGCCCGACGGGGCGTTGTAGAAGAAAAACAACATCATAATCGGCATCATGAACATCATCATTTTTTGCTGCTGGGCCTGCTCGGGCGAGACAGAGGCCTTGCTCGCGTGCGGGGAGAGCTTCTGTTGCAGGAACATCGCCACGGTCACCAGCACCGGCAGCAGGTTAAACGCGTGGCCTATCAGCGGCAGGTCGCCAGACCAGGTGAACAGCTGATCCGGTGCGGCGAGGTCTGTTATCCAGACCGGCAGGAAAGCGGCGTGCCTCAGCTCGACGGATGTGTTCAGGCCAGAATACAGAGCGATCCAGATTGGCATCTGCAGCATCATCGGCAGACAGCCCAGCATGTTCGTCATCGGGTTTCCGTGGACTTTGTACAGCTTGGCCATCTCGGCGTTCATGGCGTCTTTGTCGTTGGCGTACTTTTTCTTTATCTGCTGAATCTGAGGCTGCATCGCCGCCATCTTCTTTTGCATCCCAGCCATGGCGACCTGGCCCTTTTTCGTCAGCGGGTGCAGCACCAGTCTGACTATCAGCACCAGCAGCATAATCGCCAGGCCGAAGTTGCCGAAGAACAGATTGTTGGCGAAGAAGTTCAACAGCCACATCAGGCCGATCATCAGCCAGTCGAAGGTGCAGAAGGTGCAGCTGCCGGATGAGATAACATCGGAGTATCGCAGCTTGGCGTAGAGCGGCGTGCCGTTGAGGAGGGTGCGCTCCTTAGGCCCGACGAACAGGTCGAACTTCAGCGTTTTTTGCGACGGGTGCCCCTTGATACCCACACCTATTTTGTCGCCGGCTGGGGCGAGGGTTAGCGGGCCTGTTTTCATCGTGGGTAGCCACATGCGGTCCGCGTCGCTTTGTTGGACGGCCGTAATAAAAAATTCCGTCGGCAAGCCTGCTGCGTTTAGCCTGTCGGTTTTCAGCGGGCGGAGATACACCATCGAGCCGAAGAATTTGTTAGTCGAGCCGAACCATATAACAGGCTCGTCGGGCGAGCTGCTCTTGCCGATGAGCTTGGCCTGGCCATACTTGGCCTTGCCGAGGTCGCCCGTGCCTCGTAGGACGGGCTGAATTTTGCCGTCGATGAACTTGCCTGAAACAGCCATGCGCTCATCGGCGCGATACCCCACTCGCTCCAGGCCGACGGGGCCAGCCTGATCTATCTCGACACGAAGTTGCTGCTGAGAATGGTTGACTAGTCGCAGCGACATCTCGATGGAGTAGCTCCCCTTTGCGACCTTATAGGTCTTCAGCAGCGACAGCGTTTTCTTGGCAGCCTGGCCTTTCGCCGCCCGGTAAATCGCCCATTCGTAGGTGGCCTGATCGTCGGCGGATTGCACCAACGTCCAGTTTTCCTGCCGAAGTTGGGTCGGGTCGATAGCGACGGGCTGGTTATCCGTACCCGTGAAAATCCGCATCGCCATCGTCTCAAAAGGTTGATATCTGCTGCCTTTGTAGTCGATGGTTTTGACGACGGCATAGTGGCCTTGATATTTTTTTGGATTCTTGGCTATGGCCTCGGCATAGGCGTCCTGATTCTTGCCCAGCCTGTCGAACAGCAACTTATCGGCGACGGTCTGAAAATAGTCCGCCAGCTTAACCGACCGCACGGCTGAGCCTGCAGCGGAAAGGTCTACCCGAAACTTATACCCACTTTTGGGGTTTACCGAGCCGATGGCGCAGGCAGTCTCACTTCCTGGCGCGACCAGCCACTGCCCAGCCTCGGCAGGTTTCTCCGCCCAAGCCGCAGCGCCCAGGCCCAGAGTTATTGCCAATACGATTGCTATTTGTAACTTGCTCAATTTATTCTCCAATTTTTTCATGTAGCATAGCCGCCCTCGGCTGTGGTTTTTCATGCCGGGACAGAAGCCCCGACACGCAATGTACGATTAAATTTCCACAGCCGAGGGCGGCTGTGCCACATTTTTCATGCCAGGACAGGAGCCACGGCATCCTGAATCCTGACTCCTGAAAATCATCTTCCTTCCTGTAGCCTCGTACCAAGATAGTCGTCCAGGGCCGGCTTGGCTAGTACTTTGTCCCGCGTCTTTTGCCAGTCGTATTCCACCCGCACGAACGAGATGGTGTCCGGCTCGACGATAACATAGCCCCCTCGCGGGTCGCGGTCTCGCGGTTGGCCGACCGAGCCAACATTTATCAGTGCCTTGGCGGAGGAAATATCGAAGACGTCGTTGATATCCTCCGGCGAGTAGAAGTCCACCGACTCGGTAAACACGCCCGGCACATGGGTATGGCCCACGAAACAAAGATGCGAAAATCGCTCCATCGTGGCGGAGATTTTGTTCGCGCTGTTGTAGATGTCGTCGGGGAAGATGTACTCGTTGACGGGCCGCCGTGGGCTGCCGTGGACGAAGACCATCTCTCGACAGCCATAGTCCCGGCTGTGCTGGGCGTCTTTGACGAACCTTATTTCCCGCTCGCCGAGGAACTTCCACCGCCTGGCGATTTTGGCCTGGTCGTCTTCCCGCTCCAGCTCCATCCGGGTCCAGTAAGAGGCTGCCTCGGCGCTGGCGTTGAACCGGCTAGGCTCGTAGAGCACCGCCCAGTCGTGGTTGCCCAGGAGTACCTCGCGACAGTTTTGACTCACGACGTCGAGACATTTCCCAGGGTCAGGCCCATAGCCCACGACGTCGCCAAGGCAGATAATCTCGTCGATTCCGCGCGAGCGAATATCCCCCAGCACCGCGGTGAGGGCTTCAAGGTTCGAATGGATATCGCTGATAATCGCAAACATGCGCAGGTTCTCTCGCAGATTAAAGTTGGCTGGCCATGCTATGGGCCAAGGAGGGTATTGTCAAGGAATCAGCTGATATTTGGAGCTGGGGTGTACGAGAAGTTTTTCTGGCGGGGCCAGGCGGCACTGCGTTGAGCCTTCCAATAGCGATTCCACAGGCCACTGTGGTAAATACATCCGAGAGACATCACCGATTCGGCGTTATCTTTATCCCATC